>JADMIO010826459.1_pt1 | contig 18683 bp, 17 predicted proteins | sample 8958161 | NCBI WGS metagenome assembly JADMIO01 (sample SAMN16585339, study PRJNA669376) | soil metagenome | isolation source: Crop rotation soil | place: USA: Cullars Rotation, Alabama | collected 2011 | reverse complement strand
GCCGCGACTTCAAGTCACGTGAATTCCAAGCTTCGGATCCCACTGTGCTGGAAAGGCACAGCTCACAGTCGGTACAGGAACACGGAAGGCCATACCGTCGATTTTGCCCTTCAGTTGCGGGAAAATCTTCACACATGCCTTCACTGCACCTGTCTTTGTAGGGATGATGGAAAGCGTTGCTGCACGTGCCCGGCGAAGTTCGCCACTCTCTTGTGCTTTGTTATCCAAAAGATTTTGTGAAGCCGTAAATGCGTGAACAGAACCGACGAGTAAGAACTGCACACCGTAATTCTCTTCCATGACTTTGATGATGGGCGCGATGCAGTTCGTTGTGCAGGAGGCATTCGAAATAATGTGCATGTCCTTTGTAAGGATGTTGTCATTCACTCCTTTTACAAACATGGGTGTCTCGTCCTTCATAGGAGCAGTGACGATAACTTTCTTAGCACCTGCTTTGCGATGTCCTTCTACTTCCTCTGCGGTCTCGAAGTTTCCAGTCGATTCTACAACAATGTCTACTTTTTCTTCCTTCCACGGACATTTGGAAGGGTCACGCTCTTTTACAACACGCACACGCTGCGAACCCACTGAGAAATGACTATCATCTTCCACTTTTACTTTTTCAGAAAGACGACCGTGAAGGGAATCGTACTGCAACAAATACGCACGCATCTCAGCGTCCGACGATGCGTTTACAGCAACTACTTGCACCGTGTCTTTGTAACGCTCCAGAAATTGACGATGGACATTGCGTCCAATCCGTCCATAACCGTTGATTGCAACGCGAAGCATTCATACAAAGCATACTCAAAAGGATCACATCGTGCAATAACGGTTTAGCGCTTCTTTTAGCCGTAAATACCCACAAGAGCACCAAGGAACGCGAAGAACATTCCAATGATCCAAAAGCGCATGGTAACTTTACTTTCACCCCACCCCAGCGCTTCGAAGTGGTGATGAATCGGCGCCGACTTAAAAATCTTTTTTCCTTTTCGGTATTTTTTACTCGTCAGCTGAAGAATCACCGAAAGCATTTCGATAACAAACACAAAGCCAATAAGCGGCAAGATAAGAACGCGGTCGATCATAAATGCCATCACGGCAAGCATGCCGCCAAGTGCCAAGGAGCCTGTATCTCCCATAAAGAAAAGCGCCGGCGGGACGTTGTACCAGAGGAACGCAGCAATAGCACCGACCGTCACACCACAGAACGCAGCAAGAACGAGGAGGTCCATCACATATGCGACGATCCCGAATGCAGAAAAAGCAATGATGAGAAGTCCTCCTGCAAGTCCATCGAGTCCATCCGTCACGTTGACCGCGTTTGCAGTTCCAATCAAAACAAAGACAACAAACGGTAAGTACCACAGTCCTAAATGAATTTCAGCAGGCAGTCCTGCCATCGATGCAAACGGAATGTGGACGCTATCGTATCCAAGACGTGCATAGAACCACCATGCTGCAAAGGAACTTATAAGAAGAAGTGTTATAAGCTTCGGAAGAGCATCCAAACCTTTCTTTTTTCCAATGCCGCACACATTGAGGTAATCATCGAAAGCACCCAAGATACCGAATGCAAGGAGAGTGAAGAGAGGAAGGTACACCTGTCCACGCTGGAGGAGTGAGTGATCTACCGTTCCATAGAACGAAAGCACGCGCGAGAGCGCAACCGTGAGAAAGATCGATACCCATATAAGAATGCCACCCATCGTAGGAGTACCCGATTTCTTGTGATGGAGATTCAAGAATACATCTGCCGATTTTCCATCGACGGATTCGAGTCGTAACTGCTTGCTGACACGAAATGCAATGAGGAGGTTATGAAAGAGTGGCGTAAATATGACACCAATAAAAAATGCAAGGAAGGTGTATCCAAGTATTGCACCGAGTGATACCTCTGGTCGCACAAGAGTCTGCATGTGCGAGTAGACTAACAGACCGTTTGACCCACTACTAGCGTGCTCGAGATAGCTGATTGGAAGGCGCCTGAGGAGCCATAGACTTCTCGATATCGTAGAAGCGAATTTGCTCCTTTTTAAACATGAGTTCTATGCGTCCTGTTGGGCCGTTACGGTGCTTGCGGATGTAGATGTCGGTAATACCCGCACGGTCTGAATCTTCATCGTAGTAATCCTCGCGATACATCATGAGTACGATGTCCGCATCTTGTTCGATAGAACCCGAATCGCGAAGGTCGGAAAGAGAGGGGATATTGCCGGGACGGCTTTCGACCGCACGCGAGAGCTGAGATAACGCGACGATCGGCACATGGAGCTCGCGACCCAGTGCTTTGAGCGCACGAGAGATCTCCGAGATTTCTTGTACACGGTTTCCAACGTATCCGGAATTTCCCGTGCTCATGAGCTGCAAGTAATCGATAACAATTAAATCGAGTCCGTATTCCATCTGGAGACGTCGCGCCTTTGCGCGAAGTTCTGGAATAGAGGAACCAACAGAATCATCGATGAAAATATTTGCCTTACTGAGCTCATCCATAATTGGTCCCATGTTTTGAAAGTCGCTATCGTCGAGTTTGCCGCGTTGGAGCTTCCAGGAGTCGACACCGAGCATAGATGCGAAGAGACGGTCGACAAGCTGTTCCTTACTCATTTCCAGCGAGAAGATGCCAATAGTCTTTCCAAAGCGAATAGCGGCGTTCTGCGCGATGTTAAGCGCCAGTGCAGTCTTTCCCATGCTGGGACGAGCAGCAATAATGATAAGGTCACTTGGCTGGAAGCCAGAAAGCTTGAAATCGAGTGCCTTAAACCCTGTTGGCACACCCTTCACACGTTCGTCATCTTTCGCTTCGTGCATCTCTGCAAATTTCTCGTAACGAAGATCCAGCACATCGCGAATGTGAATAAATTTGTCTTTGAGGAATGTTGAGGAAATATTGAAGACCGTCTTTTCAACTTCTTCTAAGAGATCTGGCACACCACGCTCTATTTCATACCCAAGTGACTTAATTTTCTCGCCCGACTGAATGATGCGGCGATGTACCGCCTTTGTTTTAACGATTTGTCCGTACTTATAAACGTGTGCAGATGTAGGCACATTTGCTGCAAGTTCAGCCAAAAACGCACTTCCACCTACTTCTTGAATTTTCTTATTATCTCCAAGCTTTGTACTGACAGTGATCACATCGATCGGCTGGTGCTCATGATAGAGATCGAAAATCGACTGAAAGATCGTGCGATACGTAGGGTCATAAAAATCTTCTGGCTTAAGCATTTCCGATACTTTGACCATGGCTTCTGGGTCGATCAGTAAGGCGCCGAGAACAGTCTGTTCGGCTTCGAGACTGTGAGGTTGTACATCAAGAGTCGCCATAGGGAGGAACTGAAGTGTAACCGTCCAGGAAAACGAAACAAGAGGACAAAGTGTGCACGAGATGTGGAAAAGAAAGAGGGCCCGAAGGCCCTCCATACTTGGATGCTATTCTTCGATACTTGCAACAATAGGTGTTGCTTGATCTTTTGCAGCCTGACGAATAAGTGCATCGAGTTCCTGACGAAGCTTTGGCTGTTGCTTGAGGTACGTGCGAGCTTGTTCTCGCCCCTGGCCTATCGACTCGCCTTGGTATTTGATATGAGAGCCTGCTCTTTCAAGCACTCCATATTTCACGCCAAGGTCGAGGAGATCTCCTTCGCGGGAAATTCCTTCGGCGTACAAGATGTCGAACTCAGCTTGGCGGAAAGGGGGAGCTACTTTGTTTTTCACAACCTTAACGCGGGTACGGTTACCGACAATTTCTTGTCCATCGCCTGCTTTTTCTAAAATCTTATCGATGCGCCTTACATCTAGACGAAGAGACGCATAGAACTTGAGTGCATTGCCACCCGTGGTAACTTCTGGGTTTCCAAACATCACCCCGATCTTCATACGAAGCTGGTTGATGAACACAACCGAACAGTTGGTCTTACTGACGATAGACGTAAGCTTACGTAGTGCCTGGCTCATCAGACGGGCTTGTAAGCCCATGTGGCTATCACCCATGACACCTTCTATTTCCGCACGTGGCGTCAATGCAGCAACCGAGTCGATGACAATGATATCGATAGCACCCGACCGTACGAGCGTTTCTGTAATTTCAAGCGCTTGTTCTCCATCATCTGGCTGGGAGACTAAAAGATGATCGACATCCACGCCAATTTTCTTGGCATACGTGATATCGAGTGCATGTTCGGCGTCGATAAATGCAGCACGGCCACCTTTTTTTTGTGCTTCTGCGATGGCATGTAGCGCAAGGGTCGTTTTTCCCGAAGATTCTGGTCCAAAGATTTCGATAATACGACTTTTAGGAATACCGCCACCTATGGCGATATCTAAACTCAGTGAACCGGAGGGCACCGTTTCTATTTGAGAATGTGAGCCCTCGCCCATTTGCATAATGGCACCGGAACCGAATTGCTTCTCGATTTCTTTGAGTGCAGTTTGAAGAGCCTCATTTTTCGTGCCTTCACGAGACTTAGAAGAGGATGTTTTTGACGTAGTCTTGGGGGGTTCCATAAGAGTAGAAGAGGAGGTAGTTGCTTTGGGCATGATAGTGAGGGGGAAAAGTGTGTAAAGGTATACGAACGTTCACCAGCACTGTACTATACAGAAACACACAGTCAAAAAAGTCGCCTTGCGTAGCCATAAAATGTAGTATGGTGTATACTCGTACACCCGCTAGCGACTTGCTCTACAAACTCCCGTATTTTGCGTTCTATCGGTGATATCACAGAAGAAACCACTTGCACATAAAATTCCTGCTGCACCACCACACGGGAGGAGTGTTCCCGAGCCACCGGTAATAGAAGAGACGGAACTTGCAGAGGAAGATGACACGCTAAATTGTACGGTCGATAACGTCGTGCGGAAGTCTTGCTTCAGCATTTGTAATGTATCGTCATGCGGTGGAACAAAATGAAAGAGAAGTACATCTTTATCTACTTGCACAAAGACATCTTCGGAACCATCTGGAAGTGTGACAGCGATGCCACTCTTTGCCCCGATGCGAATAGGAGCACCTTGCGAAGGCATATCGGGAGTAAGACGTTTGGAAATAGTAAGAAAGGGGAGTGAGGACCCACTTACTGTTACCTCTACCGATCCACCCTCTATCTGCACATCCCAGCTTTCCGGTGTGCGGAACGTAAACCCAAGTGCCGGGACACGCCACGCTTGTCTGGGGCCAATGCCAAGCGGCTCTATACTAGATACAACAAATACCGGCAGTACCTTAGTCTGCGTATTTGCCTGTGTTTCGCCTGTAATACGCACACTTTGACCATCAAACTCCTGGAGGTTTAGCTGGGAACTTTCTAAGTAATACATTGCTTTTCCATTGATCGATAAAACATGTGTACCACGACGCACTAGCGAAATACCCGTCGACGTAAGAACCCCTTCAGCTTGTGCTGGTCCGTAGTCGATAGGAGGAATCTCTGTTGGCTCTTTGCGACACGACACAATCAGCGCAATGCAGATCGCCGTCACAAGAACGAAGCCCACAATACGTGCGACCATATCAAAACGGGGAGAGGAGACTCAAAAAAGCTATTTCTTCTTGCCTGCTTCAAAGGCGTACACAGCACGACCTACACGAACGAAGTACGGCATCTTTTGGAGGTTCAAGGAAATAGTACCGACCTTCACCGTGCGTTGCTTACCAACTTCTTCAATAATTTGTTTCTTACTCATCGGACCATGCTTCTTGAGGATGTTCTCGATAACATCAGCGACAGTTCCTGGCTCGAAGCCCCAATCCTTCAATGCATACAAACCGCGACCAACAAGGACAAACTGTGGATAGCGAATAAGTTCGTTATGAACAGCCTGGACCGTGACGTTCTTATGGTCGAATGCAGCAGCACGAATGCGGTTTGCAATTTCCATAAAGTGCAATGGCTCATTTGCTTTCTTCAAAATGATTTCAACCTTATCGCGGATAGAACGTGGACGAACGAAACGCCACTCGGTGAGCCCCCAACCTTCTGGGATTTCACGCAAACGCTCATCGATGCTCATACAGCTAACGATAAGATCTCGGTTTGGAAGGCGACCTTCAAAGCTTGGTAACGACTGGATAGAGGAAACGATTTCCGATTCCTTCATACAGGAGTGACGCTTCTTGAGTAACTTCACAACGTTTTCGATGATCGCTGTGACATCATTCATAGAAAGGCTCGTCAGTCTCCAGAATGGTTTAAACGACTGGCTGCGACCGGTGAACTCCATCTCGTTATCAATACTAAAGGAGAGACGCAAAATAGCGCCGTCATACTTAGAGGCGTCTGGGATGCGCTTGAGCACCTCGGAAAGGAGAGCCGATTCCAACATCACACCACCGTGGGATGCCAAAATACCCTTCGCTGTTTCGTTCACTTCATCGAAACGAGTTGTGCGTACTGTGCGCTTGAGTTTTGCAAGGGCGATGCTTTCGATCTGACGAATGCGTTCACGTGTGACATTGAAATGCTTTCCAATGCGCTCGAGTGTTTGACGATTACCGTTACCATCCATCGCGAAGCGACGGCGAATCACTTCACCTTCTTTCTGTGTTAGTACCAGGAACAAGTCATCCAAAATTTCTCGCAGGTTGAGCGTGAGTTTCGGCGTCGTCGAGGACGTTTGAGTGGATGACGTGTCAGCAGGCATAGAAGATGGGAAGTGAACTACCTTGTTCTACCAGAACATTGACAGAAAAGAAAGAAAAAACATGTATGCTAGTCGTGTGCGAAGTGAGGACGATTTTTCTCTGATCTGGCAGTGGAAAAGTGGTGGTTAAAGGAAGGTAAATGGTTGATATTATAGAATTTTTTGAATCTATGTCAACTACTTTTATTTAGCAAAGATAAGGCCATATCGGCAATTGAGCATGCCGACATAGCATCTGGGTCTTCGCAATGAGGATCAGGCGACGTTGTGTACCTTTCGTCAATGAATTGGACCTCCAGCGAGAGCTTCTCCGAGAGGAAATCAGCGGCCTCTTGCACGGCCTCAACTTGGCTACCTTCTTCTCCGCCGGGCAAGAGGGGAAGACCCACAGCAAAACGTTCGATATTTTTTCCCTGCATCGCTTTTTTTACTCCCTCAAGAAGTTCTTCTTTAGATGCATGGGTGATAGTTGTTAGTGCAACAATAGTTCCAGGTGGTGTTGTATCTCCAAAGGCAACACCTGTTCGCTTCATGCCGATGTCGAGAGCGAGGAATTGCATGCGAAGAGGGGAGAGGGCAGAAAGCAGATTTATAATAAGAACTGACGAATACGATACTCTTCATGCTGGCTTCTGTCCTCTGCCTTCTGATTTCTTTGCTTATTTCTTTTTTTTCTTTGTCGCCTTCTTTACGGTACCCGTACTCTTCGCCGCAACCATGCGAGAAAGAAGAGATTTCTTTCGAGCAGCGTTCTTTGGATGGATGATGTGCTTCTTTGCAGCAGTATCGATAGCCTTAAAAGCAGCAGACAAGTGAGTCTGAGCTTCTGCATGCTTTCCGTCTGCGACAAGCTCAGAAACTTTTTTCATCATTGTCTTCATGCGTGTTTTATACGGCTGACGTCGCTCGCGGCGATCGACGGCCTTTCTTGCTTGCTTGATGGCGGACTTAATAATTGGCATAGAGCTGGGAGAGGTTACGGGAGATGGCGAATTGCGTCAAGATGCAGCCTAATAAGTGGTCACAGAGCGAATGAACTTCCAAGGAACTTTACTGGAAGATAGTCCTTAAAACCTATAAGCTCCTCTTGTCTTATGTGTGGAATATTTGGCTACGTCGGGGCAAAAGAGAACGCCGGCAGCATTGTTATTGAGGGGCTTAAAAAGCTGGAATATCGCGGTTATGACTCGTGGGGAGTTGCCATGCAAACAAATGCCCATATAGAGGTAGAGAAGGACATTGGGAAAATCAGTGGTGTATCTGGTGATGCTGTCTCGAAACCTTCGACATTAGCTATTGCCCATTCGCGCTGGGCAACCCATGGGGGAGTCACAAAGGAAAATGCGCATCCTCATCTGTCGGATGATGGATCTATCGCTGTTGTCCATAACGGCATCATCGAAAATTACACGGAACTCCGTGAAGAACTACAAAAGAAAGGACATGCATTCGTGTCGGAAACAGATACCGAAGTAATTCCACATCTCATTCAGGAATATAAGAAGGAAGGACTTTCACTTCCAGAAGCTGTGCGCAAAGCATGTAACCGCTTTCATGGACGCTATGCCATCCTCGTGCTCGATAAAGATACACACATGCTGGTTGCAGCACGTACGGGTTCTCCACTTATCGTAGGTATCGGGAAGAAAGAGTACTTCATCGCATCCGATATTCCTGCATTCCTAGAGCACACTCGCAACGTCCATTATTTAGATGACGGAGAAATGGTATGGACAGATGGAACGTCTATCCATTTTGCTGATATCGAAAATGGAAAGAAGATAGAAAAGCGCACCATCAATATTTCCTGGAAAGCTGAAGATGCCGAGAAAGGGGAGTACGAGCACTTTATGTTGAAGGAAATTATGGATCAAAAGGAATCCATCAACCGTGCGGTGCACCAGGATGATGATGAAATCATGAAAGTCGCAAAGGAAATCGAAACATGTTTGGGGTGTATTCTTTCTGCGTGTGGCACTGCCGGCAAAGTCTGTATGGCAGCAGATTACTTCTTTTCTGTTGTCGCAAAGCGGCACGTGAACTTTGTCGCAGCAAGTGAATTCAAAATCTATCATCACTTCTTAAAGCCAGAGAGTCTCATCATCGTTGTGAGCCAAAGTGGAGAGACTGCAGATGTACTGGAAGCAATGAAAGTCGCCAAAGCAGCAGGGTCGAAAGTACTTGCCATTGTGAATGTGGAAGGCTCTTCTATTTTCCGCGCGGCAGACTTTTCTCTCCTTATTAACGCAGGGCCCGAGCGCGCTGTTGCATCCACCAAAGCTGCTACAGGACAAATGGCAGTATTACTTCTCATCGCGCACGCAGTTGCAGGAAAACTCAACGAGGGACGAACACTGCTTCTGGAAACAGGTTCCAAAATCAACGATATGTTGAACCCTCGCTACATCGAGCATATTCGTGGCATTGCGGAACATATTCACAAGCACGAGAACCTGTACATCATTGGAAAGAGCTGGAACTACCCGATGGCACTCGAAAGTGCGATCAAAATTCAAGAAGTGAGTTACATCCACGCGGAAGGCTTTGCAGCAGGGGAGTTAAAGCATGGGCCCATCGCACTCATCGAAGAATCGACACCGTGCATAGCACTAATGGGCAACGATGAAATGACAGCAGATATTCTTAGTAACATCATGGAGCTGAAAGCTCGTGGTGCACAGATCATCGGTGTCGCCCCCGAGCGTCATGACTCTTTCGATTTCTGGATCAAAGTACCAGATGTGGGCCCTGCGCAACCGATCGTAAATATCATCCCTATGCAGATCCTTGCGTATTACCTCGCAGTTTTGCGCGGTAAAGACCCAGATATGCCACGAAATTTAGCGAAGAGTGTGACGGTAAAATAAGATTTACTCACCCTGCTCTGTATCACTGCTACCCGTACGTGGTATTCCTTTTGCCAGTACACCAGCAACTACATCATCGATGGCGTCTCTAAATGTACCGGGCAAAAGACGCTCGATTTCCTTGAATTCAAAGTCTTGTGGCGGCCCGTTCTCTGCTGGTTTTGGTACGTTCATATAGGACACAGTGCCAATGTGAGGGCTATTTTGTCAAATGCTTCTACCTGTCCAGCACTACTTCAAAAGCACCAGTCCTCCAACTATAAAGATGATTCCAAGCACTTTTTGCAAACGTAGGTGCTCTTTTAAAAATACCCACGCCATGACAACCGTTACCATAGGGGAGAGGGAACTGACGGGCACAATGATCGACGTCAGTGCACGCGTCATGCCAAAGTGCAATGCGAATTGACCGATCAATTCACCCACCACAATCACAACAGAATCGACGGAAAACCCGACCGACCGAAACGCTTTGGGAATATTTTTTCGTAACAGGAGAAGAACGATAAATAACCATACGACCGTACACAAATAACGGTAGAAGATGGTCGGTAGCCACCCGATGGTATCGACAACAGGTGTAAGAAAAACGTAGTACACGCCCCACGACAATGCTGCACCGAGTGCATAGACAACACCTGGACCTATACGAAGTGATGTTCGGTCGTACGAGGCAAGCGCAGTACCCACAAAAATACTTACAACGCCCACCCACTGAAGAGAAGTAAGGACCTCTTCTCGTAAAGCGGCCATCAAGAGTGCAGTAACAAGTGCATATGCCGCTGCAATTGCGCATACGATGCCAACAGGCCCGTAGGCCAAACCCCGATAAAAGCAGACAAAGCCACATGCTAAGAGCGAAAAACAGAAGAAGTATTTACTCAACGCAAAAAAGGAGATCCACACAGGCTCTACCGCAAAAAAGATAACCCCTATAAGAACGAGCCCCGCAACTTGCGTTACAAACAGCATCTCAAGAGGTCCTACTTTTTTTGACCCTCGCGCTGCAGAAAAATCTGCGAGACCCCAGGGGAGTACGGCAAGCAGACCAAATAAAATAGCGTCGAAGGAAGACATTTATTGTTTGTTAGTGGGTGGGAGCCCGTAGTATTCCAACATGAAACGTGTAATTTCTCCGAACACAGGAGCAGCGGAGTACGAACCGAAAACTTCTTTTTTCGGACGGTCGAATTTGACGAGGATCACGAACTTCGGATCATCCGCGGGTGCATACCCTGCATAGGTTGCAGTCGTAGAACCTGTTCCTTCTTCGTAGCGCCCACCCGGACCAGCAATCTGCGATGTTCCTGTCTTTCCAGCCACGTTATAGCCAACAACCTTACCAGGTTTTGCAAAACCATTGTTTACGCTACTCACGAGCATCGCTGTCATCGTGGCGGCAGTCTCGGGTTTGATGACCTGCTCTACTGCGCGAGGCAAGACCTTATCGACAGTGCCGTCACTGTTACGAATTTCATCGATGACAGTTGGCTTCATCAGTTTTCCTCCATTGGCTATCGCCGCAAACGCTGTGATCACCTGTAGGGGAGTGGCAGAGACACCCTGTCCGTATGCAGCCGTTGCAAGAAGCGCATCACTCCATTCACGCCAGTGGCGTAGTTCTCCCGGTAGTTCGTTATCCAGTTCTATGCCAGTTGGTGCACCAAACCCGAAACGACGCAGCTCGTTATAGAACAGTTTTCGCCCCAGCTTTTTCGAGACACTTGTCATACACGTGTTGATCGAAAATTCGATACAGTTTGTCATAGTCACACGACCATAATATTTATTGAGAGCGTTTTTGATGGTGAATTCATCTACCTTTACTGGTCCGGAGTCGTCGTAGAGATCACTCGGAACCACTTCGCCTTGGTCGATCGCGATAGCCATTGTCATTGCTTTCATGACAGACCCTGGCTCATAAATTTCTTGAATGTTGCGGTTTAAGTACGAACCGACGCCGATATTATTTTTATACTTGAGCCAGACTCCTTTTTGTTCCGTTGGAAAGATTTCACGACGGTTATTTTCACCAAGATACAAATAGTAACGAGTTACCTTCGGAAGATCGTACAATTTTTCGATATCTTTAAGAGCTGTTTGTAATTCCGAGGATAACGTCGTCTGGCCTTGCGGAGTTAAGTCCGGCAAGTAGCCGCGCATCACACGTACATTTGTGACCGGGTGAAAGACTTCTACAACAATCTGCTTTTCTTTATCGGGAGTTAAAATAATAGGATCCTTGTCGTACACGGAGGCATAAATATTACTATCGAAGATAGGCGCATTCGCCATGGCAAGAATACGACCTGTCTTAGGGTCCATCACAATAGCCTGCGCACTCTCGGCATCTACTTCTTTTACTTTCTGCTGCAACAGTTCCTCTACTTTCTTTTGAATAAAGCGGTCAATCGTCAACACAATGGTAGATCCATCGCGAGGGTCTACAAGTTTTTGCTGTGCAGATGCAATCTGACCACCGAACGGGTCACTCACTGTTGCAAGGAGACCCTCTTGTCCACGAAGTTGTGCGTCTGCTGTACGTTCGATGCCGTACTGTGGTTCTTGCAGCGTATTTAAAAAGCCCACCACGTGTGACCCAATGGTCGTGTCTGGGTAAAAGCGCCAGTGCTGTGGAATGAGGGCTATACCACGGAAGGGGTCATCGATGGAATCGCTGCTCTTTCCTGTCCGCTCGTAGTACTCCGCACGTTTTGCGTCGGTTGCCTTGGAGGATGCAACTTTGAGTTCTTTTATCTTGAGAGAAATATCGGGGGATAAATGCCCCATAATAGGAACGTAACGAAGAGGACGCTGGCGCAAGCGTGTACGAAGAACATCCTGATCGACAACAAGAATAGGGGAGAGCTCACGTGCAATACGAGAAACAGATGCCTGAGGAATCAGTTCTGGGTTCGCATACACAAGTCCATCTCTTTTATTTACAAAGATGCCTGCAATCGCAAGTTTTTCTACTTTTTCTTGCTGAATTTTATCGGACCCATAGAGAAGGGGAACGAACGTAACAGTTTTTAAACGTATGCGTTCCTCGATAGAGCGTGCGAAGAGACGACGAATCTCTGTCATGTCCTGCAGTGACGTAGGCATGATGCGTTGCGAGCCTGTTATAGAAAGTGGCTGCAAAGCGCCAGTACCCATGAGTGCATCACGAACTTTTGGGGACGTTTCGAGTGGATTAAATGCGGGTGCATAAAAAGTAATGAGTTCCGTTGGACAATCTGTGCTTCCTTGGCGACAAGCTGCATCGGTTTCATCATTAATCAGGATTTGTGACAACGAGTCTGCAATGGTTGCATGTTCAGCTGTTACTACAATCGGGTCGATATAAAGGAGATCGAGAGTGATGTTTGTCGCAAAAATACTCGTCTCATTTGTCTTGCTATTGCGGCTTAAAATTTCACCACGTTTCGCGGGTAAAACGACACCCCCGTAGTGCTGTGCTTGCGCAATTTCGTGGTAGTCCCGACCTTCTACAATTTGCAGCTCGATAAGTCGCGAAACAATTACGAGTCCCACGATAATAAGCAAAGCATGCAAAATGAGCATTCGACGCTCAAAAGAACGTCGCTTCTGCGTTTCTGTGAGTGTAAGCGAGACGCGCAGCGCCATGCGCAAAGGCTAGCACAATGAGCCGTTTTCCGGTATAATAATTGGATATGCCTGAACGTGATTTTTTGGCCTTACAACACCTCGAAGGCGAAGCACTTTTGACCGCTCTCGAGCAGGCTGCCGTGCAAGATGGTATTTCGGATATTCACATCAATCCGAAGAAAGAAGAAGTGGTGATCGAGTGGCGTCAAAAGGGAATCCTTATGCCTATTCTTAAGATCAGTCACGACGTTTTTATTACGATGCAACGTCGTCTTAAATTCCAAGCAAAACTAAAGCTCAATATTGAAACAATCGCACAAGATGGTCAGTACACATTTAAAGCGCACGATACTGTCATCAACGTTCGTGTTGCGACAATTCCAACACGCTTTGGCGAAGCATTCACATTACGTTTCTTAGACCCATCTCGAGGCATCGTCCCTCTGGAAAAATTAGGTTTTCCTGCGGAGGTCAAAAAGCAACTGGAGGACCTTGCCGAACTACCAAACGGTATGATCCTCGTCACAGGTCCAACAGGTTCGGGAAAAACAACAACACTCTATGCACTTCTTTCGACTGTTTCAGGAAAAGATCGCAACATTGTGACACTGGAAGATCCCATCGAATACGAACTTCAAGATATTATCCAAAGCCAGGTCGACCCTGAACATGGCTATACATTTGCCTCGGGACTTCGTTCTATTTTGCGTCATGACCCAGATATCATCTTGGTTGGAGAAATTCGTGACTATGAAACAGCACAAACAGCTATCGATGCCTCGCTGACCGGCCACTTAGTGCTGGCGACGCTCCACACAAACTCTGCCATCGAAGCGATTCCTCGTCTTCTCTCGATGGGAGTGAGTCCCTACACATTCGCACCGGCACTGCGCGGCATCTTGGCACAACGCTTGGTGAGAACTGTCACTCCTGAATGTCAGAAAGCAGGAACATGCGACCCAAATGATCCAGCTTCGTATGGTGGTCAGTTTGCACTACCAGAACTTCTCATCGCGTCTCCGACAGTACGTGATCTCATTTTGTCACAAGCTCACGAGAGCGAAATAGAGGCCGCTGCGCGCAAAGAAGGCTTTAAAACTATGCACGATTGGGGCGAAGAGCTCATTGCGCAAGGCATCACACCACGTATAGAGGTAGAACGAGTGACGGCATGACGTTATTGACCATCGGTCAAAAAAATCTCCTTGCCACGCCTGGCGAAGATTTCTACGATACTATGCCATGCTACTTTCAGGACGACATCAGCGCCGCCGCTCGAATATGCTTCTGGCAACCGAGCAACCTGCATCACGTTTATGGCTTCGCATCGGTATCGGAATCGTCATTCTTATTCTCGTATGGCTTCTTGGAAGTAAGCTACTTTCTATTTTCGATTTCACTGTTCTCGAAAAAACATCTGCCAGGTTACAAACAGAACAAAGTGATGATGTCCTTGTATCACTACAAGGAGGAGAGCCACGCAAAGGAGAAGATGACTTGAAGCTCTACGATGGCGATGCCGTCTTCACCAGCACTAACAATAACGCAACGCTTACATTCTTCGATGGCTCCCGTGTGCGCCTCGATGCAAATACCGAACTCGAGCTTACGGAAAGTTCCGTACGCCCAGGCAAAGTATCCACTCTGACGCTTACATTAAAGAAAGGAAAGATCGTCATGTCGACGCCTTCTTCGGAAACCTATAGCGGTGCCATCATCCGACGTATCGATAGTGATGCCATCAGCGCTACTGTTCCAGGAAACACCATCGCTCTCATTGCAGATGATCAAGTCGTCGTGACAAAGTCTGCTGGTCTTGGAGTAACACTCACTCTCACTATTCCAGATGCATCCGCAAAGGAAATGGTAGTAGGCGAAGGACAGGAGTTACGTATTCCTGTTTCGGCACTCAAAGAAATTGCTGCCGGACGAGACCCGTACGATTATCGTGACCCCATCGGGGCAGATACTCTGCGTGGTACCTTTTTATCGGACAGCTTAACGCGCCTCAACTCGGTTGCGAGTGTGCCAACTATTCCAAGCCAAAGTGGAGGAACCGTAACATCAGCAAGTCCTAATGCAGATATTTTGTTTGTCGAAAGCCCTGCAAATAACATGGTTGTAACAGGGGATACTGTCAAAGTATCTGGTTCTGTCGGCGCACGTGTCGATAGTGTTGTAGTAAATGGCTACGACATCGCTGTTAGTCCCGACCTGCATTTCTCGCAGGAACTAGCACTGCCCGCAGATAAACCTTCAGTCACACTGAACATCGAAGCTCGTGATGCACAGGGAATGACTCTGGCCCAAACAACACGCACGGTATCGCGTACCGCAGAGAAGCTCGCTGCACCAACAGTCACAGCTCCCGTTGGCTCTGGGCAGACGCTCACGACCCAAAATGCAGTCGTCACTCTTCGTGGTACTGCTGGCGCGGGGACCGATGCCATTATGGTGAATGACTACAAGTTACAACTCTTCAAGGCAGGGGATACCACGTGGACGTACATCGCCAATGCAAACCTTGGAAATATGAACCCTGGGAAGAATATCTTTGCCGTCGTCGCATTGGACAGCGCAGGTAATAGAAGCGCTACCACCACTATTACTGTCGATTATCAGCCTGATGGCGTGCCTGTTTCTTCCAGTGCAGGAAGTAGTAGTTCTTCTATACCACTTCTAAATAACGATCCACTTCTTCCTGGGTCACTCACAGTCTCCAAGCCTGTTTCGGGAACTACGCTTTCAACGAGTGAGAAGGAAGTTGTCTTAGAAGGTGCAACATCAGCAGAAACAAACGCGGTGTTTGTAAATGACTATCAACTACAGCTGTATCGTCCAGGCGCCACATTCTGGAATTACATCGCAAGTACAGACCTACAGACATTAAAGTCTGGCAACAATACCTATACTGTCGTCGCTCGTAACGCAAAGGGCGAAGTGCTAGATAAGCTTGTCTTTACTATCACCTATACGCCCGCTCAGTAGGTAAGCCCAAGGTTCGTAAGGACTTGGACAAATGCGGATGGTAGGGGAGCCTCTACATCGATGTTTTTTTGGCTACCTGGAGAGCAAAAACCCAGTTTCCATGCATGCAAACATACCTGGGAAATTTCATAATTTTTGGCAACGATGCGAGAAGCAGGGGAGTCGTAGGTGGTATCGCCCAATACGGGATGACCGATCGTCTTCAAGTGGACGCGGATTTGGTGTGTGCGGCCTGTATGCAGTTCACACTGAAGAAGAGAAGCGTCGTGCGTCGACGAAAGAACCGAGTAGGTAGTCTTTGCCGTGCGTGCCTTGCTTGCGCGGTGCACAGACATCCGTGTGCGGTGTGTAGTATCGCGACCGATGGATGCATCGATAATCGCATTCTTTTTTTCTGGTATACCTGCGACGATAGCAAGATACATTTTGGACACGGCTCGATCTGCAAATTGTTTTTGCAGTGCGAGGTGTGCTTTCGGGGTTTTTGCGAGGAGTAAACAACCTGTCGTATCTTTGTCGAGTCGGTGGACCAGCACTTCCGCAGGCGAGAAGGAAAGTTTGCGCTCTTGGAAGAGAGTTAATGCGCCATGCAAAATGGTCGGTGCACCGCGAAGCGTCGCTGCAGGATGCACGGAATACCCTGCAGGCTTATTCACGACCATGCATGCGTCATCCTCGAAAAGCACAGGGAGTGCAATGTCATGTGCTTCTATGCGTTCATCTTTTACAACTTCTTCTGGCACATCGACCATCAGGGTATCTCCCACGCTCACGGTGTGGGAAGGTTTTCTCACTGTACGTTTATTGAGCCGAACATGACCACCTTCAATGAGCTTTTGTGCTTGTACACGGCTCTTTAAGGCAGCTTCTTTCGTAATAATGCTGTCGAGTCGTCCCGTTTCTTTGGCATCCCATGTTTGCTGCATAGCGACACTATGCCGTACTCTAGGGGCCATGGCGACTTCTTCTGAACTTCTGACACGTGCCGTTAGCAGTGTCACCCCAAAAAAACTTGCTGAAGAGAAGCTAGCAGGTGGCAAGAACCTGCGCTTGTACTTAGGTATAGACCCCACAGGTGCACAGCTGCATATTGGTCATTCGGTGCCACTTCGCAAGATGCGTGCCTTTCAAGATGCAGGGCACGAAGTCATTCTTCTTATCGGCAGTTTTACCGCAATGATTGGCGATCCCTCAGGTAGGGATCAGCTACGTGAGCCACTTACGAAAGACCAAGTACAGAAAAACTTCGAAACATATATCGAACAAGCAAAATTGATCCTCGACATGAAAAAGCTGAAAATTGTCTATAACCACGAGTGGCTAGAAAAAGTAGATTTTAAGAAAATCATCGAGCTTGCAAGTACCTTTACGGTCCAGCAAATGTTGGAGCGCGATATGTTCGAAGATCGTCTTTCCAAAGGCAACCCTATCGGCCTTCATGAGTTTTTGTACCCCCTCATGGTTGGTTATGACTCTGTATTTCTCGATGTCGACGTAGAACTGGGGGGTAACGATCAGCTTTTTAATATGCTTGCTGGTCGTACACTGCAAACCGCTTACAAAAAGCGTGATAAGTTTGTGCTGACAACAAAACTCCTGGAAGGAACGGATGGTCGAAAAATGAGCAAATCGTATGATAATTGTATTTACCTCACTGATTCAGCTGCTGATATGTACGGTAAAGTCATGTCGATTAAAGATGAACTCATTCCTGTGTATATGGAATGTTGCACGGGTATTGCAATGAGTGAGGTAGCTGATACAGAAAAGGCACTACAAAAGGGGAGTGAGAACCCTAAAAACCTTAAAATGCGCTTAGCAAAGGCCATTACAGAGCTCTACCACGGAAAAGATGCTGCAGCCCATGCTGAGGAACAGTTCGATGCAATCTTTAAGGACAAAGGCATCCCCGATGATATTTCCGAAGTAAAAGTACAGCCAGGAATGCTTCTTATCGATGTGATCGTGAACGAAAAGCTTGCTACATCTAAAAGTGAAGCAAAGAGACTTATCGAACAAGGAGGTGTGAAGCTCGATGACACAACTATTACCGCACAAGATGCAAAGGCATCCCCTGGCATTTTGCGCGTCGGTAAGCGAAAATTCTTACGTCTTCGGTAGTCCCTAGTTGCGACTTCCCAGCATCGCCATGATGGACCCACCTGCAAGGATAGTCACAATGGACTGCATCAGGATTCCTGCATTTGTCGCATCTGTTGCAAGACCGATGAACAGTATTCCAAGAAACGCTGAAGATAGAACACCAATCATATGCATTTCCAATGCTTCATTCTCATGAGGTTCAGGAGGGGACAGAAGTGATTTCACAATAGAGAGGAGTGTCATAGCAAATTTGACAAGAAAGGTAGACATAATGGCTGATTTGCCATTAATCGAAAAATACCGTAACTCGAATCGCTGTAGGGAACAAGTGCGCATGATCATTCATGAATACTTTTTTGAAAATTGCCGCAGGGGAGTGCATTTTCACTCTTTTCCTCCTATCTGTTTAATGATGCACAATGTATCTTGTACATTATTTAATAACAAGTCTTTTAACCCTTCATGACTAAG
>JADMIO010960107.1_pt1 | contig 18684 bp, 16 predicted proteins | sample 8958161 | NCBI WGS metagenome assembly JADMIO01 (sample SAMN16585339, study PRJNA669376) | soil metagenome | isolation source: Crop rotation soil | place: USA: Cullars Rotation, Alabama | collected 2011 | reverse complement strand
GCCGCGACTTCAAGTCACGTGAATTCCAAGCTTCGGATCCCACTGTGCTGGAAAGCCGGCTGGACGAGCACCGCGCGCCACGACGCGGCTTACATAGAACTGCCCAACGGCCGCCGCCTCGTCCTCGTCACCTTCACCACGGACTTCGCCAAAGAGCGCGACATCATCCCGACCATCGCGCGGGAAGTGTTGAATGCCGTGAACAGTAAACCGTGAACCGTGACGAGAAGGACTTGCCTCCCTCTCGTCACGGTTCACGGTTTACTGTTCACGGCTTCAAGCTTTTTGCGCGACGACGAGACTCTTCGTCCAGCCGATGGGCTCGAAGGGCAGGAAGCGGTGGTGTTCGATGACGCGGAAGTAGCGGCGCGTGGCCTCGTCAACTTCCGCGGGCGGGTGCGCCTTGAAGCGGAACATGACTTCGAGCAGCTTCGTCGGCAGCGAAGGCCGCACGGGCACGAAGAAGAGGTAGCCGCCCGGCGCGAGCACGCGCGCGAACTCGCGCAGGCCGTCGGCGAGCGGGAGGTATTCGAGCACGCCGCTCGTCATCACTAAATCGAAGGTGTCGTCGGCGAAGGGAAGTTGAAGCGCGTTCGACTGCGCGAACGTAACGGTGTGGCGCGCGGCCGGGCGCAGTTTCGCTGCGGCGCGGCGCGCCGTCTGTAGCGAGCGCACCGAGAGGTCTATCGCCGTGATGTCCGCCGGGCGGCGTAGCACGCGCAGCAGCGCCAGCGTCAACAAGCCAGTCCCGCAGCCCGCGTCGAGCACTCGCGCCCCGGCCGCGAGCGGCAGAGGATTCTCGCGCATGTAGCGCTCGATTGAGCGGCCGTAGCCGTTGACCCGGAACATCAGGTCGTAGAGGTTCGTGAAGCGGTCGTAGATAGAGACCGGGCTGTCGGGCAGTCGGGTGGTCGTCGCCTCGTTGTGGCTCATTCGCCTCCTGCGGCTCGGCTGCGTGTTTAAGGGGGCTCGCGCGGGCGCCGGCTCCGACCCTAATGATGGCGGGCACGGGTGCGCAAAAGTTAACACAAATGTACGTTTTTTCTAAGCCGCCGTACCGCAGCCGCGGACGCGCACGCCGCCCCGTTTCGACTGCGCGCCGCGCAGGTGTTACCATGTGACCGCCTCCGGCAGTACGCGCGCGCATCTCGCCCAAGCCCGCCGCGGCCGGAAATACTTTTCTCCGAACGGTGCCTTTAAGCATGAGTGCTAACAGAACAAGTGCTAACCGAACAAGCGCAAACCGCGCCAGTGTCAACGCCGGAGGGGCGAAGAAGAGCCCCCTCCCCTTCATCATCATCGGCGTCGTGCTCGTCGGCGTCATCGCGGCCGTCGTGCTGATGTCGCGCCAGTCCGCTTCGGTCAGTTCTTCGACGACGAACGCGGGCTCGACGACCGGCACGAACCCCGCGACCCCCACGAGGGGGACGCAGCCCGGCGCGTCGAACCCTTACACGCGCGGGCCTGAGACGGCGAAGGTGACGCTCGAAGAGTTCAGCGACTTCCAGTGCCCTGCGTGCGGCAACCTTGAGCCGGGACTCCGCCGCGTGCTCAACGACTACCGCGACCGCGTCCATTTCATCTTCCGGAACTTCCCTCTACAGATGCACAAGTACGCCTTCCTCGCGGCGCGCGCGGCCGAGGCGGCCGGGCAGCAGGGCAAGTTCTGGGAGATGCACGACATGATCTACGACAACCAGAAGGAGTGGAGCGAGGCGATGGAGCCGCGCGTGCAGTTCGACTCCTACGCGACGCGGCTCGGGCTCGACGTGCAGCGGTTCAAGGCCGACATGGAGCGGCAGGACTTGGCCAACCGCATCAGCGCAGACCTCCAGCGCGGCAGCTCGCTCGGCGTGAAGGGCACGCCGACCGTCTACCTCAACGGCCGCGAGATGGTGCCGGGCAAGCTGGTCACCGAGGAAGACCTGCGCCGCGAGATAGACGCCGCGCTCGGCTCTTCGGGGAAGTAGAGATGAGCACGGCCGAGATTCAGGACGGGGCGGCGGGCCGCGGGCGCCTTTGGGACGCGCTCGCGGCCGTCGTGTCGCTCGTCGGCGTGCTCGACGCGTCGTACCTGACGGTCGAGCACCTCTCGGGCAACAGCGTCCGCTGCATGATCGTCACGGGCTGCGACGAGGTCTTGCAGAGTTCTTACGCGACGCTGCCCGGCGGCGTGCCCGTCGCGGCGCTCGGCGCCGTCGCGTACTTCACCGTCTTCAGCCTCGCGACGCTCTCGGTCTTCGGCTACGACTCGGCGCGCCGACTGCTCGCGCCGCTCGTCGCCCTCATGTTCCTCGCGACGCTCTGGTTCCTCTACCTGCAAGCGTTTCGTATCCACGCCTTCTGCGTCTACTGCCTGCTCTCGGCCGCCGTCACGACGACCCTGACACTGATCGTCTTCGCAGGCCGCCTCCTCGCGAGACGCCGCCTCTCGTAAAAGTCTCCCCCGCACCCTCGCGCAAGAAATTCTCCCCCCGGCCGTTCCGACGGTGTGGGAGTCCGACCTTTGGAGGGGAAGTCATGAGAAGGGCAAGACGGTTTTCATTGTTCGCCGCGGTTTTGCTGCTGCTGTCATCAGTGCCCACGCGCGCGCAGGAGCGGCGCATCGTGCGGCCGCAGTACGGCGGCTTCCAACTCGACGTGGTCGTGGACGGCGGCCCGCTCGAAGTCATCTACGGGCGCGGGCGCCGCTACGTCGAGGCGCGCGAGGGCGCCGAGTATGATTTGGTCGTGCGCAACCCCCTGCCCGTGCGCGTGGCCGTCGCGCTCTCCGTGGACGGGCTGAACACGATTGACGCGCGCCACACCGCCGCGTGGGACGCGAGCAAGTGGGTGATAGAGCCTTACGGCACCATACGCATCTCGGGCTGGCAGATGAGCTCCACGCGCGCGCGCCGCTTCTACTTCACGAACGAGCGCGACTCGTACGCCGCGCGCCTCGGACGAGCCACAGACCTCGGCGTCATCACCGCCGTCTTCTTCCGCGAGAGCACGCCGCGCCCGTACCCGGTCACGCCCCCGCCCTACGACGCCGAGCCAATCCGCCCGCAGAGCCGGGACAAGGAACCGGCCGAAGGCGATAGGCGCGGCGAGGACGAGTCGCGCGCACGCAGCGGGGCGCCGAAGGCCGGAAGTTCGGGGGGGATTGCGTCTGCGCGGCCGCGCTACGACGACGACTACGCGGCGACGGGCATCGGCCGCTCGGTCTACCACGACGTGCAGTGGATTCAGATGAACCTCGAACGCAGCCCCGCCGCTGAAATCTCCGTCCGCTACGAGTTCCGCGACGCGCTCATACGCCTCGGCCTTCTCCCGCGCCCGTGGCCCGACGACGACGCCCTGCGCCGCCGCGAACGCGCACGCGGCTTTGAAGGCTCTTACAGCCCCGAGCCGCCGCGTTAAAGGGCGGCAGGTGCGCGGTCAGAGCACCGGCCTTCTGTTAACTTCTGGAACGTAGGCGGCGCGCGGGCGTCTAAAAGATATAAAGCCCGCCGGAGTCGGAGACGAGTAATGACGAGGTACACGAACCCGCTCGAAAACGTCAGGGTCGCCGCGCCGTGCCCGGCCGACTGGGAGAAGATGGTCGGCGACGAGCGCGTGCGCTATTGCAACAAGTGCGAACTGCACGTCTACAACCTCTCGGGGATGACGCGGCGCGCGGCCGAGGCGCTCGTGACGAATACGGAGGGGCGCCTGTGCGTGCGCTTCTACCGCCGCGGCGACGGGACGATACTGACGCGCAACTGCCCCGTCGGCCTCGCCGCCTTCAAGCGGAAGGTCTCGCGCGCGGCGGGCGCGACGCTCTCGGCCGTGCTCGGCTTCTTCACAGGGCTCGGGCTCAACCTCGGCCTTAGCCCTAGCCCTAAGCCCTTCGAGTCGGTGCACACCATGGGAGCGATAGCCATGCCGGCCGAGCAGAGGCCGGTCTTGATAGAGCCCGTGCGGCCGTCGGAGCCGACCCGTGACCTCATTCAGGGGCAGACGGTGAGAGAGCCGCAAGCCTTCATGGGCAAGAGGGCGCCGATTCCGATAAACGGCCCCGAGGGCGTAGAGGAAATTCCCGCCCGCCCGTATCACAGGCGCTCGAAGTAAAGGGCACGGGTGAGGGTTTGAACTGAAGGCGCGCGGCTACTGTGGCGGTCGCCGCGCGCCTTTCATCTTTGCGCGTCAGCCGCGCGGCTTGAGTTCGTCGGTGTAGAGAATTTTGTAGGCGCGGTAGTTGGCCATGACCTTGTTGACGTAGTCCTTCGACTCGTTGAAGCCGACCTCGGAGGTGAAGATACCGGGGTCTTTCTGCTTCGCACGCGCCACCCAGCGCGCGACGTTGTCCTCGCCGCCATTGTACGAGGCTGCGATGGCTTCGGGCAGGTCGGGGAACATGCGGTGCAACTCGGCGAGGTAGGCGCTCGCGACGAGGATGTTGATGTCGGGGCGGAAGAGGTCGTCCTCGCTCACCTTCGAGAGGTTAACGGCGGGCGCGTACTTCGCGGCCATGTCGGGCGTCATCTGAAGGAGCCCGCGCGCGCCCGCGCCCGACTTCGCGCGCGGGTTGAAGCCGCTCTCCTGCCGCATGATTGAGAGGACGAGGCGCGGGTCGAGATTCTGCTGCTTCGACGCGCGCACGACTGCGTCGCGGAACGGGGCGGGGAAGTCGCCCGCCGCGCGCCTCACGTCCGCCGTCACCTTCGCCTCGCGCGCCGCCGCCGCAGTCTTGCCCGCGCCGCCGAGCTTCTTCAGACGCTCCGTCGCCATCCACCCGAAGTAAGAGCCCGCGCCATCCGCGATTGATTGGTAGACGCTCGTGGCCTGCTCCTTCTGCCCCGACATCTCAAGGCTGAAGGCGCGCAGGTACGCCAACTCCGGCGCCGTCACGTTGGCGGCGCGCGGCAGAGCCGTCTTGCTCAACTCGTCGCACTCGCGCAGCGCCGAAGGCCAGTCGGCGCGCGCGATGTCGAGCCGCAGGCGCGCGAAGAGCGCCGCCACGTCGGTCGGCGTGCCGCGGAAGCGCGCGCGCGTCTTCTCTATCCACGGCAGCGCGTCGTCGGAGCGGCCCGCCTCGCGCAGCGAGTCGATGATGTTGAGGTAGGCGTTCTCGATGCGCTCGCCGTTGGGGAAGCGCTCTGTGTAGAGGGCGTAGCGCTCGGCCGCGTCGCCCGGCCGGTTCAGGCGCAGCAACGTCGCCGCGACGTAGTAGAAGCCGTCGCGCCCGGCGGGCGTCGAAGCATAAGTGTCGCCGAGCTGCTGGAAGACGGGCAGTGCCTCCTCGTAGCGCCGCTCTTGAAAGAGCGTGCGGCCGATGCCGAAGTAGGCGGCGGGCACGTTGCCGTCCGTCGGGTAGCGCTCGATGAGCGCCCGCCAGTGCGCGCGCGCCTCTTCGAAGGCGCGGTTGGCTTGGTAGATGGCCGCGCGGCGCATGTGCTCCTGCGGCGTGAGCTGCGGGAGTTGCCCTTCGGGCGTGCGCCCCGACTCGTCGGCGCGGCGCGTGATTGTCAGCGCCTCCTCGGTCTGGTCTTCGGGCGCGAGGACGACGGGCTCGGCCGCCGACAGCAAAGGCTCGTCGGGCGAGCCGCCCGGCGTGTGCGTGTTGTTGTTCGCGGCCGGCCCCGTGCGCGCGCACGAGAGCGCGAGCAGGAGCGAGGCGGCGCAGACGAGTGCCTGCTGGATGAAGAGTGCCATTCTTAAACCCTGACGCCGGCCCCTCTCACTCGGCGTCTTCGATGATCTCATAGCTCGTCACGATCTCGACGCCGGGGCGGAGCGTGGCCGCGACGCTGCAATACTTCGTCTCGGACAACTCAATCGCAGAGGCGACCGCCTTCTCGGAAACGTTGTGCCCCCGCACGACGTGGCGCACCTCCATGCGCGTCCACGCCCGCGGGTGTTCTTCGCGGCGCGTGCCGCGCACCTCGACGCGGTAGTCGGTCACCTGCTCGCGCTTCTTCTTCAGAATCGAGATCACGTCAACGGCCGTGCAGCCTCCCAAAGCGACGAGCAGCAACTCCATCGGCGTCGCCGCGCTGGCGCGCTCGTGGTCGGTTTCGAGCACCTGCGCGTGCCCGCTCGGCGTGATGCCGATGAAGAGGCCGTCGCCCGCGTTGTGGATGACGGCCCGCGCATCGCGGTTGTCCATCGCGTTAAAACCTCCGTTCCGCTTGCAGCATAACACGGCGCGCGCGGTTGTACGCTAGCCGAACAACGGCGTCGGGTTCCGTACATAAAAGCGGCCGAAACGCGCGAATTTCTGCACCGCGGCCTACGTTTAAGGCCGCACATAATAGGCACGGTGCTTGCAAACATGAAGGCAGGTGAATCCTTGTTCGAAGCGTATGTCTCGCCGGGTTCCAACGCTTCTCCCCGTACAACTTGCGGAGCAGGGGGCCGCGTCGTCTTTGAAAGACGGCACGCCTCGCCAAACTTACTGAAAAAGGAATCGTGAATACACATTTGGAGGGAAGAGCGATGAACAGAATCAGAAGGACAATCTCGTTGGTGCTCGTCGTCGCGATGGTCAGCCTCGGTGCGGCCTCGGCGACGGCGCAGCGCCCCTACCGCATGAACGACAGGCAGGTGGACAACCTCCTGCGCCGCGTCGAAACCGACGCCGACACTTTCCGTTCGAGCTTCGCCAACGCGCTCGACCGCAGCCGCTGGAACGGCACGAGCACCGAAGACCAGCTCAACACATACATCCAGAACTTCGAGTCGGCCACAGACCAGATGCGCAGCCGCTTCAACAGCCGCAACGCCGTCGCGTCGGACGTCGAGAACGTCCTGCGCCAAGCGGCCTTCATCAACGAGTTCATGATGCGCAACCGTCTGGACACGCGCGCGTCGAACGACTGGACGACGCTGCGCGCAGACCTCGACGCGCTCGCGCGCGCCTACAACGTGACGTTTGACTGGACGCAGCAGACGGGCGCGAACTACGGCAACGGCGGATACGGCAACAACGGCTACGGCAACCAGTCGGGCGTCGCCTACCGCATGAACGACCGCCAGCTCGACGCCATCATCCGCCGCATCGAGAACGGCGCCGACCGCCTGCGCGCCGACATGGGCACCGCGCTCGACCACAGCACCTACGACGGCACGCGCGCAGAGGATAACATCAACCAGTTCATGCGCGACTTCGAGAACGCGACCGACCAACTCCGCTCGCGCTTCGACGCGCGCAACTCGGCCACGTCGGACGTGGAGAACGTCCTGCGTCAGGCGACCTACATCGACGACTTCATCCGCCGCAGCCGCCCCAACATGCGCGTGCAGAACGACTGGACGACGCTCCGAGGCGACCTGAACCAACTCGCCTCGGCCTACAACGTCGCTTGGAACTGGGACGTGCGGCAGCTCCCGGCCTACGGCGGGAATACGACGGCGGATAACAACGGCGTCTTCGGCGACAACCGCGGCGTGCGCGCGGCGAACCGCCTGACCGGCACCTTCCGCCTCGACCCGTCGCAGAGCGACAACGCTTCGACCATCGCCGACAACGCCGCGCGCAACCTGCCGTACGCCGACCGCCAGCGCGTGCACGACCAATTGATGCGCCGGCTCGAAGCGCCCGAGATGCTCGCCATCGAGCGCAACGGCAACAACGTGACCATCGCCAGTTCGCGCGCCCCGCAGACGACGTTTACGGCCAACGCGGGCGACAGCCGCGAGCAGCTTCCCAACGGGGCTTACTCGCGCGTCAACTCGACCATCGTCGGCGACCGCCTCGTCGTCAACTCGACGGGCAACCGCGAGACAGACTTCACCGTGACCTTCGACCCGATTGAGGGCGGGCGCCGCCTGCGCGTGACGCGCCAGATTTGGAACGACCGCCTCGGCGCGAACCCCGTCACCGTGACGAACGTCTACAACCGCACTTCGGACGTGGCCGAGTGGAACGTCTACAACGGCTCGACGGCCGGCTACAGCGATAGCGGTTCGCGGCCGGTCTACTCTTCGGGCGACTTCGTCGTACCCGACGGCCAGATTCTGACCGCGCGGCTCGAAACAGACCTGCGCACCAACACGGCGAACGTCAACGACCGCTTTACGATGACCGTCACTTCGCCCGCGCAGTTCCAGGGCGCGGTCATCGAGGGCCACGTGGCGAGCATCAACCGCAGCGGCCGCGTCACTGGCCGCGCCGACATGTCGCTCAACTTCGACACCATCAGCTACCAGGGTCGCACGTACCAGTTCGCGGGCTACATCGACAGCGTGCGCGCGCAGAACGGCGAGACCGTGCAGGTGGATAACGAAGGCACCGTGCGCGACGACAACCGCGGCACGCAGACCGCGCAGCGCGCCGCCATCGGCACGGCGGTCGGCGCCATCATCGGGGCCATCGCTGGCGGCGGCAAGGGCGCGGCCATCGGCGCCATCCTCGGCGCGGGCGCGGGCGCCGGCTCCGTCTACGTGCAGGGCCGCGACGACCTCGAACTGCTCAGCGGCAGCGAGTTGACTATCCGCGCGAGCGCGCCGAACAGGTAAGCCGCTCCAAGTCAGTACCGCGAGCGTGAAGCGAGCGGGTCGGACTTACGCCATAAGACTTTATCGCGTAAGTCCGACCCGCTCGCTTCACGCTCGCGGTACTGTTGAGGGGTGTGTTAGTATGCGGCCGCCCGTTACCTCTCGGTCGTTTATAACTAGAGAACTTTTGCCGGGACTTGTCACCGTGCGGCGGCCTACGGCCGCGGAACGAAACAGATGGCCGCAATCCTTATCGTTGACGATGAAGACGTAGTGCGCGACGTGCTCTACGACCTCTTCTCCGAAGAGCACATGTGCCACGCCGCGGCGACGGCCGAGCAGGCGCTCGCCTTCCTCGGCGAACAGTCGTACGACGCGGTGCTGACAGACATCTCTATGCCGGGCCTGAGCGGGCTCGAACTGCTCAGCCGGCTCAGGCAGGAGCAGCCCGACACGCCCGTCATCGTCGTCACGGGCATCGGCGACCGCACGCACGCCGAAGGCTTGACGCGCCTCGGCGCCTTCGACTACATCCTGAAACCCTTCAGCCTCGAAGCCGTCGAACAGAGCGTCGCACGCGCGCTCGAACACAGCCGCGCCCTCAAAGCGAAAGGGCGCCGCACCGACGGCGCCCACGGAAGTGTCTGAGCGGCGGCCGACGCCGCCTCTACCTCACACCCGTCTGAGTCGCTTCTACCTCACGCTCAACTGATCCGTCATCACCTTAACCAGAACCTTCCGCCCGTCTGTCGCGACGAGGTAGACGTCGTCCGCGTCGAAGCGTAACGGCTCCGCGCCCGGCGCCAGCGCCTCGACTTCGAGCGTCAGCAGTACGCCTGCGCCCGTGACGGACGCGTCGGCGCGCGCGGGCGAGACCGTGACAAGCAGCACGCCGGCCGGCGTGACGCTGTGCGTGACGCGCGTGTCGTCCGCGCCCGCGAGCGTGCCCGCGCCGATTGCGCGCACCGCGAGCAGGCGCGGGTCGAGACGGAACGAGAGCGCGAGCAGCCCGAGCGGCGCGTCCGTCTTGAGCAGGAGCTTTAGCTGCCGCCGCTCGCCGACGTGCAGAGCCTGCGGGTCGGACATCAGGCGGAGCGCAGCCGCGCTCGACGCCACGGCCGCCGCGCGGTCGGTCAGGGGCTTCTCGGTGATGTAAGAGACGGGGAACTCCGCCGCCGAGTTTGAAGATGAAGGCCGCGCCGTCGGCGATGCCGAGTTGTTCACAGTCGCGTTGCTCGTCGTCTTCTCGAAAGAGAAGAGGGAGTTGCCGGGCACGAGTTTCGGGCTCTGCGCGGGCGCGGAAACGACCGGCGCGGAGGTAGAAACGGCCGGTGCGGAAAGGGCCACGTCTCGCGTCGAGGGGCGCGTCGGGGCAGGCGTGGCGACAGGTTCCGCAGCGGCGGCGTTCATCAACTGCTTCGGCGCGGGGACGAACGTCACTTCATCCGCGGTAGATACAACAGCCGTTGCGTCATTAGTCGTCGCGTCCGTTTCTACTCTCGCCGCGGCGGGTTCGACTTTCGGCGCGGCCGGTTCGGGCCTGTTGGTTACGTACGAGACCTGTCTCCTCGCGGGAGTTTCAGTCCGCGCGGGCGTCGTCGGTTCAAGACTTGAGGTCGTCGGCTCGGCGGGCGCTTCAGGGAGTTCGACCTGTGCGTGTGTGGGGACGGCGCGGGCGGCGGCGAGCTGTTCTTCGCGGCCGGCTTCGAGGAGCATCGCTTCGAGCGTGCCGCCGGTCGGCGTCTGGAGCGTGCCCGAAGGGTGCATCTCCTCGTCCTCGGGCGTCACAGAAGAGGCGCGCATGACGTGCGGCGTGACGGCGATGACGATGTCGGTCTGAGAGTTGTTGCGGCGCGGCGCGGTGAACATCTGGCCGAGGACGGGGACGAGGCCGAGTACCGGGAGACCTTGACGGCCCTTCGACTGCGAGTTCTGCGCGACCGACGCGATCATCATCGTGCGGTTGTTCTGTATGCGCGCCGTGCCCTCGATGTTGCGTTCGGTGAAGGTCGGCGTGAGCGCAGGCCCGCCCGAAGTCTGCGTCACGTCGTTCGACTTGATGGACATCTTTACCTGCACGTCTAGGTTCGGGAAGACCTGCGGGGTGAACTCAAGCGTGAGGCCAGTCTTCTCGTACTGTATGACGGGGTAGCCGTTGCCGCCGAAGAGCCCCTGCGCGACGCCGGGCTGGTTGTTGTCGCCGCCCGAAGAGATTGCGCCGTAGGGCGCGACGGTCGCCGTCTGCACGGGCACGCGCTGGCCGATGTGCGCCGTGGACTTCTCGCCGTCGAAGGCGTGAACCTGCGTGGAGGCGACGAGCCGCGTGTTATCGCGGCGTTGCAGCGCGGAGAGCGCCGTCGGCGGGACGATGAAGGCCGCGCCCAGAGCCGTCGGGATTGAAGAGAGAGCTTGTGTGACAACTTGGCGGCTGCCGCCGAGCACGCTCAGGCCCTTCTGTATCCCGCCGAGGTTCGTCAAGCTGTCGCCGGTGCCGATCTGGTTGCCGAACTGCAAGAGGTCTTCGCGCGAGACCTCGAAGATGTTCACGTCCATCACGACCTCTGCGCGTTCCTTGTCGATGGAGCGCAGGAGTTCTGAGACGAGGCGTACGTTCTCGGGCGTGTCGCGGACGGTGATGGAGTTCGTCGACTTGTTGACGGTGATGACGGGCTGGCGCCCGGCCTGCGGCGGGATGGAGGCGGTGATGAGCGCCCGCGCGTCGTTCGGGTCGACGTTGTAGAGATAGAAGGTGCGCAGGACGAGTTGCTGGTACTGCGGGCGCTTCACCTGCTCGGCGACGACGATGGTGCGCGAGGAGAGTTTCTGGAAGAAGAGGCCCTGCGTGAGGAAGACGTAGTCGAGCGCCTGCGCGGCTGTCACGTCAACGAGGTCAACGTTCACCTCGCGCTTCGGGAAGTCGCGGTCGAAGACGACGTTAATCTTAATCTGGCGCGCGAGGTACTTGATGAACTGTTCGAGGTCGCCGCTGTACTGGATGGCGTGAAGCTGTTCGTTGCGCGTCGAGGGGAGCGTGTCCTCCTGACGGCGTCCCGAGTCGCGGAGCGCGGCGGGGACGGGCGGGACGGAAGAGTCGTAGGCGCTTCGCGAAGGGTCGTAGGAGGTCGGAGCCAGCCGGGCGGAAGCCTGCGGGCGTGGGCCGGGCGCGCGCTCGTCCGCGTCCTGCGCGTCCTGCTTGTTCGTCTGGAGGCGGAAGGCGCGCTCCATCATCGAGCGCGCGAGTTCGTTCGCCTGGTCGTAGGCGTAGGCGCGCCGGAATGCGTTGTAGGCGCCGAGGTAGTCGCCGCGCTCCATGAGTTCCGCGCCCTGCTTCGAGAAGACTTGCGAGGCGTTGAAGACCGCGCGCTGATAGTGTAGCTGGTACGCTGTTCGCGGGCTCGGCGGCGACGGCGAGCGAGAACTCCTCGGCGGCCTTCTCCCACTGCTGCGACGACTCGTACTCAAGGCCGCGCTTGTAGTTCTTCTGCCCCTTCGAGACGAAGGCAGCGGCCGGCCCCGCGAGCAGGCAGACGGTGAGGAGAAGGGAGACGAGGCGAAAGGTCGTGCGGGCCGCAGGGCGTTCTGATATGCTGCCGGTCAAGTTACACCTCCGGGCAAAAACGTGTGACCGGAAAACAGTCCGCGCTCGCCGTGCAGGAGCGACGCGCACGCGGCGCGAAGCCCTTCCACGGCTCGGTTTTCGGTCTCTGGTCGCCTGAAGACATGGCGTTCGGGGCGGGGCGTTCGGACGGGTTACGGCTGAAAACATCCGCCTGCAACTTAAGAAAAAGAGCAGGCACAAAGATTTAAACAAATTTGGCAAAGGTTGTCAAAGCTTTTCACTCGATTTCTGGAAATGATTAAGACACTTCCAGAAGAGGTCGAAGCCTACCGCGACCGAATGTGGCGGCGTGAGCCGGAGGCGAGGGTTGAGACGGCCACGGACGCGGAGAAACTGGTCGAGGCGGTCGGTTTTTGCGCGACGATGACGGACGCGCGGCGCCCCGGCCCTTCGCTCTACGTGGCCGTCTGCGGCCGGCGCGACGCGCACATGCCGCGCAACGTCCAGAAAGACCCGGAGAGCAGCCTGACGTGGGTTTTGAAGGACGAGTTGATGCGGCGCGGGCGCGTTTATTACGCGAAACTGGGCAAGAACCGCTCGACATTCGTCGCGCCGCGGCTCGTTCCGCACTTCAACGCGCTGTGGGGCGTCCAGCGCCGCGACGAGTCGAAGGCGCTTTCGGAGGACGCGCGCGCCGTCTTGAAGGTTCTGCGGAAAGAGTGGGAGATGGCGACCTGCGACCTTCGGCAGGCGTCGAAGATGAGCACAGACCGGGCGCGCTTCACGCGGGCGCTCGACGAGTTGCAGCGGACTTTGAAAGTTATTCCGCAGGAGGTTCTTTACGAGCCGTGGTTCACGTACATCTGGGCGCTGAGCGAGGGGCGTTTCGCGCAGGAGTTGTCGTTGAAGGTGAGGCGCGAGGACGCGCTGCGCGAGGTGGCGCGGACGTACTTGGACGGCGCCGGGATGACTCTGCTCGGCGAGTTGTCGAAGGTGACGGGGCTTTCGCGTACGGAAGCCGGGAAGGGCAACCACGCGCTCGTTGACGAGGGCTACGCCGAACGCGTCGAGCGCGGCGTCTACCGTCTGGCGGATTTCGACGAGCGCGCACGCCGGATGGCTGTTGATGAAGTTTAGGCTGTAAGGACTTCAGGCAAGCCGTAAAGAGTTCAGGTGCCGGGGCGTTCTTCGGGCGGCGAGGCGAGTCTGCGGGATTCCTGTTCGACCTCTTCGCGCCGCAACTCCTTCTCAGCCTCTTCGCGCCGTAGTTCCTGTTCAATCTCCTCGCGCGCGTGCTGCTCGTCGCGGACGCCTTGAAGCGTGAGCGGGAGGTTTTCGCGGACGGAGCCGAGGCGTTTGAGGGCGAGTTCGGTCTCTGCCTGACTGGCGTCGCGGCTGGCGATGGCTTCGATGAGTTGGAGGCGCGCGTCCAACTCGCGTGCGTGCTCGTCGGCCTCGCGCTCGACGCGTTCGAGGCGCGCGCGGTCTTTCTGTAAGTCCTGCTCAAGCTCGGCGCGGCCGGCGGCCTGTAGGTTCGAGACGCTTTGGAGACGACGCTCGACGGTCGCGGCGTCGTCCTTCGCGCGTGCGAGGACGCGGGTGGCCGTCAGGCGCGCGGCCAAAGTCTCGCGGTAGGCGTCGGCGAGCAGAGGGTTCTGCGCCTCCATCTCGCGCAGCGTCCGCCGGTGTTCGGCCGTCAGTTCGGAGGCGAAGTGCGGAAGCTCGTCGGCGGTCACGCCGTCCGTGGCGAGGCGCTCGCGCAGACGCCGCTCCCAAAACCTTCGATAAAGGACGACGAGGAAGGCCGCGACCAAGCCGAAGACCGAGAAGAGTCCGAGCGAGGAGAGCGCGAGCACCATGTACTCGGCGGCGTCATTGCCCGCGGCCGTGAAGTAGCGGAGGAGGAAGAAGGCCGGCAGCGGCAGCGCCAGCACGAGGAAGGCGAGAAAGGGCGACCAGCGCAGGAGCAACGCCGTCAGACGGTCGCCCGAAGTGATTCTGCCCCCGCGCTTCGACACTTTAACCCGTACGCCCCCGCCAAACTTTTTCCGACGTTTCGTGCATCAAACCTCAAGCCGCCGTACGTCCGAACTCTTAGGTACAACAAGCAACAGACGCACAAGACCCCGGCCGAAAAAGCCGGGCGCCCGGCCCGCATACGTTTCCGCTCGTCGAAAAGCTATAATAGCAGAGCCTCGCGCGAGGCGCGTGACGGCCCGAGGAGGGGTGATGAGAGGAAGCTTCAAAAAACTTTCCGCCGCGCTGGCTTTGCTCGCGCTCTGCCTGTCCGCGCCGGCCGCTCAAGCGCAGCGCCGGACGGACGTGGCGGGCCGAGCCGACGTGCGCCGCGACGTGCGCACGGTGACCATACCCGTCACGCTGCGCCTGCCCGAGCGCTCGCCGCAGAGCGAGGTGCATTACCTCGACGACCTGCAAGTCTTCGAAGACGGCGAGCGGCAGGAGGTGCTGGCGATGCGCGGCGAGGGGCGCTCGCCCCTGACGCTCGCGGTGCTCATACAGGACGACCTCGTCTCCTCGATGAGCAACGAGATCAGGGGCATCGGCGACTTCATAAGGAAACTCCCGCCCGGCTCGCGCGTGATGGTCGCGTACTTGAGTTCGGGCTCGCTGCGCGTGCGGCAGAAGTTCACGGGCGACCTCGAACGCGCGGCGAAAGCCCTGCGCATCCCGGTCTCTTCGGCCTCGGCCTCGCCCTACAACCCGTTCGCGCTGACGCGCGACGCGGTCAAGCGTTTCGAGTCGCAGCCGGTCGGGCGCCGCGCGGTGCTGCTCATCAGCGACGGCGTAGACCTCTCGCGCGGCTTCACTAACTCTTCGCCCGGGATGAGCACCGACCTGCAACGCACGGTGACCGAGTCGCAGAGGCTGGGCGTCGCCGTCTATTCAATCTTCGCGCCGACCGTGGGCGGCTCCGACCCGCTGCTCGTCAACAACGGTCAGGGCTCGCTCACGCGCCTCTCGGACGAGACGGGCGGCCGCGCCTTCATGCAGGGCACGTTGGCGCCCGTCAGCATCGACAAGTTCCTGCGCGACCTCGACGCACTACTCTCAAGGCAGTTCGCGCTCACCTACCTCTCGACGCACGCCGACAAAGGCTTCCACAAGGTGCGCGTCGTCGCCAACATGACCGACGGCGAAATCTACTACCCGAAGGGCTACACGAGGTAAGGCAAAAGTAAGCGGGATAAGAAGAGGCGCGGCCTTCATCAACGATTGATGAAGGCCGCGCCTCTCTTCGTCTTAACTTCTGCTTTTTACTTTTGACCTACCTCGCGCTCATCGCGTCTGCGGTCTGCCAGCGGCCGGGCGAGGGCGCCATGAGGCTGAGCATCTCGCGCAGGGCTTCGAGGTGGTTGTTCGTCAACTCGATGCCGGCCCCGCCGAGCTCCGCCTCGACGCGGCGCGCGTGCGTGAGCGCGGAGGCTTCGGCGTAAGAGAGCGTCAGGCGCACGGCGTCGCCCGCGCCGGGCTGCGAACGGTAGCTCGCCTTCGTCGCGAGCGCGAGCGGGCGGCCGTCGAGCAGGAGCGCGAGGCTCTGGCCGGCCATCTGCGCGCCGGGCGCGGCCGTGTAGAAGACGAGGTCGAGCGTGGGCGTGCCCGGGCGCGTCGTGCTCTGGTGCATGAAAGAGGCCGCCATGTAGTAGAGGTTGGCGCCGCCGCCGAGCGGGCGCGGGTGTTGGAGCGTCGTGCGCATCCCGCCCGCGCGCGAGTCGAAGCTCGTGACGATCTCGCCGTCGTGCTTGAAGGGCGACGGCGGCGGCTTCGGGCAGAAGCGCTTCTGCGGGAAGGCCGTGGCGGCCAGCAGTGTCAACAGTGCTGCGGAAAGAGCGAGTCGGGAAACAGAACGCATTGGGGGTTCCTCTGTGCGCCAACGTTTACGAGTGATGCGGAGACGGCCCGGCCGCGCGGAGGGGAAGCGCACGCGCACGCGGCTGGCAGACCGGCGCGGCGGTACACTTGCGGCTTGTCGGGTCGTTTCATCCGTTGTAAGTCTGAATAAAAAAGGGCGGAAGAGCTTGCCGCCTGCGGCGTTCGTTCGCGCGCCGCGTGCGGGCAGCGGGAGACTAACACTAAACGCGTGCTTTCTCAAAGCCCGGCCGGCAAAAGATGTGCGGCGGGCGCACGCGGTTGCTTCCGTCCTTTCAGATTGTCCGATGCAGGCGGGTGTGCGGCTGCGGGAAGAGTCCGGAACGGCCTTACTTCAAGAGGGCAAGCGTGCCGTCCTTTCAGACGGCACACTTCGACTATAGAACAACGGCGCGCGACTTGTCATTGCATTTTTTCGTCAAACCCGTTACGCGGCAGTACAGCGCTAACGCAGGCTCTCGACGACGCGCTCGATGGCGAAGTGCGTGGTCTTGAGGACGGCCGGGCGCGTCAGAAGCAGCGAGGCCGTGGCGACGAGCAGAAGACACAGCAGTGCCGGCAGCGGCGAACGCACTTGAAGACTGAGGACGCGGGGCGCGTTCCCCTTCGCGGAAGCGAGGCGCAGAAGGTTGCGCACGCGCTGCGCGAGCCCTTCGTCGTCGGCGCCGAGCAGTTGCGCGCCCGCGGGAAGCGTCGGGCGCGCGCCGGCCGGAATCATCTTCGAGATTTTGACTATCGCCGACGCGAGGTCTACCGCGGCGCGCGGGCCTTCGGAAGCCGCGAACTCGTCGGCCGCGACCTCCGAGTCGCGCTGCCAAGCGCGGAGGAGCGAACGCCCGAGCGGCGCGAGCAGCAGAGCGTCCTGCCCCGCACGCAGAAGCGCGCGCTTCAAGTTGTCGCGCGCCTCGACGTGTCCGCGCTCGTGCCCGACGGCCGCAGCCAGTTCGCCTTCGGTGAGCGCGTCGAAGACCTGCTCGGCGATGAAGAGGCGCGGGCGCAGGACTCCGATGACGGCGATGACGGGAAAGCGGTGGCGGAGTTTGTAAGCGGGCAGCCTCAGACCTTCGACCTCGACGCGCGCGGCGTTGCGCGTCCAGTCGCGCGTGAGCCTGCGTGTAGCGAGCCAAGTGCGTGCGACGCGCCAGAGCGCCAGCAGCACGCCCGCCGCCGAGAGCGCGGCGATGGAGGCGAGCTTCGTCCCCACGACCTCGCCCGAGTTCGCCGGCTCGTGATAGACGTAGGCGGGCAGGACGAGTATGAAGGCCAGAAGGGCCGCGAGCGCGGGCGGGAAGACGCGCAGCGCGAACAGCAGCGCCGCGCGCTCGGCCGCCGGGCGGCGCGCGACGCGCGGCGAGACCGCGCGCCAGACGAGCGCGGCGCAGCCGGACGCCAACGCGTTCAGCGTCAGCAGCGCGGCGAGCGCGAGGCAGAGTCCGAGCAGTACGTACATCTGCGTTTCACTCCTCCTCGCTTAGCTCGCGCCGCTTCTCCTCAACCAGCCGGTGCAGTTCGTCCAGCAGCGCGCGGTCGCGCTCGCCCACCGCGTCCACGAAGCAGGCGAGCAGCGGCTCGGCGCCGTCCGTGCGCCCGAGCAGACCTTCGAGCACGTCCTCGGCCACGCCGCGCTCGAACTCCTCGCGCGTCAGGCTCGGAGTGTAGAGGTATGCGCGCCCCTCCTTCTCGCGCTTGAGTAGACCCTTCTTGTAGAGGCGGTCGAGCGTCGTCATCCAAGTCGTGTAGGCCGTGCGCTCGCCGAAGGCCCGGTAGATGTCGCTCGCGCTCACGCGCCCGCGCCGCCAAGCTTCTTCAAGCACGGTCTTCTCCAACTTGCCGAGCGCCGACCCGACGACCTCGCGCGGCCGCCTGAAACCGAAAAGCGTAAAATGCGGGACTTTCATCTTCGAGCAGGCTTTCTGTTTTTAAGGATGAGAAGCGACGCAGGACGTGGAAGCGCGTCCCTCGAAATTAGATGGGGCGGCCAGCGGGGTTCGAACCCGCGACCTCCTGATCCACAGTCAGGCGCTCTAACCAACTGAGCTATGGCCGCCACAAGGGGGAAGCGAACGGAAATTTATACTACCAACCCGGCCCGACGCTGACAAGCCGACCCGCCCGTACTCTTCACCAAATGCCCCCGGCAGGACTCGAACCTGCGACCCTCTGCTTAGAAGGCAGATGCTCTATCCGACTGAGCTACGGGAGCAGGTCGGAAAACCGAGGGGATGTTAACACGCGCGGTTTTGGCGACAAAGTTAGGCGGGGCGGCGGGAGGTTCATTGTGCGAAGAGGGATTGAAGCGCTGTGGTAAAGTGTGCGGACTATGGCGGATTGGGTGGAACCGAAGGGCAGGCAGGTGCGTTGGCTCGGGCTGTTGGCGTCGACGGCCGTGGCGCTATACCTTTGCTGGTCGATGCTCCAGCCTTTCATAGAGGTGGTGCTGTGGGCGGTCGTCCTCGTCATCGTCTTCTTCCCCGTACACAAGCGCATCGAGGCGCGGCTCGGCAGCCCCGGCTGGAGCGCGTTGGTCTCGTGCCTCATCGTCATCCTCGTCATACTCATCCCGCTGACGCTGATTACGTTCGCGGTCGTGAGGGAGATGGCGCGGCTCGCGCAGAGCCTTCAGGCAAGCGCGGACAGCCTGCTCGACCCGAACTCGCCGTACGTGGGAAGGGTGCTCAACTGGGTCGGGCAGTACGTCGACATCTCGCAACTCGGCTCGCAGCCTTTCCAGCACATTGGGATCCTAAGCTTAGAATTCCACGTGGACAAGTTGTCGC
>JADMIO011216394.1_pt1 | contig 18687 bp, 12 predicted proteins | sample 8958161 | NCBI WGS metagenome assembly JADMIO01 (sample SAMN16585339, study PRJNA669376) | soil metagenome | isolation source: Crop rotation soil | place: USA: Cullars Rotation, Alabama | collected 2011 | reverse complement strand
GCCAATGGCGCGACGGTGACCTTCGACGTGGTCGTGCACGTGAGCGCAACCGCGCCGATCGCGAGCTCGCTCGCCGGCGTGCCCTGCACGGGCGCCGAGGACATGTGCAACCGTGCGTCGGTCAGCTCGACGTCGAGCGATCCGGATCCGAGCGACAACGTGGCCGACGTCGCCACCAACGTCGTCGCGACGACCACGACGTCGGCGCTGACGCTGACGAAGAGCGACATCGCCGTCGAGCCGGTGCAGCCGGGCAGCAACGTCACCTACCAGGTGGTGGTCGACAACGCGGGTCCGGATACGGCCGCGAGCGTGGTGGTCTACGACACCCTCGATCCGTTCATGACCTACGTCAGCGACACGGCCGGATGCACGCCGAGCAGCGCGACCGGTGCCCAGACCGTGCTGACCTGCCCGCTCGGCAACATCACCTCCGGAAGCTCCTCGAGCTTCCAGGTCGTGGTCACCGTGTCGCCCAACGCGCCGGTCGATTCGACGATGCAGGACGGCGACTGCAACAACGCCCAGGACATCTGCAACGACGCGACGGTGACCACCGCTTCGGCGGACTTCAACATCGTCGACAACGAGGACAGCGAGCCCACCGACGTGAGCGCGCTGGCGAGCTGCAACAACGGCATTGTCGATCCGGGCGAGCAGTGCGATCCGGTCGATGCCGAGATCTGCAACAACGGCGTCGACGACGACGGCAACAACGCGGTGGACTGTGCGGATGCGGCCTGCCAGGGCGTGGGTGTCCAGAGCTGCAACGGCAACTGCCAGCTCACGCCGCCGTGCCAGGCGATCCTGAACGATCCGGCGATCCTGACGCTGACGAAGCTGCACGTGCACGGCCGCTTCATCCCGGTGACGACGGCGGATCCGGCCACCGAGGACGTCGACTTCGCGATCTACAACGACAACGGCGAGGTCTACAGCGGGCACCTGCTGGCCGGCGACATGACGGTGCGTTCGGGCAAGACGCTGTCGAAGTGGCTCTGGAAGGACAAGAGCGCGAAGACGTCACCGCCTGGAATGCGCAACGGCATCTTCCGCCTCGGCATCCACCAGCGTTACGAGGACGACGGCAGCATCAGCTACGTCTTCTCGATCAGCGCGTACGGGAACATGTCCGCGGCGACCTTGTCGACGATGACCACGTTCATCTACATCGGCGACGACGTCGGCTACCTGACGGCCGACTGGGAAGGCAAGCCAGGCAAGTGGCACCTTCACGTTCCCGAGCTGCTGAACTGACCTGCCCGCGGGCCGGGGCGGCAATTGCCGCCCCGGCCGAGCCCTCGCCTCCCTTCCGGGGCCCGGACCGCGAATTCCCGCCTTGCCCGGGCGACTAGAACGTGTTCTCTTTTGCCCCATGGTCGAGCTGGATTACCTGAGTTTCGACGGGGACAACCACTACTACGAGCCGCGCGACGCGTTCACGCGCCACATCGAGCCGAAGTACCGCGACCGGGCCGTGCACGTGGTGCGCGGCAAGGACGGCGGCGAGAGCATTCTCGTCGGCGAGCGGCCGTTCACGTTCCTGGCCGACATGGAGCTCAACTTCGACGTCACGCTGAAGCCGGGCTCCCTTCGCGACTATCTGCGCTACCTTACGGGCGAGCATTCGGGCGGCGACGACGGCGTGAAGGAGCCGGTGCAGGCCGCCTATGTGAATCGCGATGCGCGCCTGAAGCTGATGGACGAGCAGAAGCTCGAGAGCGTGCTGCTGTTCCCGACGCTGGCCGTTTGCGTCGAGCACTTCATGAAGGACGATGTCGAGCAGAGCTACGCGAACCTGCGGGCGTTCAACCGCTGGCTCGACGAGGACTGGGGCTTCGCATACCGCGACCGGATCTTCGCGGCGCCGATCATGTCCCTGCTCGATCCCATGGAAGCGGTCAAGGATCTCGAGTGGGCGCTGACGCGCGACGTGCGCATCATCGGCCTGCGTCCGGGGCCGCAAGGCGGAAAGTCGCCGGCCGATCCGGCCTTCGACGCGTTCTGGTCGCGAGTGAACGAAGCCAGGCTCACGGTCGCCTTCCACGTCGGCGAGTCGGGCTACAACGAGATGATGTCGACGGCATGGGGCGAGCAGGCCAATCCCAGCTCGCACAGCCAGTCGGCGTTCCAGTGGTGCAACTTCTACGGCGACCGGCCGATCATGGACACGATGTCCGCGCTGATCTTCCACAACCTGTTCGGACGCTATCCGGACGTGAAGGTGGTCAGCGTGGAGAACGGCTGCCTGTGGGTGCCGTACCTGCTCAAGGCCATGGACAAGATGAAGGGAATGGGTCGCAACGGGCCGTGGATCGGCGGCCGCTGGTCGGGCAAACCGAGCGAAGTCTTCCGCCAGCACGTGTACGTGTCGCCCTATCACGAAGAGGACATTCCTCATCTTTGCAGCCTGATCGGCGCGGACCACGTCGTGTTCGGCTCGGACTTCCCGCATCCTGAAGGCCTCGCCGATCCCGTCGCCTTCGCGCATGGCTGCGAGAAGCTGTCGGCAGCCGACACGCGCAACATCATGCGCGACAACCAGCGCCGCCTCGTCGGCCTGTAGCGCAGGGACTGGTACGGGACTGGTACGTTCCATTCCAAGCCACGTCGCAACGAACCGAGAAAGACCGAGTCTGAACCGTACCTGTCCCGTACCTGTCCCGACTCCCGCAAGAAGCAACGGAGAGAGTTGAAATGTCCAAAGACTTCGAGGGGAAAGTCGCGCTGGTGACCGGCGGTGCCGGCGACGGCATCGGCAGCCACAGCGTGCAGCGCATCGCTGCCGAAGGAGGCGCGGTGGCCGTCGTCGACATCCACGAGCGCCGCTGCCGCAGCGTCGCCGAGCGCATCGCCGGCGAGACCGGAGCGCGCGTGCTGCCGTTTCCCGGCGACATCGCGGACCGGGATCGCATGCGCGCGGTGGTCGCGGAGATCGAGTCGGCTCTCGGTCCCGTCGACGTGCTCGTGAACAACGCCGCCGAGAACGTGCTCGCACCGATCCGCGATTTCGAGCTGAAGGACTGGGACCGCGTGATGGACGTGGACATCACCGCCGCGTTCCACCTGATTCGCCTGGTGCTGCCGGGAATGATCGAAAGGCGTCGCGGCGCGATCGTCAACATCTCGTCCATCGCGGGATGGCTGGGCGATGCCAACGAAGGCCGCGAAGCGCCGTACGCATGCGCCAAGGCCGCGATGTTCGGCCTCACGCGCAGCGTCGCTTTCGAAGGCGGCCCGTTCGGCGTGCGCTGCAATGCGATTGCGCCCGGCCTGATCTGGACGAAGTTCGTCGCGCGCTACGAGGAACAGTTCCGGCCGGACATCGAGCGCACGCCGCTGCGCCGCTTCGGCAAGCCGGAGGAAGTGGCCGAGCTGGTCGCTTTCCTCGGATCGGACCGCTCGGCGTTCATCACGGGCGAAGCCGTCAACATCAGCGGCGGCTGGTACATGCGGCCGTGAGCATGCCGCCTGCATGAGCGATCGCCTCGTCGCAGAAGCACGCCTGGTGCAGACCTCGCTCCGGCCTGCCATTCCGGGCGACGCGCCACAGACCGTTGCGTCCGTGCTCGAAGGCGCGCTCGGCCGCTGTCCCGACCGCACCGCGCTCGTCGGTCGCCACGCACGTTACACGTACGCCGAGCTCGAGCAGGCGGTGGTGCGCGCCGCCGCTGCGCTGCAGGCCCACGGCGTGCGCGACGGCACGCGCGTGGCCGCGAGCATCGCGAATCATCCGGAAATGGTCATCGCGTTCCTGGCGACCATGCGTCTCGGGGCGATATGGGTCGGCATCGCACGCGCGCTCGCGCCAGCCGAGAAGAGCTACATGCTGCGCAACTCCGGCGCCGAAGTGTTCCTCGGCGATCGCGCGATGGCCGCGCAGGTGGAAAGCGTGCGTGCGGAGCTGCCGTCGCTGCGCGAGTCGCTGGTGGCCGAAGCGGGCGATGCATCGTGCTCATGGGCGCTCGCGCTCGCTGCCGCGGATCCGGCCTCGCTTCGCCGCGCAGAGATCGATCCGTTCGCGCCTGCGGCGATCGCGTATACGAGCGGCACCACGGGCTTTCCGAAGGGCGCCGTGCACAGCCAGCACAACCTGCTGCTTCCCGGCGCCGTCGCGGCAGCCACGTGTGCCTATCCGCAAGGGCAGGTGCAGGGAGTGCTGCTGCCGCTGACGGTGCTGAACCTGATGGTGCTGGTGCCGCTGCTGGTGTTCCAGATCGACGGCACCTGCGTCTGCATGGACCGCATCGATGCCGTCGGAGTCGCGGACTGGGTGCGACGAGAGCACATCGCGCATTTCGCGGCGGTGCCGGCCGTGTACCACGACCTTCTCACGCACGCGGACGTTCGCAGCGAAGACCTCGCCACGCTCGCGCGCCCCGAAGTCGGCGGAGCCGAGTGTCCGCCCGCTTTCCTGCGCCTGTATCGGGAGCGGTTCGGCGCCGACGTATCGATCGGCTACGGCATGACCGAGGCGCCGACTGCCGTCACGCGCTCTCTCGGCGACAGGCCGCCCGAGCCCGGGCTCATCGGAAAGGCCCTGCCGCAGGTGGACATCCACCTGCTCGACGAGCAGGGTCGCGAGGTGGCCGACGGCGAGGTCGGCGAGATCTGCGTGACTCCTGCTCGCGAGGGGCCGTTCGCAGGCGTCTACACGCCGATGCTCGGATACTGGAACAAGCCCGAAGAGACGGCGCGCGCGCTGCAGAACGGCGTGCTTCACACGGGCGACCTCGGCATGCGCGATGCGCAGACGGGCCAGCTCTACATCCGCGGCCGTCGCGGCGACCTGATCCTGCGCGGCGGCGCCAACGTGTATCCGGCCGAGATCGAGCGCGTGCTGCATGCGGATCCTCGCATCGCCGCGTGCGCGGTGCTCGGGATTCCCGACGAGCGGCTCGGCGAGCGCGTGATCGCGGCCGTCCAGCTCGTCGATGGCGCGGGCGAAGTCAGCGAGGACGAGCTGCGCGAGCGCTGCGCCGCAAACCTCGCGCGCTACAAGATTCCCGAGCGCTTCCATTTCGTGAAGAGCGTGCCGCGCAACTCGATGGGCAAGATCGTCAAGCGCGAGCTGCGATCGGCGCTCGGTCTCGCCTGACCTGCGCTGCGGAGTCGGCGCGCGCCGCGAGCTTCGCGCTGGCGCCGGCCGCCTCGGGCGCCCGATGCCGGGCGGCGAGCGGCCGCGTGCTGCATCGTGGCATTTCTTCAGCGAATCCGGTGGCTTCGGCGGCCGTGCCGTTTCGCGATCAGCCGGTAGACAAGCGCCGGCCGCCGCCTATAATGCGCGACTGGAACACGTTCTAGCTGCGGCCCGGCGCCGCCCGTGAGGCTTTCGATGACGCGCATTCCCCTGCCCCCGTATCCGAACGGCTGGTACAACATCTGTTACTCGCACGAAGTCGGCGCATCGGAAGTGAAGCCGGTGCACGCGATCGGTCGCGACTTCGTCGTGTTCCGCGGCGAGAGCGGAAAGGCGCACGTGCTCGACGCATACTGCCCGCACCTCGGCGCGCATCTCGGAGTGGGCGGCAAGGTCGAAGGCGACAACATCCGCTGCCCCTTCCACAACTGGTGCTGGAACGGCGACAACGGCGACTGCGTCGACGTTCCGTACGCGAAGCGCATTCCAGCCAAGGCGAAGATCGGCGCTCCCGTGGTGCGTGAGCAGAACGGCTTCATCATCGTCTGGCATCACGCCGAGGGGATCGCGCCGGATTGGACGCCTGAAGTGATCCCCGAAACCAGTTCCGTCGATTACTACGTGCACGGCCGCCGCCAGTGGCAGCTGACGACCCATCCCCAGGAGCTGTACGAAAACGGCTTCGACGTGGCGCACTTCGGCACGCTGCACGGCATGAACGTGCGCGGCGTCGTCTACGACACGGAAGGGCCGATCTGCAAGCTGCATCTGGATTTCGAGCGTGACTCCGTGCAGTCGAGCGCCGAGGGCCTCGCGACCATCCGCTCGTTCATGTTCGGTCCGGGTCTTTCGCTGACGCGTGTCAGCGGGCTGATCGATGGCGTGTCGGTGCAGTCGCTGACACCGCTCGATCCCGAGCTGATGGTGCTGACGCACAACTACTACGTGCACAAGAGCTCCAACAAGGAGGCCGTCGAAGGCTTCTTCGACTACTACGCGAAGGACTGGGAGCTCGACATGCCGCTGTGGAACAACAAGCAGTTCCGCGAGAAGCCGAACCTTGCCGAAGGCGACGGCGACATCTCGCGCTTCCGTCGCTGGTACAAGCAGTTCTATTCGACGCCGGTCGAGATCGCGTTCTGACCGCGGCCGCCGGGCCGGGCTGACCGCCGGAACATCGAGAGCCCGCGCAAGCGGGCGGGCGGTGTTCGGCGTCGCGACCGTGTATCCTCTGGCCATGCAGCTGCTGCGCCTGCCTGCGCTCGCCCTGGCCGTCCTCGTTCTGTCGTCGTCGGCCGATGCGCAGGACGCGGCCCCGGCGGCAGCATCGCCGGCTGCCGGTACGCCCGCCGCAGCTACGCCACCCCGTGCACCGGCCGATTCCGCTGCGGTGTCATCGGCGCCCGCTCCACCGCAGGACTGGATTGCGCCCGAGGACGTGACCGACCGCGCCGACGCTCTCGCGCGTCTCGTGGAAGGGCGGCTGCCCAGCCCGTCCGCAGTCAGCGCCATCGAGCGCATCGAGTCCGCCCTGGGATCGCTGCACCACGACCTCGACGAGGACGAGGAGCGTGCCAGGCGCGCGCTCGAAAGCCGCGCGTCGCTGCTCGAGATCGAGGACGCGCGGCGCGAGCTGGAGAATACCAGCGCACCGCTGGCCGAATGGAAACAGCGAGTGGCCGCGGAGGCGCGGCGCACGAGCGAAGTCCTGCAGGACCTCGAATCTGCCGAGGGACGATGGACGCGCACGAAGCAGCGACCCGAGACGCTGCAGGCCGGCGACGCCGTCGCGCGCAGGGTCGACAGCTCGCTCGCCTTCCTGACGGACAGGATGAACCAGCTGCGGACCTGGCGGATTCGCGTGCTTGCGCTCGACGACCGGCTGCTCGACCGCATTTCCGGCGTCACCGACATGATGAAGCGACTGTCCGAAGCGACGCTTTCGGAAAGCAGCAACATCCTCGTCGCCGATCATCCTGCGATCTGGCATCGCGGCCTGGCCGCGCGGGCCGCGCAGGAATATCCGCAGATCCCCGGCAAGCTTGCCGAATTCCAGCGCGGCACGGCCGAGTACTTCACGACCGATCCGCGGCCGTTCGCGCTGCAGATGGTGCTGGCGTCGCTGCTGATGCTGGTGCTGCGGCACCTTCACGCGCGGCGCCACGTCGCCGCAATCCCGGCATCCAGCGCGAGAATTCTCGAGCGGCCCTATGCGATCGCGCTGCTGCTCGCGCTGGTGCTGACGCCGGTCATCCATCCGTTCGCTCCGCACCGCGCCGTGCAGCTCATCGGAATGGTCGCGTTCGTGCCCGTCGCCCGCATCCTCATGGCGGCCAATCCGCACACGAGCGCCGGTGTGTTCATCGGCATCGGCGTGCTGATGTTCGTCGATCGCGTAGCGATGGCGCTGGCCTCCCTGCCTGCGGCATCGCTGCAGATCCGGCTCGCCGAGCTCGCTTTCGCGATGGCGCTGGCCGCTACCTATCTACGCAACACGCCCGCGCAGGATCGGCGCGGCTGGCGCGCACGGCTCGCGCAGCTGGTCGGCGCAGGCGCGGTCGTGTCCGGACTCGCGGAAGTGGGCGGCTGGTCCCAGCTTGCCGAGCTGGTCGGGCGCGCGGTGATTGCCGGCGGCATTTCGAGCCTGTTCTTCTATACGGCGGCCATCTCGCTCGAGGCGCTGTTCGCGCAGGCGCTCGCTTCGCCGGCGCTGCGGAACAGCCATTTCGTCGATCGCAACCAGGAGCTCGTGCAGCGCTGGTCGTCGATCCTGATCCGGCTCGTGACGGCGTTGCTGTGGTTCCGGCTCACGCTCGCGACGCTCGGACTGCGCGAGGTGGCGGGCGATGCGATGCGACGCGTGCTCGCGATCGGCATCACGGTGGGAGCGCTGTCGCTTTCGATCGGCGGCGCGCTCGCGTTCCTGTCCACGCTGGTCGTGGCCATGGTCGTGAGCCGAATCGTGCACGAGATTCTCGAGGACGAGCTGTTCCCGCGCATGAGCCTGCCGCGCGGCATTCCCGACGTTCTGCTCGCGCTGACCACTTACGCCGTCTACGCACTTGGTTTTCTGTTCGCGCTTGCCGCTGCAGGAGTACAGCTCGGCCAGCTCGCGATCCTGATGGGCGGCCTCGGCGTCGGCATCGGCCTGGGCCTTCAGGACCTGGTCAAGAACTTCGCCGCCGGCATCACGCTGCTGATCGAGCGCCGCGTTCACGTCGGCGATGCCGTGCAGATTCCGGGCAAGGACGTGTTCGGGCGCGTCCGTACGATCGGCCCGCGCGCCAGCGTGATCCGCAACTGGAACGGAACCGAAGTGGTGATCCCCAACGACGACCTCGTGTCGGGCACGTTCACGAACTGGACCCTGTCGGACCGGCTCTATCGCATCGACATCCCTGTCGCGGTCCCGTACGGGACGGATCCGAACGTCGTCATTCCGTTGCTGCGGAGCGCGGCCGGCGCCGATCCTCACATCCTGTCCACGCCGCCACCGTCGGCATCGTTCAAGGGCTTCGGCGACTCCGGCCTCGACTTCGTGCTGCGTGCGTGGACGGACGAGGAGTACGAGGTGGTCTCCGCGCGCACGAGCGAGCTCGCGCTCGCCGTGCATGCGGCGCTCGCGGCGGCGGGAATCGCACTGAGACGCGACCTGCCGCTCGCCACCGCCACGAGCGAACCTGCCGACGGCAAGCCCGGACCGGCGACGATCTCCTGACAGGTCGGAAAGCTCAGCGCGGCGGCATGCGGAGCGCACCGTCGAGACGGATCGTCTCTCCGTTGAGGTAGGGGTTCTCGATGATCGCGCAGGCGAGCTTGCCGTATTCGGCGGGACGACCGAGGCGCTGCGGGAACGGGATGCCGGCGCCGAGCGCCTTGCGGTTCTCTTCCGGCAGAAGCGCGAGCATCGGCGTGTCGAAGGTGCCCGGCGCGATCGTGCAGCAGCGGATGCCGTCGCGCGACAGGTCGCGCGCGATCGGAAGCGTCATGCCGACGACGCCGGCTTTCGAAGCCGTGTAAGCTACCTGCCCGATCTGTCCATCGAAAGCCGCGACCGAAGCGGTATTGATGATGACGCCGCGCTCGCCGTCCTCGTTGGGATCGTTGGCAAGCATGCGCGTGGCGCCGAGGCGCAGCACGTTGAAGGTGCCGATCAGGTTGATCTCGATGGTCTTCGCGAACAGCGAGAGCGGAAACGGGCCGCCCTTGCCCGTGGTTTTCATCGCAGTTCCGATTCCCGCGCAGTTGATCACCGCGTTGACCTTGCCGAATGCGGCGATCGTCTGGTCCAGCGCCTTCGTCACCTGCTCTTCGCTCGTGACGTCGGCGGGCGTGAAGATCGTGTGATCGCCGAGACGCTGCGCGACTTCGACGCCGTTCGACCGATCGGCGAGATCGAGGATCGCAACGCGGCCTCCGCCGGCAAGAATGGCTTCGGTCGTGGCGAGGCCGAGGCCGGATGCTCCACCGGTCACGACGGCAACGGTTTCGGAAAGCTGCATGGACGATCCTCCTTGGGAAGCTGCGGACGGATGATGGCCGCTCGCGGAGCGGCGCGCCGTTCTTAGCAAGCGCCCTCGGCGGAGCAACCCGATGGCCTCCGCTTCCATGACTGCGCACGCCGTGTCATGCATCGCTGCAGGCATGCACGAACAGGGCGACAAGACGGCGGCGCGGAGCTCCCCGATATCGCGGCGCACGGGTTTCGTGACGGCGAGCGATGGCGTTCGCATCTACTACGAGGTGTGCGGGTCAGGTCCCGCGATCGTGCTCGTGCACGGTCTCGGCGGAAACCACGCGGTGTGGTTCCACCAGGTTGCGTATTTCGCTCGCGACCACACCGTCGTCACCGTGAGCCAGCGCGGCTTCGCGCCATCCGGCGGCGACCCGGCCCGCTACGAGGTCGACCTCGTCCGCAGCGATCTCCAGAACGTCATGGATGCAGCAGACGTCGCAAAGGCCGTGGTCGTCGGTCAATCGATGGGAGGATGGACTGCGCTCGCGATCGCCCTCGACGCGCCCGAGCGCGTCCAGGCGCTGGTGCTCGCGGATACGCTCGCGGGCATCGACGATCCGGAGATCAGCGCCGCGCGCCGCCAGATCGCGGCCTCGGCGGCAGGCGCTGCCAGCGGGCCGCCACCGCTCGGGGTGCATCCTGCGCTTTCTGCCGGCTTTTCCGCGGAGCACCCGGAGCTAGGTTACCTGTACCAGACGCTGACCACCTTCGGCGCGCCGGCGCCGGAACAGATCGTGCGGCAGCTGTTCGCGGCGCGGGTCACGCCCGAGCAGCTGGCTGCGCTGCGCGTGCCGACGCTGCTCATCGTGGGAACGGAGGATCGGTTGTTCCCGCCCGCGCTCATCCGCAAGGCTGCAGCGCACATTCGCGGAGCCGAGGTGCGCGAGATCGCGCGCGCCGGACACTCGCCGTACTTCGAGCAGCCCGGCGAGTGGAACCGCGTGGTGGACGAGTTTGCGAGCCGTGCACAACAAAATGCGAGAGGCACCTAGTCCTGGCTGGACGTACCCTCGGTGTCCCAGGCAAATCGGCTACGCGATGGGAGGACAGGTCATTGTCAGACACCCTGTCGGAGAAAGAAAAATATGATTTGGCGTTGGAGCACGTCCAGCGAGAAGATGCATTGGTCAATGCGCGTACGACTTGGTTTCTCGCGTTGCAGGGATTCCTGTTCGCGGCCTTCTTCCAAGCAGTTGCTCTTGGCACGGGTGACAAGTTGCAGGCTTTCAACACGCCCCGCCGTTTCATTTCCCTGTGCGTACTGGTCGTAACATCGGTGGGAGTTTTAGCCGCGGGGGCGTGGGCCACAACGGTTCTTTTGGCGCTTCGCCAGATCCAGGATGTCAAGGACTGGCTGGCCGGGGAAAGACTTCCCACGGATCGTTTTCCACCTTTGCGTCGCCACAGCGTTCCTCTAGTCGTCGTATCCTCGGCCATTCTTGTTGCGGCATGGCTGACGCTGGGAGCCGAAGCGACGTCCTATTTGAAGAGTGACGCGGAATTCTCCCAACTGCAGAACAACAACGTTCCGTCGCTTGGTGCTCCTCCGCCCGAGAAACGGGATACATCCCGGTGAGGAAGGGCGCGGAATTCCTCGTGTCCACGCTCAGCGGAATTTCTTCCAGTCGATGCCGAGCTTGCGCATGCGTGCCCGCAGCGTGTGCGGATTGATGTCGAGCATCGCTCCCGCCCCTGCCGGCCCTTCGATGCGGCCGTGACATTTCCGCAGCGCGGACTCGATGTGCCTGCGCATCGCATCGTCGAGCGCCGAGCGGCCAACCGATGATGCGGCGGAAGCGGCAGCCGCACCGCGCCGCTGCAGGCGCGGATCGGGACTGCCGAGCGCCGCAGCGACTTCGATCGTCGTGCCTTCGCCAAGAATGGCCGCGCGGTCGATCACGGAGCCGAGCTCGCGCACGTTGCCCGGCCATTCGTAGTCGACGAGCAAGCCCACATCGTCTGCCGAAAGGTTGACGGGACGCAGCCCGAAGTGGCGCGCCGCCCGCGACGCGAAATGCGCAGCAAGCGCCGGAATGTCTTCGCGCCGCTCGCGCAGCGGCGGCAGCACGATCGGGAAACCTGCGACGCGGTACCAGAGGTCCTGGCGAAACTCGCCGTTCTGCACCATGGCCGGCAGGTCGCGGTGCGTGGACGCGACGATGCGCACGTCGACGTTCACGCTGCGTTCACCGCCGACGCGCTCGAAGCTTCCTTCCTGCAGTACGCGCAGCAGCCGTACCTGCGCCGGCAGCGGCAGCTCGCCTACTTCGTCGAGCAGCAGGGTGCCGTTGTCCGCGCGTTCGAACCATCCCCGGCGCGAAGCCGTCGCGCCCGTGAACGCGCCCTTCTCGTGCCCGAAAAGCTCGGAGTCGATGAGCTCCGGCGGAATCGCGCCGCAGTTGACGCGGATGAATGGACCGCGGCTTCGCGCCGACGCTTCGTGGATCGTGCGCGCGATGACTTCCTTGCCCGTGCCCGTCTCTCCGAGCAGCAGTACCGGTACATCGAGCCGCGCAACCAGGTTCACGCGCTCCATGACGGGACGCAGGCCGCCTTCCGCCCCGATGATCGTGTCCTGGAGATCCTCGCGGCCAAGCCGGGCGAGCGCAGAGCGCTTGTCGGCTTCGGCGGCTTCGCGAAGCGCGGCGAGCTCGTGCAGCCGGCGATCGTTCTCGAGCGCCGCCGCGAACGGCTCCAGCAGGTCCGCGACGAGACGTTCGTCCGCAGCGTCGAACGCAGCTTGCGGTTTCGCACGCAGCAGCAGCGCACCAACCGGCGCGTCTTCGTTCCAGAGCACGCCCGCGAGCCAGTCGGCATCGCTTCGCTGCGGGAGCAGCAGGGCAAGGACCTCGTCGGCCTCGTGTCCGCGTGCGCTGCGCAGCACGCGGCGGCTGCCGGCCCACTCCACGACGCGTGCCTTTTCGTCGGGCGCCAGCATGCGTTCCGCAGCCGCGGGCCTGCCGGCATCACCGAGGCCGCTCGCGCGGTGATGGATGCGCGCGCGCTCGACGTCGATCGCGAGCACGCTCACGTGATCGACCGGAAGACGCGCGGCAAGAATCTGCGCGATGGTCGCCGTGGACCTCGCGATGTCGGTGTGGCGGGCGGCTTCACGCCAGACGTCGAGGAGAAGGGATTGCTGCATCGGTCACTCCCGGCCGTGACGGCCTGGCCGTCAGATATGACGGCTGCCCGTCGAATCAATCTGCCGGATACCGTGCCATTTCACGGATAACGGCCATCAAGTCCCGTCACGTTTATCCGAAAGGTTACTGATTTCAATGGGTTAACGCGCACTCCCGTGTGCGGCATGCCCTTTGCTGTTGGGTGCCGGACATCCCGAAACCGGCACGTGCCCAGCTCGCCACCCCGGTCGCCAAAGGAGCAGCAGCAATGAAGCCCGTCGTTCCCACTCCAGCCCGCCGCAAGCGACCGTCGCGCGAAACCAGCCGCACGATCTTCCTGGGCTTCGGCCTCCTGGCCAGCGCCTTCATCGTGGCGAAGCCGGTGCCCGCAGCGGCAGCCGATGCGGTGCAGTTGCTCAACGTCTCCTACGATCCGACGCGCGAGCTGTGGAAAGAGATCAACTCGCTCTTCATCGCGAAGATCAAAAAAGAAAAAGGCATCGACGTCGACATCAAGCAGTCGCACGGCGGCTCGTCGTCGCAGGCGCGCGCCGTCAACGACGGGCTCGAGGCCGACGTCGTCACGCTCGCGCTGCACGGCGACACCGATTCGATCCGCAAGGCCGGGCTCATCGACGCGGGCTGGGAAAACGATTTCCCGAACCGCTCGCTGCCTTACACCTCGACCATCGTGTTCCTCGTCCGCAAGGGCAACCCGAAAAACATCCACGACTGGAAAGACCTCACGCAACCGGGCATCGAGATCGTCACGCCGAATCCGAAGACTTCGGGCAACGGCAAGCTGAGCTTTCTCGCGGCGTGGGGCTCCGTGCTGAAGAGCGGCGGCAGCGAAGCCGATGCCACGGCCTTCGTCAGCGAGATCTACAAGAAGGCGCCGGTGCTCGACACCGGTGCTCGCGGCTCGACGACCACCTTCGCGCAGAAGGGCATCGGCGACGTGCAGCTGACGTGGGAGAACGAAGCCTACCTGTCCGTCGAAGAGACCGGCGGCGAAGTGGAAGTGATCTACCCCTCGGTCAGCATTCTGGCCGAGCCTCACGTCGCCGTCGTCGATCGCAACGTCGACCGTCACGGCACCCGCCAGGTCGCCGAAGCGTACCTCGGCTTCCTGTACACGCCGCAAGCGCAGGCCGTGATCGCGAAACACCACTACCGGCCGACGACTGCCGACGCTGCGGGGCTTGCAGCGGCGATGCCGAAAATCGAGGCCTTTCCGGTCACGCTCGTCGCGCCGAGCTTCACGGCGGCCGACGACAAGTTCTTCAAGGACGGAAAGATCTTCGACCAGATCTATGCCGCTGGCCGCTGAAGCTCACTCGCAGTCGAAGGGTGGAGATCCATCGGGAGGGGCACCATGATCGTCGCGACGCGCAGAATCCTGCCGGGTTTCCGGCTGAGCCTCGGGTTCACACTGGTGTACCTGAGCCTGCTGGTCTTCATTCCGCTTACCGCGTGCTTCGCCAGGGCGAGCTCGCTTTCCCTCGACGCGTTCCTCGCTGCGGTCTGGACGCCGCGAGCGCAGGCAGCCTACGGGCTCACGGTCGGCGCGTCGCTCGTCGCGGCACTGCTGAGCGTGCCGCTCGGCGTCCTGGTGGCTTGGGTGCTCGTGCGCTACCCGTTCCCGGGCAAGCGCCTCGTGGATGCGCTCGTCGATCTTCCGTTCGCGCTGCCGACGGCGGTCGCCGGGCTCGTCTACTCGAGCCTCTACGTGCAGAAGGGCTGGCTCGGCCGCTACCTCGTTCCGCTCGGCATCCATGGATCGTACTCGCGCTTCGCGATCGTGCTGGTGCTGCTCTTCATCGGCATGCCGTTCGTGGTGCGTACGGTGCAGCCGATCCTCGAGGACTTCGACGCCGAGATGGAAGAGGCTGCGGCGTGCCTCGGCGCGTCGCGCGCGCAGACGTTCGTGCGCGTGATCGCACCGACGCTGCTGCCGGCAGTAATCACCGGGTTCGCGCTCGCGTTCGCGCGCGGGCTCGGTGAGTACGGCTCGGTGGTCTTCGTCTCGGGAAACATTCCGTACAAGACCGAGATCGCGCCCGTGCTGATCGTGTCGGCGCTCGAGAGCTTCAATTACGCGGAGGCCGCGGCAATCGCGGTGGTGCTGATGACGATTTCCCTGTCGATGCTGGTGCTGATCAACCAGCTGGAGCGCTGGAGCAAAGCCGATGAGCGGTAATACGAAGCCCGTGACCCGGGACGCCGGTCGCCAGGCCCAGCAGGACTCCGCGCTGGTGCGCTGGCCGCTGACGATTCTCGCCCTGCTCGTGATGGCGTGGCTGGTGGTGATCCCCGTCAGCAACGTGTTCTACGAAGCGCTCAAGGCCGGGCCTGCCGCCTACTGGAACGCGCTGGTCGGAGACCCCGACACGCTCGCGGCGATCCGGCTGACGCTGACCGTCGCGCCGATCGCGGTGGGCTGCAACGTCGTCTTCGGAGTGGCGGCTGCGTGGGCGATCGCACGCTTCCGCTTTCCCGGACGCGCGCTGCTGATCTCGGTGATCGACCTGCCGTTCGCGATCTCACCGGTCGTCGCCGGCCTGATCTTCGTGCTGATCTTCGGCCTGCAGGGCCTGTTCGGCGTATGGCTGCGGGATCACGGCATCAAGATCCTGTTTGCGACGCCGGGCCTCATCCTGGCGACGTCGTTCGTCACGATGCCGTTCGTGGCGCGCGAGCTGATCCCGCTGATGGAAGCCATCGGCGACGAGGAAGAGACCGCGGCCGTCAGCCTCGGCGCGCGCGGCTGGCACATGTTCCGGCGCGTGACGCTGCCGAACATCAAGTGGGGTCTGCTGTACGGTGTCATCCTGTGCAACGCGCGCGCGATGGGCGAGTTCGGCGCCGTGTACGTGGTGTCGGGTCGCATCACGGGCCAGACCGACACGCTGCCGCTGCGCGTGGAGAAGCTGTTCCAGGAGTACAACCTCCAGGGCTCCTTCGTCGCGGCCTCCCTGCTGTGCTTTCTTGCGGTGATCACGCTCGGCGTGAAGACCTTCCTCGAATGGAAGACGCGCCGCGAGCTGGCCGAGCGCAACGTGGTCGCGGAAGAGAGCGCCGACGAGGCCGGCACGTGGATCCCGGTGCTCGCGCCGGCGCTGGCCGGTGCGGTCATGGCCCCGGCAGGCTTTGCGCTGCCGCAGCGGCAGGTCCATGCGGCGCGGCCGCGCGCGATGGAGTTCGGCGGAAACATGGCGACCGGCACGGGCGACGCCGCTCCGCTGCGCCCAGCGCCGGACGGCGTCGGCATCTCCGTGCGCAACATCAGCAAGACCTTCGGGACTTTCCGCGCGCTCGACGACGTGAGCCTCGACGTGGAAGACGGCGCGCTGCTGGCGCTGCTCGGTCCTTCGGGCTCGGGAAAAACCACGCTCCTTCGCATCATCGCGGGCCTCGAGACTGCGGACAGCGGCACCGTGCGCTACCGCGACGTCGATGCGACGCACCAGGCGCCCGGCAGTCGCAACGTGGGCTTCGTGTTCCAGCACTACGCGTTGTTCCGCCACATGTCGGTGTTCGAGAACGTCGCGTTCGGCCTGCGCGTGCGGAAGTCGCAAAGGCCATCGGAGACCGCGGCGGAGAGGGAAGCCCGCATCGCGGCGCGCGTGCGCGAGCTTCTCGACCTGGTGCAGCTCGGCAGCTACGAGAAGCACGCGCCGTCCCAGCTTTCCGGCGGGCAGCGGCAGCGCGTCGCGCTTGCGCGCGCTCTCGCGCCCGACCCCAAGCTGCTGCTGCTCGACGAGCCGTTCGGTGCGCTCGACGCGCGCGTACGCAAGGAGCTGCGCGGCTGGCTGCGCAAGCTCCACCACGAGATCGGGCTGACGAGCGTGCTGGTCACGCACGACCAGGAAGAAGCCTTCGAGGTCGCGGACCGCGTGGTCGTGATGAACCACGGCCGCATCGAGCAGCAGGGCACGGCAGCGGACGTCTTCGACCATCCCGCCAATGCGTTCGTGCTCGACTTCCTCGGCAACGTGAACGTCTTCCATGGTCGCGTGGAGGCCGGCCGCGCCTTCCTCGGTGGGCTCGAGGTTGACTATCCGGACTATCCGCACGACGAGGCGCGCTCGGCCAAGGCGTACGTGCGGCCGCACGAGCTCGAGATCGATCGGTACGAGCATTCCGGCACCTGCGTGCGCGCGACCATCAAGCGCGTCGCGCTCGCCGGTGCGCTCGTCAAGGTGGAGCTGTTCGCCGACGAGTTCGGCGTGCCGCTCACGGTGGAGACGACCCGCGACCGCTGGAGTCATCTCCGCCTGGACGAAGGCGATCCGGCCTTCGTCTTCCCGAAGAACCTTCGCCTGTTCGTCCACGATTACCAGATCTGATCAATGGCGAAGACAGACCCGGCGCAGCGGCAGGTGCCGCAACGACGGCCGGCGCAGTCCGCGTGCAAAGGAGAGAAAGGTCCGCCATGAAGCCGCAACGCAACAACCCGAGGCCCAATCCCTGGAAACCGATCGCCTTCGCATTCGTTGCAGTCTTCATGATGCATCCGTGTCCGGCGCCGGCCGCTTCCAGGGAACCGACGAACGAAGAGCTGCTGAAGCGCATCGACCAGCTCGAGAAAGAAGTGCAGGAGCTGCGCAAGGACACGCGCGTGCTCGAGGTGTCGGACGAAGAGAAGAAGAAAGCCAAGCCCGTCGCGGGCTACCAGGACGGCTTCTTCATCAACTCGCCCGACGGCAAGACCTTCAAGCTGAAGGTGGGCGGCTACGTGCACGCCGACAGCCGCTGGGCCGTCGACGAAGCCGACAATCCGACCGTCGATTCCTTCACGATCCGGCGCGCGCGCCTCGACATCCGCGGCACGCTCTTCGACCGCTTCGATTTCCGGCTGATGCCGGACTTCGCGGGCAGCTCGCTGGTGCTGCAGGACGCCTACGTGGACTCCAGGTTTGCGCCGTGGGCCGTGCTGCGCACCGGCAAGGCGAAGACCCCGTACGGCATCGAGCGCCTGCAGTCGGCGACCAACCTGCTGTTCATCGAGCGTGGGCTGCCCGACAACCTGGTCCCGAACCGCGACCTGCAGGTGCAGGTCTACGGTGACGTGCACCAGGGCGAGTTCGGCTACCAGCTCGCAGTGCTGAACGGCGTGCCGGATGGCGGCAGCGGCGATGCGGACGTCAACGACGGCGTCGACGTCGCAGCCCGACTGTTCGGACAGCCGTTCGTCAACACCACGATCGTGCCGCTGCGCGGACTCGGCGTGGGAGTGGCCGGAACGTGGGGCCGCGAGCAGGGCTCGATCTCGTCGCCGCAGCTACCAACGTTCAAGACGTCGTCGCGAAACACCTATTTCCGGTACGCGGCCGACACGCCGTCGACCGCGGCGGGCACCGCGATCGCGAACGGTGATCACTGGCGCGTCTCGCCGCAGGCCTACTACTACTGGGGGCCCTTCGGTTCCCTGTTCGAGTACGGCATCTCCGACCAGGAGATCTCGAAGAACGCCGTGACGGCCGACCTGCAGAACACCGCCTGGCAGGTGCGCGCGTCGTGGCTGCTCACCGGTGAAGCCGCCAGCTACAAGCAGGTGGTGCCGGAGCGCAATTTCGACTTCGGCGGCGGAGGCTGGGGCGCGTGGGAGCTGGCGCTGCGCTACGCGAACCTGGACGTCGACGACGACACGTTCCGGCTCGGCTTCGCGGATGCGACGAAATCCGTCAGCGAGATCGACTCGATCACCGCCGGCGTCAACTGGTACCTGAACAGGAACGTCGAGTGGCAGCTCAACTACGAGCACTCGTCATTCGACAAGGGTTCGAAGACCGGCGACCGCGATCCGGAAAACGTATTCCTGACGCGGGTTCAGCTGGTGTTCTGAGAAAGAGACGTCAGTGCGGCATCGCTACCCGTGGCGGTTGAGGAGCCCTCCCCCAACC
>JADMIO011280094.1_pt1 | contig 18689 bp, 19 predicted proteins | sample 8958161 | NCBI WGS metagenome assembly JADMIO01 (sample SAMN16585339, study PRJNA669376) | soil metagenome | isolation source: Crop rotation soil | place: USA: Cullars Rotation, Alabama | collected 2011 | reverse complement strand
GCCGCCCGTCGCGCGAGAGCCCGTTGAAGCCCACATGAGCGAATCGGGCCTGCTCGTACTGGGCGCCGATGTCGGCGGCACCCACACCAAGCTCGCGCTCGCGCGCATGGCGAACGACCGTGCCGAGATGATCGAGCGCCGGATCTACCCGAGTTCCGGCTTTCCGGCGCTCGATGCCGTGATCGCAACGTTTCTCGCGCAGGACACGATCGCGCCACACGCCGGTGCCATACACGCCGGCTGCTTCGCTGTTGCCGGACCGGTCGAGGCGGGCCGGGGGCGCCTCACGAATCTGCCGTGGGACGTGGACGAGGCGGCGATCGCGGAGCGCTTCGGCTTTCCGGCACGCGTCATCAACGATTTCGCGGCGGCGGGGCTGGGCATCGCACAGCTCTCGCCCGGCGATCTTCTCGCGCTTCAGCGTGGAAGCCCGGTCGAGCGCGGGCAGCGCGTCGTCGTCGGCGCGGGGACGGGACTGGGCGTCGCCGTTCTGGACTGGGACGGCACGCATTACGAAGTGCATGCCTCCGAAGCGGGGCACTGCGACTTCGCGCCGGTGGATCCCTTGCAGGACCGCCTGCTCGTGCACCTGCGCCGGCAGTATCCGCGCGTGTCGTACGAGCGCGTGCTCTCGGGTGGCGGACTCGTGCGCATCCTGCAGTTCCTCGAGGAGACCGGCGCCGGCAGCGCCTCGGACGAGCTTCACGCTGCGCTCGCGCACGAGGACGCGGGACAGGCGATCAGCGCGCTCGCGCTGGCGAAGAAGGACGCCCTCGCCGTGCAGGCGCTCGATCTCTTCGTCTCGCTCTACGGCGCGTTCGCGGGCAACATGGCGCTCGCGACACTCGCGCGCGGCGGCGTGTACATCGCCGGCGGCATCGCACCGGCCATCGCGGAGAAGCTTCGGGACGGCGCGTTCATCCGGGCGTTCACGGCGAAGGGACGCTTCCGCGCTTTCCTCGAAACGCTGCCCGTGCACGTGGTCATGAACGACCAGGTGGGCCTCTACGGCGCGCTCGCGGAAGCGGCGCGGCTCGTCTAGCGCGGAGTCCGATGGAGATCGTCATCCTGGCGCACGTCAGGATCCATTTTGACGTTCAACATGGATTCCGGATCACTTCCGCCTGGCGCGGGTCCGGAATGACGACGCTAGCGCGGCTGGTGGAAGGCGCGCAGCTCCGCTTCGGTGTTGATGTTGCTGAACGCGTCGGGCTCGTCGTCGAAGGCCACTTCGACGACTTTCAGGGCCGAATACCACGTGTCGATCTTGCGGCCGCCCGATTCGAGGAATGCGGTGAGGCTCTCGAGCACGGTTTTCCTGCACAGGCAAAACACCGGGTGCGGCTGGTCGCCGGTACGCGCGACTGCGAGGTCGGCCCGTTCGCGCTCCAGCGCGGCGAGAAGCCGCGCCACGAGATCGTGCGGCAGGAACGGTGAATCGCACGGTACCGTCGCTACGAGCCCGTGCGCAGCCTCGGTGAGACCGCGGTGCAGTCCCGCGAGCGGGCCGGCGAAGCCCGAGATGGCGTCAGGAATGACGCGGTAACCGAAAGCGGCGTAGGTCTCGACGTTCTGGTTCGCGTTGATCAGCACTTCGTCCACCTGCGGCGCGAAACGCTCGATCGCCCACTCGACCATGGGCTTGCCGTTGAGCGGCTTCAGGCCCTTGTCGACGCCCCCCATGCGCCGTCCGAGACCGCCCGCCAGAACGACGCCGGTGACACCCACGTTACACGAGCATCGTCGGGCTGACCGTCTTGACGAAGCGCTGCCTGCCGGTGAAGAGGAGGTAGTGCTTGTTCACCGCGCGGCCGAGCATGGTGATGCCGACTTGCGAGGCGATGCGGTAGCCCATCTCGGTCAGCCCCGAGCGCGAGACGAGGAAGGGGATCTGCATCTGCGCGGCCTTGATCACCATCTCGGAGGTGAGACGGCCGGTGGTGTAGAAAACCTTGTCGGAGCCGTCGATACGGTCGAGCCACATGAGGCCGGCGATCGCGTCGACGGCGTTGTGGCGGCCCACGTCTTCGACGAAGTGCAGGATATCCGTACCATCGGCGAGCGCGCAGCCGTGCACGGCACCGGCGCTCTTGTAGATGGTCTCGTGGCGGCGTACCGCGTCGAGCAGCCCGTAGAGCGTCTCTTCCGAAAGCCGAACGTCGTTGCGCAGGCTGATCGAGTCGATCTCGTCCATGAGGTCGCCGAACACGGTGCCCTGGCCGCAACCGGTGGTGACGGTGCGCTTCTCCATCTTCGCGTCGAGGCCTTCCACGCCCGCGCGCGTGGTGACGGCGACGGCGTCGGTCTCCCAGTCGACCTGCACCGCGGCGATGTCGTCGAGCGAGCGCACGAGCCGCTGGTTCCGGAGATACCCGATCGCGAGTGCTTCGGGCGCCTGGCCGAGCGTCATCAGCGTGACGATCTCGCGCTTGTCCACATACAGCGTCAGCGGATGCTCGCCCGCGATGGGCGTGGGCAGCACCTCGCCGCGCTCGTTCAGCGCGTCGACTTCGAACGTGAGCGGGCGGGAGGCGTGGGTGAGCTTCGGTTTCATCAGCCGCCGATGTACGACATTTCGACTTTCTTGAGCGGGATCGTCCGCGAGGTGCGGATCTCGGAATAGCGGTCCGTCCGCTGCGACCACACGGCGCGGACCGTGCGCTCGATGTCGTCGTCGGTCGCTCCGGATCGCAGCAGCGTTCGCAGGTCGTGTCCCGCGGTCGCGAAGAGGCACGTGTAGAGCTTGCCGTCGGTGGAGATGCGGGCGCGCGTGCACGTGCGGCAGAACGCCTGGGTGACCGAAGCGATGACGCCGATCTCGCCGGATCCGTCGCGATAGCGCCAGCGCTCCGCAACCTCACCCGTGTAGTTCGCGTCCGCCGGCTCGAGCGGCATCTCCGCGCCGATCGTGTGGACGATCTCGCGCGCGCTCACGACATCGTCCATGCGCCAACCGTTGGTTGCGCCGACATCCATGTATTCGATGAAGCGCAGGATGTGGCCTTTGGCTTTGAAGAAGCGCGCCATCGGCAGGATGTCGGCCTCGTTCACGCCGCGCTTCACCACCATGTTGACCTTTACCGGCGCAAGGCCGGCGTCCGCGGCGGCGTCGATGCCTTCGAGCACTTTGGCGACCGGGAAATCGACGTCGTTCATGGCCTTGAACGTGCTGTCGTCGAGCGCGTCGAGACTCACCGTCACGCGATCGAGCCCGGCGGCTTTCAGCGCGCGCGCCTTCCGCGCGAGGCTCGAGCCGTTCGTGGTGAGCGTCAGATCGAGTCCGGGAATCTCGGAGAGCATGCCGATCAGCCGCTCGAGATTGCGGCGCACGAGCGGCTCGCCGCCGGTCAGCCGGATCTTTTCGATGCCGAGGCCGCGGAAGAGGCGCGCGAGCCGGGCGATCTCCTCGAACGTGAGCAGTTCCTTCCGCTCGAGGAACGCGTAGTCCTGGCCAAAGACTTCCTTGGGCATGCAGTACACGCAGCGGAAGTTGCAGCGGTCGGTCACCGAGATCCTCAGGTCGCGCAGCGGCCGGCCGAGCGCGTCGCGCAGCGGTTCCGGTCCGGTCGGAAGGGGGCGCGCTGGGAGCGCGTCTGTGGTGGCCATTACGGCCCGTATTATCGCAGCCGTAGAGTGCGCGACGCAAGGAATGACCACTTTCAAATCAGGTATTTGGCGCGATTTTCGTTGAATCCCGAGGGCGGCTGGTTCACAATCCGGGCGTGGACCAGGAATTGACTCCGACGCGCTCGTACCGGCTAGCCGTGATCATGGAGCGCCGAGTGCTCGCGAACCGCTGGGCGACCGAGCAATGGGAAGCGAAGGGCGTCGTGCCCGACACGAGCGCGCCCGGCGCAGCGCCGCGCGTCATCGTCGAGCGCGACAACATTCAGCAGATGCTCTTCCCCGGTTTTCGCGTCCAGCTATCGAAAGACGAGGCCGAGGGCTATTACCTGAACCTCACGTCGCCCGAGCCCAAGGTCTTCGTGCTGTGGCGGCCGGAAGACGGCGTCGCGCGGCCTGAGCGCATTACGGCGAGCTACGGCGAGGGCACGCGCTGGGCGGACAGCGGCGAGCAGGTCGACGGCGTCGCGCTGCCGGTGGATCTCATGCCCTGGATGGCGCAATTCGTCGAGCTGCATTACAGGCCGGAGCCGCCGAAGAAGAAGCGGTACGCGAGCAACAAGGACAGGGGCCGCATGGGCCATGTCTGAGGCAGGCGCATGAGCACCGACCGAAGCGATCGCGGCGAAGGCTTTCTCTCGCGCTGGTCGCGCGTGAAAACCGAAGCGCGCGACGAAGCTGCCGCGCGTGAAGCGCTTCCCGCCGCGCAACCAGCCGCCGCGGCGCCGGCGAAACCAGAGGCGGAGACGGAACCGCCTGCGTTGCCACCGGTCGATGAGCTCACGCTCGATTCCGATTTCAGCGGTTTCTTCCATCCGAAAGTCGACGAAGGCCTGCGCCGCGCAGCACTGCGGAAGCTCTTCAGCGATCCCCATTTCAACGTGATGGACGGGCTCGACGTCTACATCGAGGATTACTCGAAAGGCGAGCCGCTGCCCGCGGCGATGCTCGCGAGCTTGAAGCAGGCGCAGCGTATCTTTGAATGGGCGGCGCAAAAGAACGAACCGGAGCCCCCCGAAAACGCGAGCGCGCCTCAAGCCACGCCGCCTGCGTCCATCGAGGCGGCCCCAGTGCCGCAGCCCGATGCGAATGTCGCACTGTCGCCAGGTGATCTTCAGACCCCCGCCGGAAAAACGTAGCTTTGCGCAAGACGCTCCTGTGTAACTGCAATCGAACGATGTCGATCGACGCGAAGACGATCGCGTCGGCGCTCGGCGTGGAAGGCACGCCCGCGGTCGCGACCGAGCTTTGCCGCAGGCACGTGTCCTCGTTCGAAGCGGCGGTGAAGGGCGGGGACGACATGCTCGTGGCATGCACGCAGGAAGCGCCGCTGTTCGGGGAGCTGCACAAGGAGCTGCAGGCCACCGGCGAGATCCGCTTCGTCAACATTCGTGAGACCGCGGGCTGGTCGGAGCAAGGCGCGCAGGCTGCGCCGAAGATGGCGGCGCTGCTCGCGCTCGCCGATGCGCCGGCGCCGGAGCCCGTGGCCGTCGTATCGTATGCGTCGTCGGGACAGGTGCTGATCGTCGGTCCGGCCACTGCCGCGCTCGATTGGGCGGAGCGGCTCGGAGCCCAACTCGGCGTGACCGTGCTGATCACCGATGCGGCCCACGGAGCCGAGCTTCCGCTCGAGCGGCGGTATCCGGTTTATTCCGGCGCGAACGTCAGCATCAAGGGTTACCTCGGCGCGTTCGACGTCTCATGGGAACAGGCAAACCCAATCGATCTGGATGTCTGCACGCGGTGCGGCGCTTGCGTGAAGGCGTGCCCGGAGCACGCGATCGACGATACCTTTCAGATCGATCTCGACAAGTGCCGCTCGCACCGTAAATGCGTCGCGGCGTGCGGCAGCATCAACGCGATCGATTTCGAGCGCACCGCGAAAGCGCGCGAAGACCAGTTCGACCTCGTGCTCGACCTTCACTCGGAGCCGCTCTTCAGGATGAGCCAGCCGCCGCAGGGCTATTTCGCGCCTGGGCGCGATCCCGCGCTCCAGGCGCTCGCCGCGGCCGAGCTCGCGCGTCTCACGGGCGAATTCGAGAAGCCGCGCTTCTTCGCCTACAACGAGCGCATCTGCGCCCATGGCCGTAACGGTATCGTCGGTTGCACCCGCTGTGTCGACGTGTGCTCCACGGCGGCGATCACCGGCGACCTCGAAGGCAATCGCGTCGTGGTCGATCCGCACCTGTGCATGGGCTGCGGCGGTTGCGCGACCGTGTGTCCGTCGGGGGCGATGTCTTATGCTTACCCGAGGGTCGCGGATATCGGCACGCGGCTGCGCGCGGCGCTCGGCGCGTATCGCAAGGCGGGCGGCGAGTCGGCGTGCCTGCTGTTCCACAACACGACCGATGGACGCGAGCTCGTCGCGCGCCTGGGGCGGCGGGGACGCGGCCTTCCGGCACACGTGATTCCGCTCGAAGTGCTGCATATCGCCGCACTGGGCCCCGACATCCTGCTCGGTGCGCTTGCGGTGGGCGCGGCGCAGGTCGCCATCCTGAGCGCGGGCTCGGAAGCACCCGAATATCCCGATGCGCTCGCAAAAGAGCTTCAGTATGCGAACGCGATAGTCGAGGGCCTCGGCTACGCCGGCACGCGCTTCACGCTCCTCCAGGCGGCGGACGCGGCGGCGCTGGAAAAAGCCGTATGGGCACTCGGCCGGTGCGAGGCGCCCGTCGCGGCGACGTTCAATCTCTCCAACGAAAAGCGCCGCACGCTGGATTTCGTGATCGACCATCTGGCGAAGCACGCGCCGCGTGCCGTCGACGTCGTGGCGCTTGCGCAAGGTGCGCCGTTCGGCCGCATCGAGGTGAACCGCCAGACCTGCACGATGTGCATGGCGTGCGTCGGTGCGTGCCCGGCCAACGCGCTCGTCGATTCGAAGGAAACGCCGCAGCTCAAGTTCATCGAGCGCAACTGCATCCAGTGCGGGCTCTGCGCGAAAACGTGTCCTGAAGACGCCATCGCACTGGAGCCGCGCCTCGCGCTCACGCCCGAAGCGAAGAGCGCCGTCGTGCTGAACGCGACCGAGCCATTCAACTGCGTGCGCTGCGCGAAGCCCTTCGGCACGCGCCAGATGATCGACAACATGCTCGGGCGGCTCGCCGGCCACTCGATGTTCGGCACGCCGGAGGCGCTGCGCCGGCTCCAGATGTGCGCGGACTGCCGCGTGCTCGACATGATGGAAAAGAGCGACCGCGCCACGATCTTCGATTTCCCGGACGGTGGCGGGAAGGTCTGAGGGATGGACGACCCAGAGGATTCCCCCGCACTCGGCGCTGAGGAGGATCAGGCGCGGGCGCAGTGGTACGCGCTGATCTCGCGCCTGTTCAGCGCCGCGCCGGATGAGGCGCTGCTCCGCGGGCTTGCGGCCGCCCCGGACGGCAGCGAGACGGGTGCCGACGGCCCGTTCCCCGACGCGTGGCGGGCGCTCCAGGCCGCTTGCGCGCATGCCGACGCCGAGACGGTACGCGCGGAGTTCGATGATCTCTTCGTCGGCGTGGGCAAGGCGGCGGTGACGCCGTATACCTCTGCCTATGCCGCTTCGTACGCCCCCGACCGGCACCTCCTCGCACTGCGCAGCCGTCTGAATGAGCTCGGCCTGGGACGCCGGGCGAGCGTATTCGAGGCTGAAGACCACGTGTCGGCCGTATGCGACGCGATGCGCTGGCTCGTGGAACGCCGCCGCGGGCTTGCGCAGCAGCGTGAGTTCTTCATGAACTATATCGCCCCCGCGCTGCCTGCGTTTTGCAGTGCAATAACGGCGAGCGCCGCAGCCGATTTCTACCGCAGCGTGAGTGGACTCGCACGCACCTTTTTCGTCGTGGAAAAAGATGCTTTTGACATGCACTCCGAAGCTTAGACCACAGTCCAAAATATGTTGCAGATGCCCTGTATTGGAGCGTAGAGTTTGCGGTGTCGTGCATATGACCGGAGGAGCCGTTGAAATCCGCTAAGCCGAAGCTTTCTCGCCGCCATTTCCTGCTCGCAGCCGGCGCGGGCACCGCGGCCGGCGCCGCAGCCATGCTTGCCCGCAAAGAAAACACCGACCTGCCGTCCGAAGACAAGGTCGCGGAATCGAAAAAGGGCTACCAGCTCACCGAGCACGTCCGCAATTACTACCGCACCACGAAGGTTTAAGGAGGTCTCCTATGCTGCTCACTCGCAAGGCGACGACGAACGCCGGCGTTGATCCGGTTGCGCCCAGCCGTCTGACACGTCCGGTGTCGAGCCTGCTCGGCCGCACGGTCGACCGCCGCACGTTCCTCAAACGCTCGGGCATCACCTTCGGGGCAGGCGCCGTCGCGAGCCAGCTCCCGTTCAGCATGCTCGGGGAGGCGCAGGCCGCCGACAACGCAGCGGCGGGCAAGACCGAAGTGAAGCGCACGATCTGCACGCATTGTTCGGTCGGCTGCTCGATCGATGCGGTCGTGCAGAACGGCGTGTGGGTGCGGCAGGAGCCGGTGTTCGATTCGCCGATCAACCTGGGCGCGCATTGCGCCAAAGGGGCGTCGATCCGCGAGCACGGCATGACGCACGACTCGCATCGGCTCAAGTATCCGATGAGGCTGGTGGACGGCAAGTGGCAACGGATCTCGTGGGACCAGGCGCTGAACGAGGTCAGCCAGAAACTCCTGGACATCAGGAAGCAATACACGGCCGAAGCGACGTTCTGGATCGGCTCGTCCAAGCACAACAACGAGCAGTCGTATCTGCTCCGCAAGTTCGTGTCGATGTTCGGCACGAACAACATGGACCATCAGGCGCGCATCTGCCACTCAACCACGGTCGCGGGTGTCGCGAACACGTGGGGCTATGGCGCGATGACGAACTCGTACAACGACGAGCAGAACTCGAAGTGCATCATGTTTTTCGGCTCGAACGCCGCTGAAGCGCATCCGGTGTCGATGCTGCACACGCTGCATGCGAAGGAGAAGGGCGCGAAAGTGATCGTCGTCGATCCGCGCTTCACGCGGACGGCGGCGAAGGCCGACAAGTACTACCGCACGCGCTCGGGAACCGACGTCGCATTCATCATGGGCCTCCTGCACCTCATCTTCAAGAACGGGTGGGAGGACAAGGAATACATCCGCACTCGCGTCTACGGCATGGACAAGGTGCGCGAGGAGGCGGCAAAGTGGACGCCGGAGGAAGTCGAGCGCGTAACCGGTATCAAGCCGGTCGACATGCTCGAGATCGCGGAGACGTTCTCGAAGAACAAGCCCAGCACGATCGTCTGGGCGATGGGGCAAACGCAACACACGAACGGCAATGCGATCGTGCGCGCCTCCTGCATTCTCCAGCTCGCGCTCGGCAACGTCGGGGTGGCGGGCGGCGGCACCAACATTTACCGCGGACATGACAACGTGCAGGGTGCGACCGACATCGGCCCGAACCCGGATTCGCTGCCGGGTTACTACGGTGTCGCCGCCGGCGCGTGGAAGCATTTCGCGGCCGTGTGGGGCGTCGATTACGAGTGGCTGAAGAAGCAGTTCGTCAATCAGACGATGATGGAGAAGCCGGGCATCACGGTCTCGCGCTGGATCGATGCCGTCCTCGAGAAGAACGAGCTCATCGACCAGGACCCGAACGTGCGCGCGGTCGTCTACTGGGGCCACGCGCCGAACTCGCAGAACCGCGGCAAGGAAATGCTCGAGGCGATGAAGAAGCTCGATCTCCTCGTCGTGATCGACCCGTATCCGTCGGCCACGGCGGCGATGGCGGCACTCGCGCGCAAGGACGGTGTGTATCTGCTGCCGGCGGCGACGCAGCTCGAATGCGAGGGTTCGGTCACCGCATCGAACCGTTCGTTGCAGTGGCGCGAGAAAGTGATCGACCCGATGTTCGAGTCGCGCACCGACCACATGATCATGTACCAGCTCGCGCAGAAGTTCGGCTTCGACAAGGAGTTTGTCGCGAAGATCAAGCTGCAGAAGGGCAAGGGCGGCATGGACGAGCCCTCCATCGAAGACACGTTGCGCGAGGTGAATCGCGGCATGTGGACGATCGGCTACACGGGTCAGTCGCCGGAGCGGCTGCAGGCCCATATGCGCAACCAGCACGTCTTCGACGTGAAGACGCTGCGCGCGAAAGGCGGCAAGGACGCGAAGACCGGATACGTGCTCGACGGCGACTACTACGGGCTGCCGTGGCCGTGCTACGGCAATCCTGATTTGAAGCACCCGGGCTCGCCGAATCTGTACATGACCAGCCGGCACATCATGGATGGTGGCGGCAACTTCCGCGCGAACTTCGGCGTGGAGCGCGACGGTGTGAACCTCCTCGCAGAGGACGGCTCGTATTCGGCCGGCGCGGACATCACGACGGGATACCCCGAGTTCGACCACGTGCTCATGAAGAAGCTGGGCTGGTGGGAAGAGCTTACACCCGAAGAGCAGAAAGCGGCCGAAGGCAAGAACTGGAAGACGGATCTCTCCGGCGGCATCCAGCGCGTCGTCATGAAAAACCACGGCTGCCACCCGTGGGGCAACGCGAAGGCACGGGCGGTGGTGTGGAACTTCCCCGACGGCGTGCCGCTTCATCGCGAGCCGCTGTTCAGTCCACGTCCGGATTTGATCGAGAAGTACCCGACGCACGCCGACCAGAAAGTGCGCTGGCGCCTGCCGGTCCTTTTCAAATCGGTGCAGGACGCGAACAAGAATGCCGTTCAGCAATACCCGCTCATCATGACGAGCGGGCGGCTGGTCGAATACGAAGGCGGCGGCGACGAGACGCGTTCCAACCCGTATCTCGCCGAGCTCCAGCAGGAGATGTTCGTCGAGATCAACCCGAAGGACGCGAACGACCGCGGTATCCGCAACAACGAGTACGTATGGGTCGAGACGCCGACCAAGGCGAAGCTCAAGGTGAAGAGCCAGGTCACCGAACGCGTCGGCCCGGGAACCGTGTTCCTGCCGTTCCACTTCGCCGGCTGGTGGGAAGGCCAGGACCTGCTCAAGTACTACCCGGAGGGTGCGGCGCCGATCGTACGGGGCGAGGCGGTCAATACAGCGATGACCTACGGCTACGACATCGTGACCATGATGCAGGAAACGAAGACGTCGCTGTGCCAGGTCCAGAAAGCGTAGCGGCAAGAGGATAGAGGAGACTCTCATGGCCAGAATGAAATTCCTGTGCGACGCCGAGCGCTGCATCGAATGCAACGGCTGCGTGACGGCGTGCAAGCAGGAGCACGAGATCCCGTGGGGCGTGAATCGCCGCCGCGTCGTCACTTTGAACGACGGGCTGCCCGGCGAGAAGTCGATCTCGGTCGCCTGCATGCACTGCTCGGACGCGCCTTGCATGGCGGTGTGCCCGGTCGACTGCTTCTACAAGACCTCCGAAGGCGTCGTGCTCCACGACAAGGATCTCTGCATCGGCTGCGGTTACTGCTTCTACGCCTGCCCGTTCGGTGCGCCGCAGTTCCCGCAGGACGGCGCATTCGGCCTGCGCGGCAAGATGGACAAGTGCACGTTCTGCGCGGGTGGCCCCGAGCCCGACCACAGCGCGGTGGAGTTCAGGAAGTACGGCCGGAACCGTCTCGCCGAAGGAAAGCTGCCGGCGTGCGCGGAGATGTGCTCGACCAAGGCGCTCCTCGGCGGCGATGGCGACGTCGTGGCCGACATCTATCGCACGCGCGTGACGACGCGCGGCAAGGGCTCGGAAGTCTGGGGCTGGGGCACGGCCTACGGCAAGCCCGAAACGCAGCGGCCGGCACCGCAGCCGGGAGTGAAGTGATGAAGCGCCTCGTGTCGGTCATCGCACTCGCGCTCGCGGCGGCCGGCCTTGCCGGCTGCGGCGAGAAGCCGAACGTCACCGTCTACAAACAGGGCAAATATCAAGGCAAGCCGGACAATCAGCCGTGGGCGGGCGCGCCGTTCAACAACAACCAGACGGAATGGGAAAAAGCGATCAAGGCGCGCAACAACGGCCAGAACGAATACCTGCGCGTAGGTCCGTAGTAGCCCGCCGCAAAGCATTCCGAGGAGACTGATACATGCGCGGTAATTCCCTGTTGCTCCGGGCGAGATACGCGCTCGCGCTTCTCGTGATCCTCATGTCGGCTGCACTTCCTGCCGCGGAACAGCCTGGCCAGACCGGCGCCGCCGCGCAGCCGGGCGCCGCGCGCGGCCAGCCCGCCGAAGTCCAGCGGCAGCAGACGCAGCCGCTCAACAACGCGCCGTTCTGGCGCGACGTGCGCAGTGGCGACATCAACGCCTACCAGACCACGCAGGTGCGCGGCGTCGAGACGAACGTCCCGGTGCAGACCGAAGGCGAGATCTGGCGTCGCATTCGCAACGGTCCCATCACGGTGTACGGCGGCTGGCTGGTGGTCCTGGTGCTCATCGCGATCGGCCTCTTCTACTGGTGGCGCGGCGAGATCATGCTGCACGAGCCGAAGACTGGCCGGCAGATCGTGCGCTTCACCGCCTGGGACCAACTCATCCATTGGACGACCGCGATCAGCTTCGTGATCCTCGCCATAAGCGGCATCTTCATGCTGTTCGGTCGCTACGTGATCCTGCCGGTGCTGGGCTACACCATCTTTTCCACGCTCACGATTCTCGGCAAGAACCTTCACAACTTCGTCGGTCCCGTCTTCGTCTTCTGCACGGTGCTGATGGTCGTGACGTTCGCGCGCGACAACCTGTGGCGCGCCTATGACTGGACCTGGATGCGCAAGCTCGGCGGCCTCATCTCCGGCGAGCACGTGCCGTCGGGCAAGTTCAACGCGGGTGAGAAAGTGTGGTTCTGGTTCGGGGTGCTGATCCTCGGCATCGTGGTCAGCGCCAGCGGGCTCGTGCTCGACTTCCCGAACTTCGGACAGGGGCGCGAGACGATGCAGATGTCCAACATGATCCACGCCATCGCGGCGGTCGCATTCATCGCCATCGGCTTGGGCCACATCTACCTCGGGACGATCGGCCTCGAGGGCTCGTACGACGCGATGCGCCACGGCACCGTGGACGAGACCTGGGCGAAGGAGCACCACGAGTACTGGTACCAGCAGAAGATGGCTGCGAGCGGGCGCGCTCCGGCCGGCGCCGCCGGGGGCACGGCGCCCGCGGCCCCCATGAAGGAGGGGTGGAAGCTATGACCAGGATCACATACAAACCTGCCGCCATGCTCGCGGCCGTCGTGCTGGGCGTCGCGTTCAGTGCCGCCTCGGCGAAATTGCCGGCGCCGACCGACGACCAGAAAGCCAAGGCTGCCGAAGCGAAGACGAAAGCGGACGAGGCCGCTAAGAAAGATGCCGAGCTGCTGACGAAGGCGCAGGACCGCGCTACCGACAATTACAAGAAGGGCAAGGTCACCAAGACCGGCGCAGCGGCGGCGAAGAAGTAGCAGGCTGCCTTTCGCCAAAGAAAAAGCCCGGCTCGCGCCGGGCTTTTTGCTGCAGGGGAACCGGCGCTACACGATGCCGTCGAGCACCTGCACTTCCACGATCGTTCCAGGCGTGACGTTTCCCTGTTCGGTCGGCAGGATGATGAAGCAGTTCGCTTCCGACATCGAACGGAGAATCCCCGATCCCTGCTCGCCGGTGACGCGCACGCTCCAGCCGTCCGCGCCCTGCGTGAGGACACCCCGCTGGAATTCGGTGCGGCCCGGCGCTTTCTTCAGCGCGGAGGTGCACGGCACGCGGAAGCTCGGCGTGGGCCCGACCGGCGTCTCGCCCGACAGCGTGAGCAGCGCGTCGCGCACGAACTGGTAGAAGGTGACCATCACCGACACCGGGTTCCCGGGCAGGCCGAAAAAGTGCGCGCCTTTGATCCGGCCATAGGCGAGCGGCCGCCCGGGCTTCATCGCGATCTTCCAGAAAACGACTTCACCGAGCTTGTCCAGAAGGTCTTTCACGAAGTCCGCTTCGCCGACGGATACGCCGCCGCTCGTGATGACCACATCGGCCGACTCGGCCGCGCGTGAGAACGCGTCCTCGATCAGCTTCGGATCGTCGCGCACGACACCCATGTCGAGCACTTCGCAGCCGAGGCGCTCGAGCATGGCGTAAATCGTGTAGCGGTTGCTGTCGTAGATCTGGCCTTCCTTCGGCACGGTCCCGATCGACACGAGCTCGTCGCCGGTGGAGAAGAAGGCCACCCGAAGCCTGCGATAGACGCTCACCTCCGGGATCCCGAGCGAGGCGATGAGCCCGACGTCCGCCGGCCGCAAACGCTGGCCTTGCTTGAGCGCCGGCTCGCCCGCCTTCAGGTCCTCTCCCGCCAGCCGCAGGTTCTGGCCTTTCCTGTGCCCGCCGCCGATCGTGACCCGACCCTCGGCGGCCTTGACGTGCTCCTGCATGACGATCGTGTCCGCGCCCGGCGGGACGACGCCGCCCGTCATGATGCGCACGGCTTCGCCGGCCTCGAGCGAACCGGCGTACGGCGCGCCGGCAAAGGCGGAGCCCGCGACTTTCAGCGTGACTTCGCCATCGCCCTTCAAGTCCGCGTGCCGCACGGCATACCCGTCCATCGCCGAGTTGTCGTGGGCCGGCACGTTGAGCGGCGAGATGACATCGGCGGCGAGGACGCGTCCCAGTGCCGCCCGCACGTGAACGCGCTCGATGGCCGTCACCGGTGACAGGAAGCGCGAGATGACCTCGCGCGCCTTGGGTACCGGCATCGAATTGGGATCGTAGTCGTCGGCGCAGGACAGCGCCGGGAGGATCGTGGGTTCGTTCATGGCAGCGCTCGCATCTTCAGGCGACAGCTTTGAATTCTACCGGATGCCCACTGTCGCGAGCCTCGAATGCCGCCATCGTTGCATATGCACGCCTGTGCATATATTTGCCGCCCGTGAGGTGCTTATGCATACTTTCCCTCGACACAAATATGTAGCGGCATACATGTATGACGGTCTACGTCGATTTCTCGCTGTCGTGGCTCGCCTCGAGCCGGCTGCCTGCCGCCAACGCGGACACGCTGTTGAAGCTCGTGGACGCCGTGGGCAAGAGCGGCTCGCTCAAGCGTGCGGCCCAGTCACTGGGCGTATCGTACCGCTACGCGTGGGGGCTGCTCGGGCAGGCGCAGGGGGCGTTCGGCGCCCCGCTGGTCGAGCTCCAGCGCGGACGCGGCGCCCGCCCGACCTCGCTCGGCGAGAAGCTCCTGTGGGCCGACGCGCTGATTCGCGAATCGCTCGATCCCCAGCTTTCGCGCTTGCGCCACGACGTCGAGGCGGAGCTCTCCAAGGCGATGCCGCAGCGCGTCCCGCATTTCATCGTGCACGCGAGCCATGACCTGGCACTCGCGGAGCTGCCCGCCCTGTGCGCGAAAACGCTCGACGTCGAGCTCGTCTTCAAGGGCGCCGACGAGTGCCTCGCCGCCCTTGCGAACGGCCGCTGCGATCTCGCGGGCTTCCACGTGGCCGACGCGCTGCCGCGTGCCGCCGCCGCGGCGGCCGCTCTCGGGCGCTGGCTCGATCCGCGCAAGCACGGGCTCATCCAGTTCATCACGCGCGAGCAGGGCCTGATCGCACGACCCGATTCCCACATCCGCAGCGTTCACGATCTCACGCGCTCCGGTGTGCGCTTCATCAATCGGCAGAGCGGGGGGCAGGGGCCGAAGAGCGGCGAGGGTTCGGTTGCCGCCGCCGTCGCCGCGGGTCGCGCCGATGCGGCGTTTGGGCTCCGGGCCGACGCCACGCGCTACGGCCTCGACTTCGTGCCGCTCGCGGTCGAACGCTATTTTCTCGCCTATCCCCGGTCCTCGGCCAAGGAGCCCGCGCTGCAGGCGTTTCTCGACACCGTGCGCAGCCGCGAATTCGCGCAGTGCGTCGGACGGCTTCCGGGATACGACGCAGCCAAAGTCGGCGCGCGCGCGGGCCTCGACGCCGCGCTCGACTGGGTCAAGCGCCGCGGTCCCAAGCGGGCTGCGAATTGAAAGATCTCGGCGCGGCTTTCGGCGAAGCGTGGAAGCTTCTCGGCGGGTTCGACCCGAACCTTTTTGCCATCGTCGCCCTGAGCCTCAAGGTGAGCCTCACGGCCGTTCTCATCGCGACCTTTATCGGCCTCCCCGTGGGCGCGCTGATCGCGGTCGAGCGTTTTCGCGGGCGGCAAACCCTGATCGTCATGCTCAACGCGCTGATGGGATTGCCGCCCGTCGTCGTCGGACTGGTCGTCTATCTTCTGCTTTCGCGCGCGGGGCCGCTCGGCGCCTTCGGCATCCTTTTCACGCCCGCGGCGATGATCGTCGCACAGACCATCCTCATCGCGCCGATCATCGCGGCGCTCGCGCGCCAGACGCTGGAAGACGCGTGGCGCGAATACGAGGAGCAGTTGCGGTCGCTCGGCGCCGCGCGCCTCTCGGCGGCGCTCACGCTCATCTGGGACACGCGCTTTTCGCTGGTGACGATCGTGCTGGCGGGCTTCGGGCGCGCGGCGGCGGAAGTCGGCGCGGTCATGATTGTCGGCGGCAACATCGACGGCGTTACCCGCGTCATGACGACTTCGATCGCGCTGGAGACGAGCAAGGGCGACCTGCCGCTCGCGCTCGGCCTCGGGATCGTGCTGATCGGTCTCATCCTTGCGTTGAACGCCGCGGCGAGCCTGGTCAAGGATCTCGCCGCGCGGCGCTACGGATAGCGGACATGCTGCCGCTCGTGCTCGACGAGGTGAGCTTCATCGTGAACGGGCGCCGCATTCTCGATCGAATTTCCGCCGAAATCACCGCCGGGCCGCGCACGGTCATCCTCGGCCCCAATGGCGCAGGCAAAAGCGTGCTGATGCGCGTCTGTCACGGCCTGCTCGGGGCGAGCTGGGGCAGCGTCCGGTGGATGGGCGCGAACGGCAGCCGCCGCCAGGCCATGGTATTCCAGCGGCCGGTGATGCTGCGCCGCTCGGCGCTCGCGAACGTGATGTATGGACTGAAGCTTGCCGGCGTGCGCCGCCGCGAGCGCGAATTGCGGGCGCACGACGTGCTGGAAGCGGTGGGAATCGAAAACCGCGCGCACCAGCCGGCGCGGCTCCTGTCCGGCGGCGAGCAGCAGAAGCTCGCGCTGGCACGCGCATGGGCGATCGGTCCCGAAGTGCTGTTCCTCGACGAGCCCACGGCGAACCTCGACCCGGAAGCAACGCGCGAAGTCGAGACCATCATCGGCCAGATTCGCGCGAGCGGGGCGAAGATCGTGATGACAACGCACAACCTCGGGCAGGCGCGTCGCGTCGGCGACGAGATCCTGTTTCTTTCCGGCGGGCGCCTGCTCGAGCGCGCGCCGGTCGATCGGTTTTTTACAAAACCCGCGACGGCGGAAGCCGCGGCGTTCATAAGAGGAGAGATGCCATGGAATTGAGACGTCACGTCGTGCGGGTGGCGATCGTCGCATTCGCTCTCGCACTGTCGGCGCCGGCGCTCGCGCAGAAATTCATCACCGTCGCTTCGACGACTTCCACCGAGCAATCCGGCTTGTTCAAGCACCTGCTGCCGGTGTTCGAGAAGAAAACGGGCATTCAGGTCCGCGTGGTCGCTCTCGGCACCGGGCAGGCGCTCGACCTCGCGCGGCGAGGCGATGCCGACGTCGTGTTCGTGCACGCCAAGAGCGCCGAGGAGAAGTTCCTGGCCGAAGGGCACGGCGTCAAGCGTATCCCGGTCATGTACAACGACTTCGTGCTGATCGGGCCGAAGAGCGATCCCGCGAAGATCGGCGGCGGCAAGGATGCCGTGGCGGCGCTGAAAAAGATCAAGGCTGGCGCTGCGCCGTTCGTGTCGCGCGGCGACCGCAGCGGCACGCACATCGCGGAGCTCGACCTGTGGAAGGTGGCGGGCATCGACATCGCGAAGGAGAAAGGCCCGTGGTATCGCGACACGGGGCAGGGCATGGGTGCCGCACTCAATACCGCGTCGTCGATGAACGCGTACATCCTGTCGGACCGCGGCACGTGGCTCTCCTTCAGGAATCGCGGCGACCTCGTGATCCTGGTCGAAGGGGACAAGCGTCTCTTCAATCAGTACGGCGTGATGCTCGTCAATCCGGAGAAGCATCCGAACGTGAAGCGCGCGGAAGGCCAGGCGTTCATCGACTGGGTGGTGTCGCCGGAAGGCCAGAAGACGATCGCCGAGTACAGGATCGGGGGCGAGCAGCTCTTCTATCCGAATGCGTACGAGGCCGGCGCCTGAAGAATTTAGAGCTTCAGCAGCGAGCGCGCGGATGCGGCCAGCATGCACACGCCGGCCACCATCGCCGTACCCATGATGTAGAAGCTCGCTTCGATGCCCCAGATTTCCGCGGCGACGCCCATCACGACCGGCGTGACGATCGAGGAGGCGCGCGTCACCGCGTTGCGCAGTCCGACCGATGCGCCGTGCGCCGTGGGCGGCACGCCCTTTCCCAGCAGCGAGTACATGAGCGGCTGGCTCATGCCTTGCGCGAATCCCCGCACGCTGGCCGCGACGATCAGCAGTGGAAACAGGAATGAGAGGAACGGCGTCGCCGAGATCGCGACGATGGAGGCGATGATGCAGACGCTCACGAGCACGTGGGTCTTGACCCGGCGCTCCATGCTGGCCGCGGCGAGCGAGCCCAGGACGCCGGCGAACTCGCAGATCCCGACGAGCGTGCCGATGAGCGTTCCGGAGAGGCCGATGTTGCCGAGGTAGACGACGTACATGGACGACTGGATCGCTCCGGGCGCGTTGCGGAAGAAGCTCGCGAAGAGCACGAACATCACCGCTGGAATGGCGGATAGCGCCAGCGCCTGCTTGTGCGCGGACCACTGAGGGATCAGCACCGCGACCATCGAAAGCTTCGGAGCGCCGTGTGCGTGCGTCGGGGGCGGATGCGCCGATGCGACCCGAGCTGTCGCAAGGACGCCCCCGGCCCACGCCGTCACCGCGAGGAAGGCGGCCCAGGCGCCGAGGAAATCCCAGATGGCGCCGACCATCACAGGCGCGAGGAAAGTTCCCAGGCGCGAGAACAGGCTGAATTGTGCAAGCGTCGCGACGTCGTGGCTCGTCTGCAGACTCCAGGTCTGCGAGGCCGACATGCCGAGGCCCGAAGCGAGCCCGAGCAAAAGCTGGAGCGCGACCAGCAGGGGAAGCCAGCCCGTGAGCGGATAGATGAAGGGGAGCACGAAACAC
>JADMIO011053146.1_pt1 | contig 18693 bp, 19 predicted proteins | sample 8958161 | NCBI WGS metagenome assembly JADMIO01 (sample SAMN16585339, study PRJNA669376) | soil metagenome | isolation source: Crop rotation soil | place: USA: Cullars Rotation, Alabama | collected 2011 | reverse complement strand
ATCGGCCGGGAGATGGGGGTGCGCAGCGCGCGGTGTGGCGCCGCCGCTCAGCGCGTCCTTCGCGCCCTGCAGGTAGAAGAGGCGGGCTTCCTCCGAGGGGAAGTGGAGATCGGTCTCGGGATCGTAGACCATCGAGGCCGGGGCGGGCGGATCGGGTGGGTGCTCCATCTAGGAGCGTAGGACATAGGAAATCCTACATTGCAAGATTGTGCCTTTCGACGCCCTAGCGACTCAGAGTGTCCAACGCTACGGTATCATTCACGCTCACTTGTTCTTACTTTGTTCTCATGCGACTGTAAGGAGCGATTCGGTAGACCTAGGTGGGGATGAGGCGATGAGCACGAGCGAAGAGGTGGCTGCCGCGTTGCCGCTCGATGCCAAGGGTCTCGCAAATCTCATGCTGGACTGGGCCGAAGAACAGGGGCGGGCCATAACACCAATGAAGCTGCAGAAGCTGTTATATTTTTGCCACGCGGATTACGTGGTGCAATTCAACAAAGGTCTCGTTAAGCAGGAATTTGAAGCTTGGAACTATGGGCCAGTAATCCCCAGCATCTATAAAGAGTTCAAAAGCGACCACAAGCAACCGATAAGGGGAAGGGCCAGCATTTTTGACCCGGTTACAGCGACGCGCAAAATAGCCAGCTGCGCTCTCCCAGCGGACGAAGAGGAGAACGTTAGATCCTTGTTCGATTTCTATAGCCGCTTTTCCGCAGAAAAACTCTCTGACCTCTCACACGCACATAACGGGCCATGGCGGCAGGCTAGATCATTGTTTTCAAACGGCTTAAATATGGATCGCCGGATACCGAGTGAGCTAATCCATCGCTACCATGAGGTGCCACACGATTGAAATCTGTGGACAAACCATCTTGAGGCGTTGACTCGGCACCCCCTATATGTTCCGCAGTCGGGCTTGGAGGTGACGTATGTCTCGCTCGAATGCCCCTTTGGCGCTTTCAGTGGTTACCCTCACGAACCCTGGAGATGTTGAGACAACATTGTCTAACATCACAGCGTTTGACGACCGAGATTTCGGTTTCAACCATAATCAGACTTGGGCGGCGATGCCCAAGGCGCTTCGTGGAGTCCTTCGTCCCGAATCCGTCGCGGGTTCATTCACGAAGGCGCCGGTCAGGGTCCAAAGATGTATTGTGGCTCTTTGCGAGCTGGGGGTGCGAGAGCCGCGGCTGACGCGGAGCTTTGCCGACCATCCTGATGCTGGTCTCAAGACTGTGGAATCCATCGACTGGGATCCTGAGGTTCAGGTGAAGGTGAAGGCCTCATGTTGGTATAATCTTGGCACCACACCGATTATCCCTGTCCTCCAGCCCAGGAAGCGGCTGTTGGAGGAGGAGCGCCTTGCAGTCTATGTGAGGCTGGTTCGGCAAGCTTATTGTCAAGGCGACTGGGTCGATGCCGCCGTAGAGCTTATCGATCTCTCGGGCGATGATGATGTCGTGACGGCTAGGTCCCTAGATGTCCGAGCGCTCCCTTCCGTATCGGATGCTCTTATCGCAAGATACGTTCAGACCTTTGTGGAGGCAAAGAAGCTTGCCGATAAGCAAAGGGCTGCGCGCGAGAAGAAGAAGGCTGACCTGCCATTGATCGATATCATGGATGAAATTCGATAGTTGTATTTTCAAACAGCGAAGCCGAGAGGCAACTTAGACTCCTGAAGCCAATCGACCCAACGCCTCAAGAAGGAATAGAATTCCTTTTCGCTAATGCGCAGGAAGCGTAGCTTTTCTGGCGGCACCGGCTCAGCACTCCGTGGGTATTTCGCGCTAACGAAGACGAGCGCCTCTGCTCTTGCGTCGTGGGATTGAGCTCCAGTGGCGTCCAAATAGGCAATACCTCCGTGCGCGAGAGCGTTTCGAACGCAAGTCGCCCATTGTTCGGCCGGCATTCGATCAGCTTTCGAGGCGGCATCATTAGCCGCCAAACCCTGGATAGCTTCCTCCGGCAATCGACGCGCGATATTGATATTGTCGCGGTACGGCATTTCAAAATAGCGCCATTCGCCTCCTTCAAAGAAGGGGCTACGACGAAATGGGTGGCCATTTAGCGCCGCATCGACTGCGGCTGCGACATGGGGATCCAGTGGACGATCATCGGCATATCCCGCCCCGGCTCGGTGCCGTTGAACTCGCTCAATAGGCAGCGTGATGATGGGTGTAGCGAGCGCTAGGAGAAAGGTGGTTGTTAGCGGCCCGAGGTGTTGCTCACGCGGAAGGGTCGTTTTCTCAGCGTAAGGCCATAGTTCTTCTAACAGAACGAGACATCGTTCGGGCAGGTCAAGGCTATAGTGTTGTGCAAGCCCCACAACCGTCCCCCCTAGTCCACCAACTCCACCGCCATCGCCGTCGCCTCGCCGCCGCCAATGCAAAGCGCCGCAATCCCGCGCTTGCCGCCCGTCCGCTCCAGTGCCGAGATTAAAGTCGCCAAAATCCGTGCCCCCGACGCCCCGATCGGGTGGCCCATCGCGGTCGCCCCACCGTGGATGTTCACCTTCTCATGCGGGATGCCGAGGTCCTGCATGGCGAACATGGTGACGCAGGCGAAGGCCTCGTTGATCTCGAACAGGTCGACCTCGCCGACGGTCCAGCCGGTCTGCTGCAGCAATTTCTGGATCGCGCCGACCGGGGCGGTGGTGAATTGGGCCGGCTCGCGGGCGTGGGCGGTGTGGCCGGCGATGCGGGCGACGGGCTTGAGGCCTTTGGCGTTCGCGGTGCTCTCGCGGGCGAGGACGAGGGCGGCGGCGCCGTCGCTGATGCTGGAGGCGTTGGCGGCGGTGATGGTGCCGTCCTTGCTGAAGGCGGGCTTGAGGCCGGGGATCTTCGAGGGATCGCCCTTCAGCGGCTGCTCGTCCTTGTCCACGGTCTCCGAGCCCTTGCGGGTCTTCACCTCGACGGCGACGATCTCGCGGTCGAACCAGCCGCTCCGCTGGGCGGCCTGGGCGCGGGTCAGCGAGGCGATGGCATAATCGTCCTGCTGCTGGCGGGTAAGCTGATAATCGCAGGCGGTGGTCTCGGCGAAGGTGCCCATGGCGCGGCCGGGCTCATAGGCGTCCTCGAGGCCGTCCAGCATCATATGATCGTAGACCGTGTCATGGCCGATGCGGGCGCCGGCGCGGTGCTTCTTCGAGAGATAGGGGGCGTTGGACATGGACTCCATGCCGCCGGCGACGATCAGGTCGGCGCTGCCCGCGGCGAGGCTGTCCGCGGCCATCATCGCCGCCTTCATGCCGGAGCCGCACATCTTGTTGATGGTAACCGCCTCGGTCGACTTGGGGAGGCCGGCGCCGAGCGCGGCCTGGCGCGCGGGAGCCTGGCCGAGGCCGGCGGGGAGGACGCAGCCCATATAGCAGCGCTCGACGTCATCGGGGCTCACGCCGGCCCGCTCGACCGCGGCCCGGACGGCGGCGGCGCCGAGCTCGGTCGCGCTGGCGCCGGCAAGGCTGCCCTGGAACGAGCCCATCGGGGTGCGGGCGTAGGAGAGGATGACGACGGGGTCCGTGGACATTGGAGGCTCCTTTTTGGGTCCTCCCCTGTGATCAGGTCGCCATGTCCCCCGGACATGGCTGAGCAGTGCGGGGCACTGCTCACCTGTTCACTTCGAGGGGAGGGGGACCAGCCGCAGGCTGCGGGGAGGGGCCCCCTCCACCGCACTTCGTGCGGTCCCCCTCCCCTGCAAAGGCAGGGGAGGATCTGTTGAGCGGCACATAGGGGCCGGCTCGCGGCGATTCAAATGCTTCGTCGAAGCCGGGCGGTGCTCCGTCGAAACCGGGCGACCCGGCCCGGAAGATGTGTTACGCCGACGGCATGAAAACCCGGCTCATCGGCTTCGCCGCGGCCGCCGGTTTGACCGGCCTTGCCGCCTTGCTCACCGCGCCTTCGGTGGCGCAACCGCCTGCGGGGACGCCGGCGCCGCCCAAGCAGGAGTTCGTCTGGCCGGCGCGCATCACCAACGCGCAGGTGCTGCCGGCCGAGATCGGCCAGGAGCGGCTGCGCGCGACGATGGTCAGCTTCTCCCGCTCGCTCGGTGTGCGCTGCACCTTCTGCCATGTCGGGCCGGAAGGGGCGCCGCTTACGGCCCTGGACTTCAGGTCCGACGCCAATCCGCACAAGACTATCGCGCGGGGGATGATCCGGCTGGCGCAACGGCTGAACCAGACCGACCTGCCGCCCCTGCTCGGCGCGGCGGAGACGCCGCGGGTGACCTGCTATACCTGCCACCGCGGCAATGCGACGCCGGAGACCGTGTTGCCGCCGCTGCCGCCGCGACCCGGCGCGCCGCCACCGCCCGCGCCCGCTGCGCCACCACCACCGGCGCATCCCGGACACTAGCCCGGTTGTTCGTCGCTCGGCAGACCTGCTAGGGACCCGCCCAAGCAGGAGAAAAGACCATGTCCGAGCTGGGCCTCGATTTCGAACTTGGCGAGATGGCCGACACGATCCGGGACACCACGGCGCGGTTCGCCGCGGACCGGATCGCGCCCTTGGCCGCGAAGATCGACGAGGAGGACTGGTTCCCGACCGAGCTCTGGCCGGAAATGGGCGCGCTCGGGCTGCACGGGATCACGGTGAGCGAGGAGGATGGCGGGCTCGGGCTCGGCTATCTCGAGCATGTCGTGGCGCAGGAGGAGGTGGCGCGGGCCTCGGCCTCGATCGGGCTAAGCTACGGCGCGCATTCCAACCTCTGCGTGAACCAGATCCGGCGCTGGGCGAGCCCGGAGCAGAAGGCGAAATATCTGCCCAAGCTGATCAGCGGCGAGCATGTTGGGAGCCTCGCCATGTCCGAGGCCGGGGCCGGCTCGGACGTGGTCTCGATGAAGCTGAAGGCCGAGAAGGTGCAGGGCGGCTATGTGCTGAACGGCACCAAGTTCTGGATCACCAACGCGGCTTATGCGGACACCCTGGTCGTCTATGCGAAGACCGGGGAGGGGTCGCGCGGGATCACCACCTTCCTGATCGAGAGGGGGATGAAGGGCTTCGCCATCGGCCAGAAGCTGGACAAGATGGGGATGCGCGGCTCGCCCACGGCGGAGCTGATCTTCGACGATTGCGAGGTGCCGGACGAGCAGGTGATGGGCCCGGTAAACGGCGGCGTCGGCGTGCTGATGTCCGGGCTCGATTATGAGCGGACGGTGCTTGCGGGCATCCAGCTCGGGATCATGCAGGCCTGCCTCGACGTGGTGCTGCCCTATGTGCGCGAGCGCAAGCAGTTCGGGAAGCCGATCGGCTCGTTCCAGCTGATGCAGGCGAAGGTCGCGGACATGTATGTCGCGCTCAATTCGGCGCGGGCTTATGTGTACCAAGTCGCCAGGGCCTGCGATGCGGGCAAGACGACGCGCTTCGATGCAGCGGGGGCGATTTTGTATGCGTCGGAGAATGCGGTGCGGGTGGCGGGCGAGGCGATCCAGGCATTGGGCGGGGCCGGCTATACGAAGGACTGGCCCGTGGAGCGCTATTTCCGCGACGCCAAGCTGCTCGATATCGGCGCGGGGACGAACGAGATCCGGCGGATGCTGATCGGGCGGGAATTGATCGGGGCCTGATTGACACAATGCTACAAACGTAGCATCTTCGCGCCGGTGGGCGGGAGGATGTCATGTGTCAGTCTGACGAATGCGGCCCCGGGCGCCGGGATGTCCTGGCCGGGGCGGTCGCCGCCGGCGCTTTTGCCCTGATCCCCTCGGCCGCGCGGGCGGCCGGCGCCGAGCTCCGCGTGCCGACGCCGGTGGGGCCGATCAATGCCTATATGGCGCGGCCGGCCGGGCGCGGGCGGCATCCGGGCGTGGTGGTGATGCACGGCCAGTTCGCTTTGCCCGGCTGGACCTGCCGGGTCGCCGACGAGCTGGCCGCGGCGGGGTTCGTCGGGCTGGCGCTCTCCCGCTTCTCGCGTACGCCGGAGCTGACCGAGGCGCAGATGTGGGAGGACGGGCGCGGCGCCAGGCGCTTGCTCACCGAGACCTATTTCCGGGAGCAGCAGCAGGAGGTGCTCGGCGCGGTCGCCTGGCTCCGCAACCGGCCCTTCGTTCGGCGCGGCCCGGTCGGCGCGGTGGGCTTTTGCGGCGGCGGCATCAATGCGGTGCGGCTGTCGCTGCGGCCGTTTCCTTTTACGGCCCGCCAGCCTTGCCGCCGCAATACAAGCATCCGACCGATCCCATCGTCGATCTGGTCGACATCGCGGCGCAGGTGCGCACGCCCGTGCAGATCCATTACGGGACGAACGATTATGCGGTGCCCGCCGCGGCCGTGGAACGGTTCGCGGGCCTGCTCCGCCAGGCTGGGACGCCGGTCGAGGTGTTCGCCTACGACGGCGCGCAGCACGGCTTCTACGACAGCGCCAATGCGAGCCCCGCGAATATGGCGGCGGCCACCCTGGCGCGCGGCCGCTACCTTGCGTTCCTGCGGGCGCGGTTGACCGGACGCGGCGCTACCAGATCCTGACCCGCTGCTGCGGCGTCAGGAATAGCCGCTGCCCCGGGGTCACGTTGAAGGCGCTGTACCACGCGTCGAGGTTGCGGACCGTCTCCGCGCGATAGCGCCCGGGTGCGTGCTCGTTGGTGGCGATGAGGTTGCGCAAAGCGGCCTCGCGGGTGGTCTCGCGGCGGCTCTGGGCGTAGGCGAGGAAGAAGCGCTGGTCGCCCGTCAGGCCGTTGATCACCGGCGCCGGGCGGCCGCCGAGCGAGGCGTGATAGGCGTCATAGGCCGCGGCCAGGCCGGCCAGGTCGGCGATATTCTCGCCAAGGGTCAGGTTGCCGTTGACGTGCACGCCGGGGAAGGGGCTGTAGGTGTCGTATTGACGCGACAATGCCTGGCCGGCCGCCTGGAAATGGGCGAGATCGGCGGGGGTCCACCAGTTGCGCAGCCGCCCTTGCGCGTCGAAGGTGGCGCCGAGATTGTCGAAGCTGTGGCTGATCTCGTGCCCGATCACCGAGCCGATCGAGCCATAGTTGAAGGCCGGGTCCGCATTGGCGTCGTAGAAAGGCGGCTCGAGGATCGCGGCCGGCATGCTGATCGCGTTCTGCAGCGGCATGTTCACCGCGTTCACCGTCTGCGCGTTCATCCACCATTCGCGGCGGTCGACCGGGCGGCCGATCTTGGCGAGCTGGTGGCGATATTCGTAGAGGCCCGCGCGCCAGGCATTGCCGAAGGCGTCGTCGCGGCGGATCTCAAGCGTCGAATAATCGCGCCAGCGGTCCGGATAGCCGACGCCGACGACGATGCCGCGCACCTTGCGGCGCGCCTCGGCGCGGGTCTGCGGGGCCATCCAGGTGAGGGTGGAGAGACGCCGGTCGAAGGCGTTGATGATGTTCTGCACCATGCGCTGAATGTCGGTGCGCGAGCTGGCCGGGAAATAGCGGGCGACGTAGATCCGCCCGACCGCGTCGCCGAGCGCGCCCGAGGTGGCGGCGAGGGCGCGGCGCTCGCGCGGCCTTTGCTGCTGCGCGCCGGAGAGGACGCGGCCGTAGAAGCTGAAGCGCAGATCGTCCACGTCATGCGGCAGGAGCGAGGCGGTGCGACTGGCGAGGTGGAACATCATCCAGTCCTTCCACGCCGCGAGCGGCTCGCTGGCGACGAGGGCGGAGAGGGCGATGGTCGGCTGTGGATGCCAGGCGATGAAGCTCTGCTGGCGCGGCATTTCGGCGGCGGTGAAGAAGGCGTCCCAGTCGATGCCCGGCGCACGGCGGGCGAAGTCGGCGCGGCTCCAAGTCTGGGCGCGGCTCGGCTCCTGCGCGTCGGTGGCGCCGACCTGGGCGCGGGCGATCTTCATCTCCAGCGCGAAGATGCGGTCGGCGCGGCTGCCGGCGTCCTCGAAGCCCAGGCGCGTCAGCATCTGCCGGACATAGGTCCGGTAGGCGGTGCGGATGCGGACCATGTCCGCGTCGTCGGAGAGATAATAATCCCGGTCCGGCATGCCGAGCCCGCCCTGCAGCAGATAGGGCATGGTGTGGGTCGGGTCCTGCAGGCCCTGGGTCACGAACAGGCCGAACAGATTCTCGGTCCAGAAATTGGTCGCGTTCAGCGGGTCGACGTCGGTGCGCAGGCTCATGCCGAGCGCGGTGGAGAGATCGTGGACGTTGGCGATCGCGTCGATGCGGCGGAAATGGGCGTGGAGCGGCTCGAGCCCGGTGCGGTCGATCTGGGCGACGTCCAGATAGGCGGCGTAATAATCGGCGATCTTGCGCTGGTCGGTGCCGGCGCGGGGATTGGCGCGGCCAGCGCCCTCGATGATCTCGGCGTTGCGGCGGTCGACCAGTTCGCCGACCACCTGGAAGGTACCGAGGCTGGTCCGGTCCGGCGGGATCTGCGTCGCCGCGCGCCAGGCGCCGTTGGCGTAGACATCGAAATCGTCGCCCGGGGCCGTGTTGCGGTCGATGCCGGTGAGGTCGACGCCGAGGGCATGGCCCGTCCGCGCGGCGGGAGCGGCGGCATGGCGCGGGGCCGAGGCGGCGACGGCGGCGGTGGACAGGAGCAGGGCGGCGGCAAGAGCGATGCGGCGCATATGGTGCAGTCCTCGGGAGTCGGGGGCGGGAATGGCGGGCGTCATAGGACGATTCGCGGGACTGTCATAGTCCCCTGAGACAGTGGTCCTGGCGATGACCGGGCTTGCGCGAAATGCGGGTGGTGTGGAGGATGGAAGGATGCCTGCGCCACCTTTTCCCCGGTCCGAATCGCAGACGCCGGCTTTGGTCGTCGACCAGCCAGCGCTCGAGCGAAATATCGCGAAGATGGCGGCGTTCGCGGCGGCGCGGGGACTTAGGCTGCGGCCGCATGCCAAGACGCACAAGAGCGGTGAGATCGGGCGGCGGCAGGTCGCGGCGGGAGCAGTCGGCCTGTGCTGCGCCAAGCTCGGCGAGGCGGAGGCGTTGGCCGCGGACGGGGTGACGGATTTGCATCTGACCTCGCCGGTGGTGACGCCCGGGGCGATCGCGCGGCTGGTGGCGCTCAACGGGCGGATCGCGCTGTCGGTGGCGGCGGATCATCCGGACAATGTACGGGCGCTGGACGCAGCCAATGCGAGCGGGAAGACGCTGGCAGTGTTCGTCGATGTCGATCCGGGCAATCACCGGACCGGGGTTGCCTCACCCGAGGCGGCGGTGGCGCTGGCGGCGGAGATTGCGGCATCCGACAACCTGACTCTGGCCGGCGTGCAATTCTACTGCGGCTCGCAGCAGCATATCCAGTCTTTGGCCGAACGGCGGGCGGCGATCGTCGAGCGGACGGATTATCTGCAGACGGTGCTCGCAGCGCTGCGGGATGCGGGTCATGAGGTGCCGGTGGTGACCGGCGGCGGCACCGGCACTTACCTGATCGACGCCAAACTGGGCGTGCTGACCGAGCTGCAGGTCGGCTCCTATCTCTTTCTCGACCGCGAATATGGCGATTGCGAGCTCGCTGTCGACGACGCGCCGGTGTTCGAGCCGGCCCTGTTCGTCGACGCCACCGTGATCAGCGCCAATCATGCCGGGATGGTGACGGTGGATGCCGGCCTGAAGGCGCTCTCGACCGACGCCGGGCCGCCGGTCGTGATCGGCGGCGGCCGTTACGTCTTCATGGGCGACGAACATGGCGCGGTCTTCGCCGAGGGCGGCGCGCTGCCGGGGCTCGGCGGGCGGGTGACGCTGCAGCCCGGTCATTGCGACCCGACGGTGAACCTGCACGATACCTATCATGTGATCGAGGGCGCTCAGGTGGTCGCGATCTGGCCGGTGACGGCGCGGGGGCGTTCGACCTAAGCGATCAGGCCCGAGATCGCTTCTCCGCAATGGCAAGACGCTTTAGCTGGGCGGGAGAAAGGCGGTCGCGGAAAGGGGTCAGGACATCGGCATAGCCCGCATAATCACCACACTCCCAGAACGGAGCAGCGTCCGAGAGCGCCTGCTCAAGCTCGTGGCGCTGCCAGGCGACCCTGTCACGTTCTCTGCCTTCGGAAAGAAACCGGTCGAGCCAGTGGCTGCGCGCAAAAACTTCGATCTCGCGCCGGATGTCTGCCGGTACCCCCATCCAGCTCGTGTCAGAGGTAAGCGTCAGTTCGATGCCATATTCGCCCGCCGCTGCAGTGACGATCTGTTCGAACCAACGCGAATGACTGAATTCGCGTGGGACGGGGCTGGCCAGCGCGCCCGCCGCGGTGTCCCATTCCACTCCTGCCGCAGCCCGATAGATTTTGTCGAACGTCGTCGCGGAGGAGCGCACGAGCAGCCGGTTCCGTCCATCGATGCAAACCTCAACGATCGCTTCCTGCCTCATACACCGATGACGCTGCCAAGCCTGCAGCACCATGTCGAGTCTGGCCCTGTGGCGGCGCGCGGCCGCTAGGCATAGCCGGGGAGCTCTCCGGCCATTGCCCCCGTCCGTCCCCGGGGCTAGGCGCTTACCTAGCAAGAAGGGGATCGGATGAACGACATCCTGCTCAACACGCTGCAATATTATGGCGCGGCGGCCGGCGCGATCGCGGCGTTTATCGTGAGCCTGGACCTCGGGCGCAAGCCGACCGGCTGGGCGTTCGTGATCTTCGTGACCTCGTCCATCGCGCTGATCGGCTGGGGCTTCCTGAACGACGAGGGCAAGGGGATCGGCGTGCAGAACGTGATCCTGCTCGCGATCAACCTGATCGGCGTGTACCGCTATCTGATCCGCAAGAAGCCCGTGCACGGGGAGGCGAGGGCGTGACGCAGCTGACGACCAAGATCGACGAGAATTCGGACGCCTATCGGCGTTACGCCGCGCACAACCGCGGGCTGGCGGAGGAGCTGCGCACGCGGGTCGCGGAGGCGGCGCTTGGCGGCAACGAGAAGTCGCGGGAACGGCATGTGTCACGGGGCAAGCTGCTGCCGCGGGACCGGGTGGAAAGGCTGCTCGATCCGGGCTCGCCCTTCCTCGAGATTGGCCAGCTCGCCGCCTGTGATCTCTACGACGCCGAGGTGCCCGGCGCCGGGATGATCGCCGGCATCGGCCGGGTGTCGGGGCGCGAGACGATGATCGTCTGCAACGACGCCACCGTGAAGGGCGGCACTTATTATCCGATGACGGTGAAGAAGCATCTGCGCGCGCAGGAGATCGCGTTGCAGAACCGGCTGCCGAGCGTCTATCTGGTCGACAGCGGCGGCGCCAACCTGCCGCACCAGGCCGAGGTCTTTCCCGACCGCGAGCATTTCGGACGGATCTTCTACAACCAGGCGCAGATGTCGGCCGAGGGGCTGGCGCAGATCGCCTGCGTGATGGGCAGCTGCACGGCGGGCGGCGCCTATGTGCCGGCCATGTCGGACGAGAGTGTGATCGTGCGCAACCAGGGCACGATCTTCCTCGGCGGCCCGCCCTTGGTGAAGGCGGCGACGGGCGAGGTGATCTCGGCCGAGGACCTGGGCGGCGGCGACCTGCATGCGCGCAAGAGCGGCGTGGTCGACCATCTCGCCGAGAATGACGAACATGCGCTGACCATCGTGCGCGACATCGTGGCGCGGCTGAACACCGTCAAAGCGGTGGACATCGACCTTGCCGAGCCGGTGCCGCCCAAGCTCGACCCCGAGGGGCTGTACGGGGTGATCCCGGACGACGTGCGCACGCCCTATGACGTGCACGAGGTGATCGCGCGGATCGTCGACGGCAGCGAGTTCCACGAGTTCAAGGCGCTGTACGGGAGCACCCTGGTCTGCGGCTTCGCGCGGATCTGGGGGATGCCGGTCGCGATCCTCGCCAATAACGGCATATTGTTCAGCGAGAGTGCGGTGAAGGGCGCGCATTTCATCGAATTGGCCTGCCAGCGGCGGACGCCCTTGCTCTTCCTCCAGAACATTTCCGGCTTCATGGTCGGCGGCAAATATGAGGCGGAGGGGATCGCCAAGCATGGCGCCAAGCTGGTGACCGCGGTGGCGACGGCGAGCGTGCCCAAGATCACGGTTTTGATCGGCGGCAGCTTCGGGGCGGGCAATTATGGCATGTGCGGGCGGGCTTACAGCCCACGCTTCCTGTTCACCTGGCCCAATTCGCGGATCAGCGTGATGGGCGGCGAGCAGGCGGCGAGCGTGTTGGCGACCGTCCACCGCGATGCGGACAGCTGGACGCCGGAGCAGGCCGAAGCCTTCAAACAGCCGATCCGCGACGATTATGAGGCGCAGGGCAATCCCTATCACGCCACCGCGCGGCTCTGGGACGACGGCATCATCGACCCGGCGCAGACCCGGGACGTGCTCGGGCTGGCCTTTGCGGCGACGCTTAACGCGCCGATTCCGGAGCGGGCCAAGTTCGGCGTGTTCAGGATGTGATGATGATGCTTAGCCCGATCGAGCAAAAAATTGTCGATTGCGTCGAGGAGTACGGGTGGTTCGGCCTGAGCGTCTCGCCTGCTTCTGACAGTGACGATCCCGAGGAGTGGTTCAGCTACACGATCGGATTGCCGAAATCTCACGGGTGGCCGGAAATCGTTTGCTTCGGACTTGGCGGTGACGTCGCTCATGGTTTGCTCACCGATGCAATTGCGGAGTGCGAGGCCAAGGGACTCGGTCCGCATGCCGGACTGGTGCTCACCGATGTCGTGAATGGGTATGATGCGTTGCTTGTCGATGGATCGACCATTCCTGATCATTATATCAATTCGGCGATCTGGTATGCCCGGCGCGCCGGAACGCAGGTTCCCCCGGCCCGGCTGCAGCTTCTCTGGCCCGACAAGGCCGGCGCATTTCCCAACGACCCTGCCTGCTCGGCAGAGGTTCGCACGCTGCAAACGCCAGTCGAGCAGGCTTGACCCCATCGCTGGCCATCATCATCGCGGGCATCTACGATCCGGCCTGGCTGCTGGAGATCGAAGTGGTTGCGGCGCGATAGGGGAGACGAGGATGCGAATTGCCCATGTGTCGATCATGGCCGTGACGGCCGCCGCCGCTTTTCTCGCCGGCACCGCGGCCTTTACCGCGCCCGGACCCGGGACACCGCTCCGGCCGCTGAGCGAGCGCGACCAGCGGGCGGCGCGGGGGAGCGGGTGCGAGATCGCCTTCGACGCAGGGCGCAGCACCTTGGTCTACATCCTCGATCACGAATATATGATCCGCACCAGCGCCGGCCGGACCGTCTGCCGGATCAGCGACGCACAATTCGCGCGCCTCTCGGGCGGCGGCACCCAGGTCTGCGGCGGGTACCGGATCACCATCCGCGAGACCGGTCCGGGCGTCGCCAACGAAGCCAGCGACAGCGCCAGCACGCCGGCCAGGCTCACCGTCAGCGGACGCGGCCGGCCCTGGACGGTGCGCGGCCATTTGCAGACGGCCTGCTGATGATCAAATCCCTGCTCATCGCCAATCGCGGGGAGATTGCCTGCCGGATCATCCGCACCGCGCGGAAGCTCGGGGTGCGGACGGTCGCGGTCTATTCCGACGCGGACGCGAAGGCGCTGCATGTGCGGGAGGCGGATGAGGCCGTGCATATCGGGCCGTCGCCGGCGCGTGAGTCCTATCTGGTCGGCGAGAAGATCATCGCGGCGGCGAAGCAGACGGGCGCGGAGGCGATTCATCCGGGGTACGGGTTCCTCAGCGAGAATGCGGGCTTCGCGCAGGCGGTGATCGATGCGGGGCTGATCTGGGTCGGGCCGGACCCGGCGAGCATCACCGCGATGGGCCTGAAGGACGCGGCCAAGAAGCTGATGGCCGAGGCCGGGGTGCCGGTGACGCCTGGCTATCTTGGCGAGGACCAGGATCCGGCGCGGCTCAAGGCCGAGGCGGATGCGATCGGCTATCCGGTGCTGATCAAGGCGGTGGCCGGCGGCGGCGGCAAGGGGATGCGGCGCGTCGACGCTGAGGGCGAGTTCGCGCACGCCCTGCTGTCCTGCAAGCGCGAGGCGGCGTCCTCGTTCGGCGACGACCGGGTGCTGATCGAGAAATATATCCTGCGGCCACGCCATATCGAGGTGCAGGTGTTCGGCGACAGGCACGGCAATGTCGTCCATTTGTTCGAACGCGACTGCTCGCTGCAGCGCCGCCACCAGAAGGTGATCGAGGAGGCGCCGGCGCCGGGGATGGACGAGGCGACGCGCGCGGCGGTGTGCGGGGCGGCGGTGAAGGCGGCGCAGGCGGTCGACTATGTCGGGGCGGGGACGATCGAGTTCATCGCCGACGCATCGGAAGGGCTGAAGGCGGACCGGATCTGGTTCATGGAGATGAACACCCGGCTCCAGGTCGAGCATCCGGTGACCGAAGAGATTACCGGGCAGGACCTGGTGGAATGGCAGCTGCGGGTGGCGAGCGGGGAGGAATTGCCGCTGAAGCAGGAGGAGCTCAGCATCGACGGCTGGGCGATGGAGGCGCGGCTTTATGCCGAGGATCCTGCGAAGGGGTTCCTGCCGTCGATCGGCCGGCTGGAGACCGAGATCCTGGAGCAGGACCAGTGGGCAAGGATGGACACAGGTGTGACCAAGGGGAGCGAGATCAGCCCCTTTTACGATCCGATGATCGCCAAGCTGATCGTGCATGCGGAAAGCCGCGAGGAAGCCTGCAACCAGCTCGCTCTGGCCTGCGGCGATGTCGACACCTATCCGGTCCACAACAATGCGGGCTTCTTGGGTCGCCTGCTGCGCGAACCCGATTTCGTGGCTGGCGATGTGGACACCGGCTTTATCGAGCGGCGGCTCGATGAACTGACCACGCCCCCCGAGCCTGAACCGTTCATGGTCCATATGGCGGGCTCAGCTCTGTTTCTTGGAGCGGGCGGCAGCCCCTATGCACGCGATCCCGAGAACGAGCTCGGCGAACCCGGCATGATCTGGTCCGATCTTGCGGGCTTCCGACTGAACGGAAAGTCGGACACGACCATCCGCGTCACCATGGGGGGCAAGGAATATGTCTCCGGCTATGAAATCGACCGGTCTCCGGTCGATGAGCGGTGGCCCTGGCCGCGGATGCGCTCGCGGGGACAGGAGTACTTGATCATTGATCGGGGCTGGCCAATGGCCTTTGCCTTCCCGCGCGGTGGCGGGGCAGGCGCTGGCGGCGCAGCCGGCGACGGCGCGATCGTCTCCCCCATGCCCGGCAAGATCATCGCGCTGGAGGTCGCCGCAGGCGACGCCGTCACCAAGGGCCAGAAGCTCCTCACCCTCGAGGCGATGAAGATGGAGCATAGTCTGACCGCGCCGTTCGACGGCACGGTGGCCGAGCTGAATGCGGAGGCGGGGGCGCAGGTGAGCGAGGGGGCCTTGCTGGTGCGGATCGAGAAGGGGGAGGGCGCCTGATGCCCGGCCGCTATTACGAGCAATGGACACTGGGCGACCGGATCAGGCACCAGCCGCACCGGACGGTGACCGAGACGGACAATCTGCTGATCACCACACTCACCCACAATCCGCAGCCGCTGCATCTCGACGAGACCTATGCGGAGGGAACCGAGTTCGGGCGGATCGTCGTCAACGGGACCTTCACCTTCGCGCTGCTGGTGGGCTTGTCGGTGGGGGACACGACATTGGGGACGCTAGTCGCGAACCTCGGCTACGACAAAGTGCGGATGCCGAAGCCGGTGTTCATCGGCGACACGCTCCGGGCGGAGACCGAGGTCGTCGGGCTCAAGGATTCGAATTCGCGGCCCGAGGCGGGGATCGTGACCTTCGAGCATCGCATGTACAACCAGCGCGACGAACTGGTCTGCGTGATGGAGCGGACCGCGCTGATGCAGAGACGGTCGGCATGAGGCTTCGCTCGCTGCTGTTCGTGCCTGGCGACCGGCCGGACCGGATGGAGAAGGCGTTGGGCGCCGGGGCGGATGCGTTGATTCTCGATCTCGAGGATGCGGTGGCGCCGCAGAACAAGCAGGTGGCGCGGCACGAGGTCGCGCACTTCCTGAACCAGCATAACGAGGCGCGGATCTTCGTGCGCGTGAACCCGCTCGACAGCCCGGAGAATGAGAAGGACCTGAACGCGGTCCTGCCCTCCCATCCGGACGGGATCGTGCTGCCCAAGGCGGAAGGCGGGACCTCGGCGGCGGAGCTGGCGAAGCGGTTGTCCGAGCGCGGCAATGCGACCGCGCAGATCCTCGCCATCGCCACGGAGACGCCGGCCGCGGTGTTCCAGCTCGGCACCTATGGCGGCACCAAGCGGCTGATCGGGCTGACCTGGGGGGCGGAGGATCTGCCGGCCGCGATCGGCGCCGCGACCAGCCGCGAGGAGGATGGCAGCTTCACCCCGCCCTACGAGCTCGCCCGCTCGCTCTGCCTGTTCGGCGCGGCTGCGGCCGGGGTGCTGCCGATCGAGACCGTCTATCCCGCCTTCAGGGATCTGGAAGGGCTGGCCGCCTATGCGGCGCGGGCCCGGCGGGACGGTTTCCTCGGCATGATGGCGATCCATCCGGCGCAGGTGCCGGTGATCAACGACGCGTTCACCCCGAGCGCGGCGGAACTGGCCCATGCCCGCGCGGTGATCGAGGCCTTCGAGGCGAATCCCGGCGCGGGGGCTTTGTCCCTCGACGGGAGGATGATCGACCGACCGCATTTGATCCAGGCCCAGCGCCTGCTCTCTCTGGCCTGAGCGATGGCCGCCCTGCTCGGCGGCCTGCTGGGGCTGGTGATCGGCTCCTTCCTCGCGACCATCCTGATCCGCTGGCCGAAGGGGGAGAATGCGCTGGCCGGACGCTCGCGCTGCGACGCCTGCGGGGCGAAATTGACGGTGCGCGACCTGGTCCCGATCCTCTCCTGGCTGGCGCAGCGCGGGCGCTGCCGGGCCTGCGGGGCGTGGATCGATCCGCGACACCTGGCGATGGAGCTGGCGGCGGCAATGATAGGGCTTGTCGCTGCGCTGGCGCATCCGCTGCCTCTGGCACTGGTAACGGCGGGGCTCGGCTGGTGGCTGCTGCTGCTTGCCGCGCTCGATGTCGAAGCCGAGTGGCTGCCCGACCTGCTGACCTTGCCGCTCATCGCGCTCGGTCTGCTCGCGGCTTGGGCCGGCTTCGGGCCGCCGCTCGTCGACCGGCTCTGGGGCGCGGGGATCGGCTATACGAGCCTCGAGGCGATCCGGCTGATCTACCGGCTGTCGCGCGGGCGGGACGGGATGGGGGGTGGCGATCCGAAAACGTTCGCCGCGGCCGGCTCCTGGGTCGGCGTGTGGAACCTGCCCGTCATCCTGCTCGTCGCGGGCCTGCTCGGCATCGCCGCGGCTTTGACCATGTTGCTGCGCAGGCAAAGGGTCGAGGCGACGACGCGGATGCCGCTGGGGACGCTGATCGCTTTGGCCCTCTGGCCGGCCTGGCTGCTGGTCGCCATTCAGCCCTCAGCCATCTTGGGCCTGCTATGACAAAGGCTTAAGGGCGGCGTCGATCCCTAGCGGCGCCGCCCGCCGTCATTTCCGGCCTCCCGCCGCCCCCCGCATTCCGTCCCGAATCGCCTTGCGCGCGCAGGCAAAAGCTGTGAACCTCCCGAGGGTTGCGACTCTTCGGGGAAGGGGAGGCGTTTTCCGCCGCCAATTCAATGCGATGAGCCGTCCGGATTCGTCCGGCGCCGTGGTCTTGCGAGTCACGGGCCGGTCCTAGCTTGGCCGCGTTGGGCCGTGGGGGAGGTTGAGACATCGCATCGCGGGTTGCCCTGATCGCGCGCGTCCGGCTGATCGAACGGCTGCCGCGGCTCACCGTCTATTCGGCGGCGGAGCTGATCCTGCTCGTCGCCATTGCCGTGCAGGCGGCGCGGCTGATCTGGGTGCTGCTCGCGCCGATCGGACCGGTCGGCAATTGGACCGCGGCGAGCGCGCAGGCGCCGCGCGCGGACGGCGCGGTGCTCGCCGCCTTCGATCCCTTCTTCCGCCTTACCGCGGCCGGCCCGGTCGTGGTCACCTCGCTCAACCTCAAGCTGACCGGCGTCACCGAGGACCGCGCCACCGGCCGCGGATCGGCGATCATCCAGCTGCCCGACGGCCGGCAGCTGAGCTTCGCCGTCGGCGAGGAGATTTTGCCGGGCGTGACCCTGGCCGCCGTCGCCTTCGACAATGTCACGATCAATCGCGGCGGGACGCAGGAGCAATTGTTCCTCGACCAGTCGCAGCCGGCCCCGGTCGTCGGCGCCGATCCGAACAGCACCACGCCGATCCCGCCGGGCGCTGCGCAGGTGGTGACGCCGCAGGGGCCGCAGCCCGCGGCCGGGCCGGTGGCGGGCGCGATCAGTTTCGTGCCGCGCGTCGCCGGCGGCGGCGTCAACGGGGTGATCGTCGCGCCGGGCAGTGATGGCGGCCGGGCGTTCAGCGCCGCAGGCTTCCAGCCCGGCGATGTGATCGTCGCGGTCAACGGCCAGCGAATCACCTCGCTCGAACAGGCGCGCGCGGCGATCAGCTCGGGCGGCACGGTCAGTGTCATGGTGGAACGGGGGGGCCGCGGCGTGCCCCTGACAGTGAGGCTCAATTGAAACGTTTGTTGCTTGCTTTGGGGCCGCTGGCGCTGATCTGCGCCCCGGTCTCCGCCGCCTGGGCGCAGCATGTCGTCAACCTTCGCGATGCGGACATCCGGGCCTTCATCCAGGACGCGGCGCGGGTGACCGGGCGGACCTTCATTATCGATCCGGCGGTGCAGGGCCGCGTCTCCGTGGTGACGCAGCGGCCGCTTTCGACGAGCGAATATTTCGAACTGTTCCTCTCGACGATGCGCGCCAACGGCTTCGTCGCCGTCCCGGTCCGCGGCGGCGCCTTCCGCATCCAGCCGGTCGCCGGCGCGGCGGCGAGCGCGCCGG
>JADMIO011418038.1_pt1 | contig 18694 bp, 20 predicted proteins | sample 8958161 | NCBI WGS metagenome assembly JADMIO01 (sample SAMN16585339, study PRJNA669376) | soil metagenome | isolation source: Crop rotation soil | place: USA: Cullars Rotation, Alabama | collected 2011 | reverse complement strand
CGGCGGCGGCTGGTCTGGATCGATCGGCGCGGCGCGCTCGATCCGCTGCCGCTCGAGCCGCAGGCCTACGGGTTGCCGCGTGTCTCGCCTGACGGCAAACGCATCGCCGTCGAACGCACCATCAACGGCAAGCGCGACATCTGGATCGTCGACCTCGCGCTCGGCACCCAGACGCAGCTGACCGACGGCCCCTCCGAGGACATGCTCGCGGTGTGGTCGCCTGACGGACGGCGCGTCTGGTTTTCATCGGATCGCTCCGGCAACTTCGACATCTATTCACAGGCCGCCGACGGCGCCACGCCGGCGCGGCTCGAGCTCGCGCTGCCCGAGCCGCAATTCACGCAAGCGTTCGTGCCGGACGGCCGTCAGCTGCTCGTCTACGATCGCTTTCGCGACACGGTGCTGTTCGATCCCGCCCGGCCGGGTGTGACGACGCCGCTGCTCGACAGTCCCGACTTCGATCAGCGGCTCGCGCAGATCTCTCCGGACGGCCGGTGGATCGCCTACGAGTCCGATGAATCCGGCGGCCGCTTCGAGGTGTTCGTGCGGCCGTTTCCCAACGTCAAGGACGCGCGCGTCCAGATCTCGGCGAGCGGCGGCCGCTATCCATTGTGGGGAGCGCCGGGCTCGAACGAGCTCTACTACGTCACGCCCGAGGGCGCGATGATGGCGGTGTCGGCGCGGCCGTCGGCGCCGTTCACCGTCGATCGCGTCACCAAGCTGTTCGAGAATCGCCGCCCGGCGACCGGGCGATCGGGCATGCAGTACGACATCTCGCCGATCGACCGGCGCTTTCTCTATGTGCTCCCGGAGCTGGTGGGCGACGACACCACCACGACCGACCTCAACGTCTTTCTGCATTTCCGACCGGCGCGGTAGCGGCGCGCCTCGAGTGTGCGCGCCGGCGCACGGTCGGTTCCCACGGCGCTTTTGAGTTCGTTATATAATCGAACGTTCCGGCGATCGGCGCGGTCCACTCAGAGCGGAGAGGTACCGAAGTGGTCGTAACGGGGGCGCCTCGAAAGCGTCTTGTCCGAAAGGGCACGTGGGTTCGAATCCCACCCTCTCCGCCACTCACTCGACATTCGTCTCGTTCGGCGGAGAGGGTGGGCCTCAGCCACGCGCGCTCGCCTTCGGCATCGCGCTCGCGAGGTCGAATCCCAGCCACGCGCCCTCGCCTTCGGCATCGCGTTCACGGGGTCTACCCTTCTGCCCTGCCAACACCGTACTGAGATTCATTTTCCGATTCTCGTAACAGATCCGGCCGCACGTCGCGACGATCGCGGTCCAATCATGAAACGGATACTCGAGCGGGCCGAGCCCCGATACGACCAGCGCCGATAGTCATCCGCGGCCACGCGCATCGCCAGCGCTTCGTGCGGCCGTTCGTCGTTGTCGCGGGCGACGAACGCGTCGAAGCGCGCTTGCGGTGCGCGATCGATTGGTGGGATGAATCGCGAACATCGTGGCAGCGATCGGTGGGGTGGGGCGGCCTACTGCCGCTTCTGACCGACCATTCGCACCAGCCGCGTCACCTGCGGGTCCCACTCGGACGTGCCGTCGAAGTCTTCGAAGCGCACGATGCGGAGGTCGTCGCCGTAGATGTGGAGCAGTTCCGCCGGGTCGAGGTCCACTGGTTTTCGCAGGGCGGCGCTGCGATCAGACGCGAACGTTTCAATCACCAGGAGCCCGCCCGGCTTCAGTGCCCTCTTGACGCGCGCGGCAAACGGCGCATCGCCGACCGAGGCCGGGCCGTAGGTGATGACGATCAGGTCCCACTGGGCGTCGCCGTAGTCGAAGGTGGAGGCATCCTCCCTAAGCGCGCGCAGCGACACACCGCCTCGGGTCGCCTGAGCCCGTGCAGCGGCCAGACCCTCTTCCGACAAGTCGATGCCGGTGACGTCCCAGCCCTTGAGCGCCAGAAACACCGCATTGCGTCCCTGTCCCATGCCGACGTCGAGAGCGCGTCCCGGCTGGCGGCCCTCGACGGCAGACACTAGTAGTGCCGTCGGCTCGGTGCGGAAGGTCGCCCCTGGCGTTGTGTAAAGTCGGTCAAACAGCAGCCGCCAGGCCTCTGGGCGGTCGCGCATCAGCGCCAGCAGCCGCGCCATGGTTTGCGGGACCATCGCCGGGGCGGTGCCTGTCTCGACCAGATGCTTGGCGTAGAGATCGAGGTAGCTCGCCACTTGCGTCGAGCGCGGCGCAGTTTGCAGCCAGGTGACGAAGGCCGTCCACAGACGGTCGTCGTCTGGCGACGGAGGCGCCTGAGCGGACGACGACAGGAGGGAAGCGAACAGGAGAACGATAGTCAGGACCTCGACGCGATGGAACACGCAACACCTCAGGCTGTGGTCGAGTCTAGCGCTATTCAGGTCGTCGGACGCGACTCTTCTCTGTGTGTGGACGCTTCATGCTGAAGCCTCCCGCGCGTCACGCCCCGCCGGTTACCGCGCCGTCACGGCGGCGACCGTCAGTGATTCGCCCAGTTCAAGAACCGCGGTCCGGCAAGGGCTCCCAACATCGACAGGCCGGCCACTGGCAACACATGTCCGATCAGTTGGTGTGCGGAATCGTCGAGAGGACAAAGAAACTGGGTTGCGGCGGCGCCGCTCGCGATTGCGGCGAGCGCGGCGAGCGCGCCGCTCCACGCGCGTTGCAATGGCGCTGCCCGACGCAGCATTGCCAATAGCGCAAGTCCCGGGATCAGCGCGAACGCGACGATCTCAATCAGACACAGCCAATGAAACGGCCACGCCAGCAGTCGCCGCGCCGCAGCGCCTTCGCTCGCCAACAGGTAGGCCAGTCCGATCGCCCATGCGCTGCCGGCGATCAGTGGCGCCATTCGTTGCAACGACGATCGTTCGGCACCTGGAATCGCCAGGACAAGGGCACTCGCCGCCGCGAGCAACGAAGTGGCGATCGTGGCCGCGGCAATCGCGAGGAAGCTCGGCTGCGACACCGCCGTCACAACATCTTCGCGTGGACCAATGACGATAACGCCCAACACGATCAGCGGCACCGACGCGGCGGTCCATCGCGCGAACCGGATCGACGGCTTCGCCAGCCGGCGAACCGGACCCGCCGATCGTGCGAGCTCCACGATCAGTTCGTCAGTCCTCATGCCGTCGCGCTCTCAACAGTCGCTTCAACGTTTGATACCCGCGATGCGCGGTCACTTTCACCGCCGACTCGCTCATGCTCAGGCGGCCCGCGACCTCGCGGACGGACTGGTCCTGAAACTTCAGGCGCTCGATCACCGCACGCTGCCGCTCAGGCAGCGACGCCACGGCGGCGCGTATCGCTTCGACATCAATCGCGTCACGGCCCACCGTTTCTTCCACCACCGACTCCGGTAACACATCGGATGCGATTTCGCGCGACGTCACGCGGCGTTCGCGCCGGATCGCGTCGATCAGCCGGTTCGAGGCCACGGCATAAAACCACGGCGCAAACGGCCGCCCTGGATCGTACGTCTGCCGGGCGCGATGCACGGCCAGCAGCGTGTCCTGCACCACGTCGTCGATCCACGGCACCGCGCCGAGGCGCGCCCTGGCGAACTGCCGCGTCGCCGACGCCAACAACACCAGCAGCGTCGCATAAGCGGCCTGGTCGCCTGCCTGTGCCTGTCGCATCAAGCCGGCAGATTGGCGTTCCTGTTCGGCCGTCACAGCGCGAACCCTGCCGCTGCATGTACTACGGACCCGGCGTTCGACCGGTTACACCGGCGCACGGTTAATCGGAGCATGACGCGATTGGTAACCGACGGCAGTGGCGCTGCGTAGTTACTCAACGACGGGTATCTGAGCACACCTTATTGCAGAAAGGGAATTGACCATGATCGTCATCCGAAACGTGTTTCGCTTGCAGTTCGGCAAGGCGCGGGAGGCTATGGTGCTATTCAAAGAAGGTAACGCCATTCAGAGGCGGGTCGGCGCCGGGATGAACTTCCAAACCCGGATGCTGACCGACGTGACGGGACCCTTCTATACCGTCGTCCTGGAGGTCAGCGTTCCGAGCCTGGCCGAATTCGAAGCCGCGGCGCCGCGGCTGATGAGTGACAAGGACTGGCAGGCGAACTATCACAAGGTCGCCGCGCTGGTCGAGTCCGGCTACCGCGAAGTGTTTTCGGTCGTCGAGTAGACGGGGGGCACCATGTCAGAAGCGGCCCTTTTCACCACGATGACGTTCCCGGAGATCTACGAGCGGCTACTCGTCGGGCCGCTGTTCCGGCCGTTCGCTGAAGATCTGATCGCGCGGCTGAACCCCGGCGCTCAGGACCGCGTGCTCGATGTCGCATGCGGCACGGGCATTGTGGCGCGGGTGGCGCGCGAACGCATCGGGCCAGCCGCGCGCATCGTCGGCGTGGACGCGTCGGCGCCCATGCTCGCCGTGGCCCGAAGCGCCGATGCATCGATCGACTGGCGCGAAGGCAACGCGGTGGCGTTACCCGTCTCCGATGAGGAGCGCTTCTCGTTGTTGACCTGCCACCAGGGATTGCAGTTCTTTCCCGACAAGATGGCGGCCGTCCGCGAAATGCGCCGGGTGCTGCTGCCTGGCGCGCGGCTGGCGATTGGCACGTGGCGGCCGCTCGCGGAGGCGGCCTTGTTCCGGGAATTGCATCCGATTGCGGAACGACAGCTCGGGCCGGTGGTCGATGCGCGCCACAGCTTCGGCGACGCGGATGCGATCACCCGGCTGTTGACCGACGCGGGTTTCGTGAACGTGCAGGTCGAAACGATCTCGCACCGGATTCGAATGTCGGACGGGATGGTGTTCGCCCGTTTGAATGCGACGGCGCTCGCCTCGATGAGCGAGCAGGCCAAGACGATGACCGATGCGGAGCGCCAACGAGTGCTCGAACGCATCGTCAGCGACAGCGCCGCGACGGTCGCCCAGTACTCCGAGGGCGGCGCGTTGGTGTTCGAGCTGCCATCGAATCTCGCGACGGCGGCCGCACCGCAACACTGATCTCAATTCGTTGGCCGGGAAGGCCGGGAGGAACAGATGGCAGTCGATGAACAACGTTTGAATGCGTTTCTCGGACGAGCGGTGGGCGATCTTGGAGCGGCGCTGAGTGCGGTACTCGTGTCGATCGGCGACGAGCTGGGTTTCTACAAGGCGCTGGCCGCCGGGCCGCTGACGGTTCGCGAGCTCGCGGCCAAGACGGCGACGAACGAACGCTACGTCCGTGAATGGCTGGCGAATCAGGCTGCCGGCGGATACATCGAGTACGACGCGGCCAGGGAGACGTTCTCCCTTTCACCCGAGCAGACGCTGTGCCTCGCGGACCCGAACGGCCCGGTTGATGTTCCGGGCGCCTATTCGATCGTCCGCGATCTGTTTCATGTTCGCGACCGTGCCCTCGACAACTTCCGGACAGGCAAGGGAATGGAGTGGGGCGAGCATCACCAGTGCCTGTTCCATGGCACCGAGCGTTTCTTCCGCGCCAGCTACAACGCGCACCTGCTGACGTCGTGGCTGCCCGCCCTCGATGGTGCGGTCGACAAACTGAAGAAGGGCGCACACCTCGCCGACGTCGGCTGCGGTCATGGCGCCAGCACGATTCTCATGGCCCAGGCGTTTCCGAAGTCGACGTTCGTCGGTATCGACTACCACTCATCGTCGATTGATACAGCCCGGCAGCGCGCCGCGGCCGCCGGCGTCACCAATGTCCGCTTCGAGGTCGCAGACGCCACGTCATACGGCGGTGAACAGTACGACGTCATTGCCTTCTTCGACTGCCTGCACGACATGGCGGATCCCGGCGGAGCGGCGCGACATGCCCGCAGGATGTTGAAGCCCGACGGCCACATCATGATCGTAGAGCCGTTCGCCGACGATCGCCTCGAAAACAATCTGAATCCGGTGGGTCGCGTCTACTACGGTGCGTCGACGATGATTTGCGTGCCGGTGTCGCTGGCGAAGAACGGCCCGGCGCTCGGAGCGCAGGCCGGCGAACAGCGGCTCCGCGACACTCTCGTCCAGGGCGGATTCTCTCGCGTCCGACGCGCGACGGAAACGCCGTTCAACATGGTGCTCGAGGCTCGCTCGTAAAATCGACTGCTTGTCGACTGGCCGCGCCAGTTGGCGCGCCAGTCACCGGCAGTGCTGAACGGACGAACGGACCCGCGCGTCGCCGCGTTAGAGGGCCGCCCCGTCCTCGAGATGCCGAAGCACTCGTTCGATCATCCGCCGCAGCGAGGTGCGCTCGTGAGCCGAACCCTCGTCGAGAGCCTTCGATACCGCCTGTTCAACCGTGCCATTGATCGCCGCATTGACACTGGCGCCGGTCGCCGTCAGGAAGAAGGCAGGCTGCTCGCCGCGCGTTACCAGCAGCTGTTTGGCGACCAGTTGCTCTAGATCTGATTGCAGGTCAGAAGCGTTGAACGATACGACACTCGCCAGACGCGCGCCAGTCACGCCCGGCTCCAGCCCGACGAATCGCAGGAGAAATCGTTGCGGACCCGTCACGCCCAGTCTTTTCTGCATCTCGAGCGAGGTCCGTTGCAAGCCCGCGTTGAGACTCCATAACAATGCCAACAGTCGTAACGATTCAGGCAGCGCAGAAATATCGGGAGGGTTCGATGAATTCATTTGATGAACGATTGATGCCGGTCGGCCTTCGATGCCATCGTCCAGCAACTCAGTCCTGCCGCTCAGCAGAAACTGCGTCGTCAGGAATCAGCACGGCATCGGAGCCAATCGTCAATCCCGGGGCGTTCGACACCGTGGATCGGCGGCGGAGCAGCCCGCCGCCCGAGATTTCCAATGCGTCAACGGTGCCGTTTTCATCCAGCAGGATGTCACGCACGTCCCCGATTGCGCGTCCGCCCGCTGTTAGAACGGGCATCTTCTTAATCGAACTGGCTCGCATGGCGACCACCGGTTGGGCGTGCCAGTCCTTGGCGGTGATCAGGCCCGTCGCAGAACGCGCAATAATCGCATCCGTGCCAAGCGTTTGAATTTCGGCGTAGGGAAGCACCTGCTCCGAACTCAATACCCCGCCGGCGACGACCAGGCCAACGATGTGATGGGAGTCTGGGTGCAGCAGCACATCAGCGACTCGTCCCAGCTTCTCGCCGCTGTTTGCCGACACGATCGACTTGCCGATCAACTCGGTCACCTTCCACATTTGTCCCTCCGCGTCATCGATTCAGCCACGGTTCGTGTGCGTCAACCTCGTCTTGAGGATGGTGCTGCAATCCGCGATCCGTCGCCTCGGTGCGCTCGAGCCGCGTCCGACTCGCTCTGCTACTTCTGTGCAGGCGACGCGGCAGTGATCGCGGTGGTCAGAACGTGGAGCAGGCGCGTGTATTTCGCGTCGCCGGCCGCCAGCTGTTTGCGATACGCGTCGCCATCGAGCTTCTGAGCGCGCGCGCCATTGAACATGGTCTGTTGAGTGCCATTTTCATAGATGACATCGACGTGATCCGGCTGGTCGGTATCGCTCGGCAGACCATCCGCGCCTGAATCCATGACAAACAGCTTGCCTTTCGTCGTCGGCGTTGCCTGCAGATCGATGTAGACGTCACGAAACTGACGGGCTGCCAGCCGAGCGGATAGAGCGTCGACTGAAGGATGGCGGGCGCGAACGACCAGCAGTTGGCCGCCTTTGATGTGCAGCGCCGCGACGAATGCGCCGGGTTCTGTTGGATCGATCGCTGCGATCGCATCCAGGTTCGCGCCATCCAGGGCCTCGATGAGGCTCTTTGTGGCTGCCGTTGAGGCGCCGTCCTGCGCCGCTTGAAGACCGACGGCCGGCAAAGATGCGATCAACGCAGCGACGAGTACCATGTGTATTCGCATTCTCCTCACCTCAATCTGAAACACCCGTTGACGACGGCACCAGGTCGGGTGTGAATTCAAGTTCGACCACCTCGCCTTTGGCGCCTGGGATTCGCTGCGGCCGGCCGTTGACCGACAATTGGACGGCCGCGGCGTCGCCGAGACGCACTGAAATCAGGTGCCGTCCCTCAATTGCGAGGCGTTTCCCGGGCTCAATCAATCCGTACACCACACGCTCCCCGTCGCTTTCAACAGCCACCCAGCACCATCCGGTCGTTGTCAGATTGATCTTGAGAGGCACGTCAGGCGCGATGATCGTGTTGGCGACACGTACCGCTTCGCTCTCTGCATCGCGCGCCGCGAGGGCCGATTGAGCGTCGACAGCGCCCGCCATCGAATCCAACTCGGAACTACCGTCGCTTGTCGGCACCGGGTTGGGACGAAGCCCGAACCAGGCAACGGCAGAGACCACGAGAATTGCCACGGTGACGACATGGCGACGACGAGACGGCATCAGCTCCGCGATCCATCGATCGGGAGGTGAGGCCACCATCGCGGCGGGTTCGATGGGCGGTTCGTGCAATTGCTCGTACGCAGCGGCGATCTCGACGGGGTCAAGCCCGACTTCGGCTGCCACCGTGCGGAGATAAGCCTTGCGGTACATGCCACCCGGCAGACTTTCGAAGTCACCGCGCTCGATCGCTCGAAGCACGCTCGGTGACAGCTTGGTCAGTCGGGCGGCATCATGCAACGACCAACCGCGCTGCTCGCGGGCGTGGCGCACACGGCTGCCGATGTCGTTGCTGATCATCGTGGTCGTGACCTCCGTTCAACGGCGACATCAGGCGGTTCGCGGTCTTCTTCGCGCAGGTGCGACTGAGCCTCCTTGATCGCGCGGGCTTCGTCCGCGCTCAGCCAGTATCCCGGTTGCAGCAAATGCCGGTAGTACTCCAATTCCCATTGGCGATCGATGTGCTGCGCGCGGTCGTAGGGCGGAGCGTTCTTCAACGACTGCCGCGTCACGCTCACCGATACCGCTCGATCCGGCCACGAGACTTCAGAGATCCATTCCGGCGCAACCACCACATGTTTCCCGAACCACCAATTGCTGGTATCGACCACGAGATAGCGCACGGCCCAATCCAGATCGTCGAACAACACATCTTCGACATGGCCGATGTCTCCATCAACCGCGCGAATCGTGTAGCCGGTCACTTCGGCGACGCTGCGCAGGTGCGCATCACCCTGGCTGGCGGCCTGACGCTCGGCCTCGAGAGACGCTGCATGCCGGGCGGCGAGTTCGCCGGCCGTCGGCATCATCGGTACCGCCTGTGCTCCCCACAGTCCGGCGTGCCCCCAGTAATACGGATAACCGAAATGATCGAAGTATTCCTGCTCCCGGCGGCGCGAAACCGGTTGATGCAGATCGATGCCGGGACTGGCCTTCACCTGCTCCAGCGAGATCGAGAGTAGAAGCCGCTGCTCGTTCCAGTCGGTGCGACTGATGGAGAGCGGCGAGATCAGCACCTTTCGCCCTGGCAGCCAGCGGCCGGTGTCCACGACGGCATAGCGGATCGCCCAGCGCTCGTCATCAAACAGGAAGTCGCTGACCGTTCCGATCTGGCCATCGGTCGCGATGATCTCGAACTTATGTAATCCTTTGGCGCTACGAATCATGACGTTCCTCCTTGCGCATAGCCACCGTGTCTTCGCGAATGAGGGCGCGGGCGCGTCGCCAGACGAAGTCCCACGATGCGGGCGCATCTGCGTTTTGGATGTAACGAGACAGGCGGCGCTGGACTGAGGAGAGGTAGTCGGCGCCGAGGCTGTCGCCGGCGTCACCGATGCCCCGGTTGTACGCGCGAACGGCCTTGTCGAGATCGCCATCGGCCTCTTCGAGCATTAGTGACATCCAGAGGGCGACGAACCTGGTGGCGCGCCACGGGTTAACGTAGTCGTCCTCACTCAGACTGGCATCAATTCGATCTCGCGCATGCAGTTCACGAAGCCGTTCTCGCGCATACGGCGACGCCTGGCCCAGGCCGACGTCCCAGGTGCCGTCGCGATTGATCGCCCGGGCCCGATGGTCGAACCACGACTCGGACATGACGATCGCTTCGAGCGTCTCGGCGACCGCGCCGGCAGGCAGATTGAAGGCGGAGCCGACGGCATAGAAGCCGGACCAATACGCGATCATCCGGCGATAGGCGACGGTGCGAATCGGCTGCGGCACGCCGTCCCAATCGAAGGCGCTCATCGCATCCCAGGAGGACGGAGTGTTGAGCAATGACCGGTAGTGACGCAGCATCTTGTCCAACGCTTGCTCGCGCAGCGCCGCCGGCACGGTGTTCCAGTCGGAGAGCTCCATGCGCTTCCACATCTCGACGCTGTTGATCAGGTCGTGATCGCTGGTCAACCAGGGGCCGGTTTGCCGCGCGGCCGACACGGTGATCGGCAGCCATACGGGAGGCGCGAACAGCGGCCCGGGCGGTGTGGTGGAGACCGGAATCGAGGTCATCGTTGTCGTCCTCAGCCACGAATCCGCGGCGACCGCCAGCGATAACAGAAGCGCGGCGGTTGCGATCACGACGCCATCGACATGCCAGCGCCGCAACGGGCGATCAGCGGCCGCCAGTTCTATTGCGGGGTGGCCGCTTGCAGGATTCCAAACTGCCGCGAGCCGAGCTGACATGCCGCCTCCTGCAAGCCGCGTTGCGTGAACGAAGCAGGATGGGTGGCACGTCATCGGATTTGCCGTCCACATGCGGGCCGGTACCGATGGGCTCGTGCCACCCAGCCTCGGCCACGCTCATAAGCCGGTGGCCTTCTTCGAGTATTACGGTCGGACCATCACACGGCCATCGGTCGAACACCGGAGACGCGTCCGGCTTCTTGGGGGAGCGGTCAGCTCTCCGGTATGGACCGGATGGCCCGGTCTTCGAGGAATGCAATACGCTGAGGGGTGGGGACTGCAATGCGACTGAGGACGTGGGTCGTGGCGGCGCTCGGGCTCGCGAGCCTGGTGATTCTGATTGCCGCCTCGATGCTGGCATCCTCGCGCACCGCCGACGACATCTACGCGCAGCTCGACCAGCTCAACAATCATCATCGCCGCGTCGACGACAATCTGCGACGGTTGAGATCCGACGTCAATCTTTCCGGGATTTTCGTGCGCGATTATTTGCTGGATGTCGCACGGGAGCGGGCACCCGAATACCGCGAGCAGATCGGGACGTTCCGGCGCACGACGCTCGCCACGGTCGCCGAACTGAAAGCGCTGATCGAGCACGACGATCAGATCGCAAGCCTCGACGCGAAGCTGGAGGAATACTGGCAGGCGTTCGAGCCGCTGTTCGACTGGACGACATCCGAAAAAATCGCGCGGAGCGCGAGCTTTCTGAGGCGCGAGGTGGTGCCGCGACGTGAGGCCGCCCTCGCCATCGCGCGTGAAATCGAGGAACTGAACAATTCCAACCTGGCCTCGCAGCGAGAAGAAGTCGCTCGCCGGCAGGCCGCCGTGCGCGCCGAACTGCGGCGTCGGTTGTGGCAGACACTTCTGCTCGGCGTCGCCGTTTCGATTGTCGTGGTCTGGCGATTGCAAGTGCTCGAGAGACGCTCCGATCTGGCCGAGCATCAAATGCGTGAGCTGTCGCAACAGCTGGTCAGCGCTCAGGAGGAGGAGCGAAAACATCTGTCTCGAGAGCTGCACGATCACGTTGCGCAGGTACTGACCGGACTGCGAATGGAACTGGGCCGGATCGAGCGCTTGAGCCCGACCCTGTCGGCCGCGGTTGCCGAATGCAAGGGACTGGTCGATGAAATCTTCCTGACCGTGCGCAGTCTGTCGCTCGGGCTCAGGCCGAGCATGCTGGACGACCTCGGGCTGCAGGCGGCACTCGAGTGGCACGTGCGCGACTTCATGTCTCGGTACGCAATCAAGGTCGATCTAAAGACCACCGGCGACTTCGACCGGTTACCCGAAACGCATCGAACGTGCGTGTACCGAGTCGTTCAGGAAGCGCTCACCAATTGTGTCCGGCATGCAAACGCTCACAGCATCTCGATCAGCGTCAGCGTCCACGACGACGAATTGCGGCTCGTGGTGCAGGATGACGGGGTCGGTTTGGACCCATACCATCGCGGCAAGGGACTGGGCTTGATTGGCATCCACGAGCGCGTGAAGGAACTGCGCGGCGCGGCCACCATTTCTCCGAGCGATGGCCGCGGCACCACGGTTTCGGTCAGTCTGCCGCTGCCGGCTGCGACTGCGGAGGTGCCGCTTGCGCGTGCTACTGGCTGACGATCACAGCATCGTCCGGCGAGGACTGCGCGGTTTGCTGGAAGCGGCCGGGATCACGGTCGTGGCGGAGGCGGCCGACGGACTTGACGCGATTCGGCTGTGCGAGGAACAGAAGCCGGACCTGTTGATCCTGGACATTTCGATGCCGAAGCTGACCGGCATCGAGGTGGCCTCGCGGGCGCAAAAGATGGATCCGCCGCCGGGCGTGATCATCTTGAGTGTGCATGGGGACGAGTCCTACATCATGCGCGCCCTCGCCGCCGGCGCCCGGGCCTACCTGTTGAAGAGTGCCACGGACGAAGACCTGATTCCGGCCGTGCGCGCCGTCGCGTCCGGCAAACCGTTCTTCAGTCCGGCTGTCGCCGCCGTGCTGGTCGAAGACTACGTCCGGCAATTGCAACAGCGCGGCTTGACCGATTCCTACCATCTGCTGACCGATCGTGAGAAAGAGGTGCTGCAGCTTCTGGCAGAAGGCCGTTCGAACAAAGAGGTCGCGGCGTTGCTGACGCTGGGCCTGTCCACCGTGGAAACGCATCGCGCCAACCTGATGCAAAAGCTCAATCTGCACAATACCGCCGAGATTGTGCTTTACGCGGTCCGCAAGGGTCTGATCGTGTAACACAGCTGGATATGCGTCTCTCCCTTCGCTTCATCGTCCCGTTATTGATTGTGCTGGCGGCGTTTGCCTATGCCGTCTTGCCGCTCGTCGACGGGCTCACCGTGCGTTGGTTCATGCGCGATCTCGACATTCGCGCCACGTTGATTGCGAACACGGTGCGGGAGCCGATCGCGAATTCGATTCGAGCTGGCGCGACCACGCGAGTCGTCGACGCGCTGACGCGCATCACCGAGGATGAGCGCATCTACGCGGCGGTCTTCTGCGAATCTCCCCTGGCGATGCCGCTGGCGGCCGGCACGCTGCCGCCAGATCTGCGATGCGCGGATCTCGCCGCCTTCACCGGTCAACCGGGGCACATCGTGACCAGCGCTCGAGGGCCGCTGTTCATGTCGGTGCGGGCCGTGGCGCACGACAACCGGCCGGCAGGCAACCTCGTGCTCATTCACGACATGAGCTTCGTCACACGTCGGAGCGAGGAGACCCGGCGCTATGTCTTTGCGCTGTTCGTGGGCCTCGGCATCATCGTCTCGCTCCTCACGGTGGTGATCGCGCAACTCAGTTGGCGCGGCTGGGAACAGGGCGTGCGCGCCCTGATGCGGGGCGAAGGACTGCTGCGTGCCGAGAACCGACCCGACGTTCCTGAATTCCGGCCGCTGGCGCGCGATCTCCGGGAGTTGATTCGCGACATCGAATCGGAACGCCGCCCCCGCGACGAAGATCACTTTTCATGGTCACCGGACGCGCTGCGCGCCGTCCTGCACAACGAATTGCGCGGGCAGGAAGTGATCGTCGTCTCCAATCGCGAACCGTACATTCACATGCGGAAGGGAGACGCCGTCGAGGTCAGGCGTCCGGCCAGCGGGCTGGTGACGGCCCTCGAGCCGATCATGCGAACCTGCTCGGGGACGTGGATTGCCCATGGCAGCGGGTCGGCCGATCGAGAGGTCGTCGATCGGCACAACCGCATTGCGGTGCCGCCCGAGCATCCCGGCTATCGCCTGCGACGGGTGTGGCTGACGACGGCCGAGGAGGCCGGTTATTACTACGGCTTCGCGAACGAAGGGTTGTGGCCGCTGTGTCACATCGCGCACGTGCGCCCGACGTTTCGCACCTCGGATTGGACACAGTACGTCCGCGTCAACCGCATCTTTGCCGACGCGGTCGTCCAGGAGGCGACGTCGCCGGATCCGATCGTCCTCATCCAGGACTATCACCTCGCGCTGCTGCCGCGCATGGTTCGCGAGGCGCTGCCGGCGGCAACCATCATCACGTTCTGGCACATTCCATGGCCCAATCCCGAGGCTTTCGCGATTTGTCCCTGGCGCGAGGAGCTGCTTGATGGCCTGCTCGGCAGCAGCATCCTGGGATTTCACACCCAGTTTCATTGCAACAACTTTGTCGACACCGTGGATCGCCAGCTCGAAGCGAGGGTCGATCGCGAGACGTTCGGCGTTTCCTACCGCCGCGAGCTGACCGCCGTGAAGCGATATCCGATTTCGATCGAGTGGCCCCTGTCTCCCGATTTGATCGCGCGTTCGGTCACGGACTGCCGCGCCGACGTGCGACGGCGTCATGGGCTGCCTGACGGTCACGCGATTGGTGTCGGGGTCGATCGTTTCGATTACACGAAAGGGATCGAGGAGCGACTGCGGGCCGTCGAACAGCTCCTTGAGCGGTGGCCTGAGTGGGTCGGCCGATTTACCTTTATCCAGATCGCCGCACCAACCCGCGGCGGCATCGAGGAGTACGACCACTATCAAACCCGGGTCCGCTCGTTGGTGGAGCGCATCAACGCGCGTTTCGCCGACGCCAGTAGCCTTCCGGCGATCATCTTGCTGTCAAAGCACCACGAACCCGATGCCGTCCACGAATACTATCGCGCGGCCGAGGTGTGCATGGTCAGCAGCCTGCACGATGGCATGAACCTGGTCGCGAAGGAATTCGTCGCCTCGCGTGACGACGAGCGCGGCGTGCTGGTGCTGAGCCAGTTCACCGGCGCGGCGCGCGAGCTCGCCGAGGCGATCATCGTCAATCCCTACGACACCGACGCGTGCGCCACGGCACTGCAAACGGCGCTCGAGATGCCGGAGCGGGAACAGCGCGCGCGGATGCGATTGATGCGCGGGCTGGTCGCTGAGTTCAATGTCTACCGCTGGGCGGGGCGGATGCTGATCGACGCCGCCGGCATGCGGAAGCGCCGCCGGCTCCTGGATCGGCTGGTCACCAGGGAGACTCGGCCGGAATTCGTCGATCGGACTGCATGACACGGCAGGGCACTGCGGCGCCGACCTGACGTTCACGAAGTATATTGGATTCGATGGTTCGGCGAGTGCTGATCGTCGCGTTCTGCGTGTTCGTGGCCACCGCGCCGCTGGCGGACGCGTTGTGCTTCGCCGGTTGCGACGCCGGCCAGGTTTCTGAACCACATCACTCGTGCGCGAAGCAGAGCGATGACGCGCTCGCCATTACCGTCATTCCGCATCCGTGCCCGGGCGCCGGTGAAACGCGGCTGCGGAGCATCGACGTGCGACCGACCGCCGCCATTGCCGCCGTGCCGCCGTCAACACGATTCGACCCGCCGCTTCCAGCCGTCCGCTTCCCCGCTGATCCGCGTTCGCGCGCAACGACCTTCTCAGCTGAACGACTGATACCGCTCCGCATTTAACGCCTGTCTTGGCCAAGGGTGTCGTCTTTGGAAAAGAGAGTGCGTTTATGGATATCGTTCGTTCAATTTCTCGGCTCTTCGCGGTCCTGGCCGTTTCAGTCGTCGTCGGCGAAACGGCGTTCGCCCAGACAACGCCGTCGCAAGCTAGCTATCAACATGACACGCCGGCGCAACCCGAACACGATCATTCAGAGATGAGCGTGTCGGGGATGTCTCGCGAGGGGTCAGGCACATCGTGGTTACCGGACGAGTCTCCCATGTACGCCCTTCACAAGACGGCCGGACCATGGACGCTGATGTTCCACGAGAGCGTGTTCGTGCAATACCTGCACGAATCGGGTGCTCGTGGTGACGGCCAGTTAGGCAGTGTCAATTGGGCGATGGGGATGGCCCAACGCCCGATCGGCAGCGGCAAACTCGGGCTGCGCGCCATGTTCAGTGCCGAGCCCGTCACGATCCGTGGCTGCGGCTATCCGGACCTGCTCGCCAGTGGAGAGCGGTGCGATGGTGAGGCGATTCACGATCGACAGCACCCGCATGATGTGTTCATGGAACTGTCCGCCAGCTACGACGCTCCGATAACCGGCGAGATGCGATGGCACGTTTACGGCGCACCGGCTGGTGAACCCGCGCTTGGCCCGGTCGCGTTTCCGCATCGCGTTTCCGCGATGGCGTCGCCACTCGCGCCCATCTCGCATCATTGGCTGGATGCGACGCACATCAGTTTCGGTGTCGTGACCGGCGGTGTCTACAGCCATCGATGGAAGGCGGAGGCATCGATCTTCAACGGACGGGAACCGGACGAGCACCGCACCGACATCGAGTTCGGCCGGCTTGATTCAGTGTCCGGTCGCATCTGGTTCCTTCCCACCGCGAGATGGGCCGTGCAGTTTTCGATCGGCCAGCTGACCGAAGCGGAACAGGGTGATCACGGAGGGCCGCCCGTGGACGTGATGCGCACGACGGCGTCAATCAGCTATCACCGGCCGCTCCGCGAAAACAGCATTTGGGCAACGACCATCGCGTGGGGCAATAATTCGGAATCAGAGCGGCGATCGAATGCGCTGCTATTGGAAACGACGCTGACACTGCACGATCGCGACACGTGGTACGGTCGAGCCGAAGTCGTCGGTAAGAACGCGCACGATCTTGCGGTCGCCGATTCTGACGAAGAATTCGCCGTGGCCAAAATTCAAGGCGGCTATACACGCTACCTGCCACCGCTCGGTGCGTTCCAGCCAGGCGTCGGCGCCGGCGTTTCAGTGGGGATGGTTCCAGAAACGCTGAAAGATGAGTACGGAAGACGCGCGAACGCAGGCGCGGCCCTTTATCTGACACTTCGGCCGCGACGCTAAACGAGGGCGGTATCATCCAGTCATGAAACCCTGGCACCTGTTGGTGGTCGTCGTCCCAGTCGCGGCTCTTTCGTTTATGGAATCGCACTCGCGCGCGCAATCGCTCGATTCACCGGTCATGCCGATATCGTCGCCGGCAGGTAGTGGCAGTGCGCAGCCGCAATTGACGGTCTCCTCGCGAGGCGTCCTGCTGAGCTGGATCGAGCGCGCCGGCGACCTGGCGACGTTGAAATTTTCTGAACGAACCGCTCAGGGCTGGACGCCGGCAAAAACGGCGGCGAGCGGTCGCGATTGGTTCGTCAACTGGGCGGATGTGCCATCAGTCCTTCGTCTCGCGGATGGCTCTTTGTACGCGCATTGGTTGCAGATGAGCGGCGCCGACACCTATGCGTACGACGTTCGCCTTTCGCGCTCGACCGATGATGGCAAGACATGGACGCCGTCCTTCACGCCGCACAACGATGGCACGCAGAGTGAGCACGGGTTTGCGTCGTTGTTCGCGATGCCGGGCGGCGGTCTCGGATTGATCTGGCTGGATGGACGCGCGATGAAGAGCGGCCACGGCGAACACAGCGGCGGCGCTATGAGCTTGCGTGCCGCCGCGTACGATTCTAAAGGAGCGCAGATGTCCGAGGGGCCGGTCGATCTGCGAGTGTGTGAGTGTTGCCCAACGGCCGCCGCCGTCACTGCGGAGGGGCCGATCGTCGCATATCGAGATCGAAGTGATGCCGAGATTCGTGACATCTACGTGTCGCGTTTCGTCGGTGGCAAATGGACCGAGGGCGCCCCGGTGAATCGTGATAACTGGCAGATTGCCGCATGTCCGGTGAATGGTCCGGCGTTGAGTGCTGATGGCAAGAACGTGGCGTTGGCCTGGTTCACGGCGAAGGGCGACCAAGGTCATACCTTCATTGCCTTCTCGTCGGACAGCGGCAAGACGTTCGGGAAGCCCGTGCAGCTCGATGATGCCAGCGCCCTCGGTCGTGTCGATGTCGTGCTCCTGGAGGATGGATCTGCGGCAGCAACGTGGATTGAATTTGCTGATGGCAAGGCGCAATTTCGGATGCGGCGCATCAGCCGCTCCGGAGCACGATCACCCGCCGTCAGCGTCGCCGGGGTGGCGGCGAACAGGGCCAGCGGTTACCCGCGCATGGCGGCCTTCGGCGCCGAACTGGTGTTTGCATGGACCGAGGCCGGCACGGCATCCGCGGTGAAGACGGCGCGGGTACGGGCGACCTCTACCGCTGGTTTGGAATTCCACTCAGCCCGATGATCGCGAGCGCCGCGCCGACGTTGAGTTCAGTGTCGGTCATCGCAGCGGATCGCCGGTCTTGTGCTCGATGATCTGATAGCGCAGAAAGGCATGAATGGCCTTCAGCGTCGCTCGATCGGATGTTTCGAGTAACACCGCCGCGCCGTTGGCGCGCTCCTCGTATCGATAGCGGATCCGGGTCCTGTTGACCGCCATGGCCTCCGCTCCGGGCGGTAACTCACCGTGGATCGCGAGCGGCTTCGCGAATTCGCCCTTGCCGAACGCATCGGCGATCTCTCGAAGATGCACACGAATCTGCGCGATGCTCTCGGCATCACCTGGATCCTTGCTCGTCACTTCGATCGCGCCGCCGGCTGGACGAAGAAGGAAATGATGAACGGTCTTGTCCTGATCGAATCCCATCGCAAGGGCGCCGCGCTGTTTGAGCTGCTCGTCTCTTTGCAGCTGACGCAAGTGCTCTTCGTGAGACAGACCGGCGGGCATCGTTGAATGCTGGGCGCTTGCGCCGCCGCCACCGGCGACCACGAGCAGAAGACTGAGAAGCGCGGGTCGTGTCGTCATGTCGACATGCTCGACCCTGGAGTCGACTCCAGAGTCAAGCGGCGCGGCTATCGGCGAACCTTGCGGAGCGGAGCGTGCCTGGGGCGCGCCGCGCGCGCGGCAATGCCGCCCTGTTCGAGAAGATGCGCGCGGGCAC
>JADMIO010809386.1_pt1 | contig 18698 bp, 19 predicted proteins | sample 8958161 | NCBI WGS metagenome assembly JADMIO01 (sample SAMN16585339, study PRJNA669376) | soil metagenome | isolation source: Crop rotation soil | place: USA: Cullars Rotation, Alabama | collected 2011 | reverse complement strand
GCGACTTCAAGTCACGTGAATTCCAAGCTTCGGATCCCACTGTGCTGGAAAGCACCAGCTAACAGCCAATGCAGGAAATGCTTTACAACAATTACATATTTTTCGTGGACAACATCCCGGGTGGTTATTTGGCCATCTTGGGTACGATCTGAAAAATGAAATCGAGGCACTTCATTCATCCAACACCGATAGTTTACAATTTCCTGATCTTTTTTTCTTTGTTCCGCAAGTGGTGCTTCTTCTTAGCGAAACGGAACTGGCCATCTGCAGCAATACCGGGTTATCGCCCAGGCAAATTTTTGATGATATAAATGCTATAAATATTACCCAGGCAACTCTTACAAAAAACGATATTGTAATACAAAGCAAGTTTGACAAACGGGAGTATATTGAAACGGTTAGGCAATTACAACAGCGTATTTTGCGGGGTGATTGTTATGAAATAAATTTCTGCCAGGAATTTTTCGCTGAGAAAGCATTTATCAATGCGCCGGCTACTTACCATTTATTAAGTACAAATTCTCCCAATCCTTTTGCGGCGTATTATAAGATAGACGATAAATATCTGCTTTGTGCAAGCCCGGAAAGATATCTCGAAAAACGTGGTGATACTATTATTTCACAGCCAATAAAGGGAACCTGGAAAAGGGACCTGGTTAATGCAGAGTTGGACAGGGAAAATAAGAACAGCTTGTTTCGAAGTGCCAAGGATCGATCTGAAAATGTAATGGTTGTTGATCTTGTGAGAAATGATCTGGCTAAAGTTTGTGAAGAGGGTACTGTAGTGGTAGAAGAATTATTTGGCATTTATTCCTTTCCGCAGGTGCATCAAATGATTTCTACTATCAGGGGTCAATTAAAAAAAAGCGCCTCTTTTATCGAAATAGTACGTGCCACTTTTCCGATGGGTTCAATGACCGGCGCACCAAAGAGAAAGGTAATGGAACTGATAGAGCAATATGAAAAAAGTAAACGTGGTATTTTTTCCGGTGCAGTTGGTTATCTTACTCCCGATGATAATTTCGACTTCAATGTGGTTATCCGAAGCATCATGTACAATGAAACCAGCCAGTATTTATCGTGGCAGGTTGGGTCCGCTATTACTTTTTATAGTAACCCTGAAGATGAATATGAAGAGTGCCTGTTAAAGGCAACTGCAATAAAAAAGGTGCTGGAGTAACCAGCACCTTTTTTACTTTATAGTTGGTTATTATTTTTTCGCTGTTTTATTATTCAACGTGCTGTCTTTTACTATCGGCACTTGCGAAACACTGACAGCTGCACTCAGCATTAATTGAATAGACTCATTTAATATCTGGTATTTACCGGCATTAAAAGATTCCATTTTATCGGCTGGCAGCTTCAATTCATAGGTATTGTTGGCACTGGCCATTACCTTGTCAAAATCCGGGTTATACCTGTTAAAGTCTGCAATATCCATGGTCACGTACCTGGCTATAATAACGGAATGGTACTTGCCGGATACATTCTGCGATTTGCTGTTGCTTTCTTCCTCTGATGTTAACCTGCGGTTGAAATCATATAAGCCGAATGCTGCGTATTGTTTATCTGTTTCTTCTTTTGTTAATGTGGTAAGACCTCCCTGGCCCTCAAAAACATAATGCGTACCTATAAATTTCTTTACATGCATGCGGCTTTCGGCCGGCAGGTAATATTGAAGGTTCCAGAAATTGCGGCTCCCACTCTTTTTAATTGCTTTCAGCACATTGCCGGGTCCGCCATTGTAGGCTGCAATAACCAGTAACCAGTCGCCAAACTGGGTATATAAATCGGTAAGGTAACGGGCGGCTGCACGGGTGCTTTTTAAATAGTTGGTACGTTCGTCTATGTGTTTATTTACCCTAAGTCCAAGCAACCTGGCCGTGCCGGGCATAAGCTGCCAGGGGCCTACGGCGCCCACCCTGGATACTGCCCCGGAATGAAGTTCAGATTCAATAACCGCCAGGTATTTTAATTCCTTGGGCAGGTTATAAGATTGAAGTATGCCATCCATGAGGTTGAAATATGGCTTACCCCATTCTTTCATTTCTGAAAGATCTTTGGTGTTTTTCTCCATATAATCGCTCACGAAACTGATAGCCCGGGGATTTAAACGTGGACCGGTAGTTAAGTCGCCTTCAAACAAATCTTTAAAGCCTTTTTTTGTTGTTGTATTAGTATTTGTAACGGCGACTGTTTGAATGCTTTCGGTAGTTGTATCTGAATACTTTATGAGAGATACGGATTCAAGTGATACAGTTTTTTGAGCCATTGTAAAAAAGAGGAGCAGCGAGCTGAAAACTCCTGAAAATAAAAGCTTTTTCATTTTAACTGGTTTACGTTCACAAAATCAAAACCGACAGTTTTACAATGGTTTATTTCAGGAGGATACAGAAATCCTTTGTGTAAGTACACAGTTAGTTTAAATCAAGGATACGATGGGAATTTGCTAAGATATCGGGATGGATTTCTGCTGCATCAGTTGATGAGCGAGACGTAACAAAGATACTTCGCAAAATTGGTTCGTCATAGCCTGCATACCAAAAGGCATGCCGGAACTGTGGGTGAACAAAGGGAGGGAAATGGCCGGAATTCCGGTAAGGTTAGCGTAAACTGTATAAATGTCAGCCAGGTACATGGCAATGGGGTCGTCTGTCTTTTCTCCAATCTTAAAGGCGGGGGAGGGAACCGTTGGGAGGACTATTACATCAAAGTCCTTAAAAATCAATTGTGTTTTCTCCAGAAGTTGCTTTCTTACCTTTTGGGCCTGTGTGAAGTACGCATCGAAATAACCTGCACTCAGTACAAAGGTTCCAAGCATAATGCGTCGCTTCACTTCTCTGCCAAAACCGGTAGATCTCGTCTCTTTGTAAAATTCTGTTAACTCAAGGCCGGGTACCTGGCTCCGCTGGCCATATTTTACCCCGTCATATCTCGAAAGGTTTGAAGAAGCCTCAGCAGTAGTGAGCACATAATAAGCGGGCACTATATAGTCTAATAGCCCAAAATCGATTGGCTTAACGCTATGCCCCAGTGTTGTAAGATGTTTAATATACGCCGGGATAATTTCAGCCATTTCAGCATCGAGGCCAGGATGATGTAAGGCATCATCAAAATATCCGATGCGTAATCTGAGTGAGGGTTCATTCAACAGCGAAGAATAAGAAGGGACAACTTCAGTTGACACAGTACTGTCAAATTCATCTGTTCCGGCCATTATCTCCAGTAAAAGGGCCATATCAGGAATATTCTTTGTAAAGATACCTACCTGGTCAAACGAAGAGCCATAGGCAATAAGGCCATGTCTTGAAATACGTCCGTAGGTAGGTTTCAGGCCTGCTATTCCACAGAAGTCTGCGGGCTGACGAACAGAACCGCCAGTGTCGGTACCAAGACTTGCCATACACATGTTTGCCTGTACAGCAACTGCCGAGCCGCCCGACGAACCACCGGGCACATGGTTTTTTCCAACAGCATTGAGCGTATTACCGTAAAACGAATTTTCGTTACTGGAGCCCATTGCAAATTCATCACAATTGCAGGAACCAATTATAATGGCCTCTTCGTCGAGAAGACGCTGTACTGAAGTAGCATTATAGGTAGCGGTAAAGCCTTGTAAAATGTGTGAAGCAGCGGTAACAGGGTGATCCTTGTAGCAAAGCACATCTTTTATGGCAATCACCACACCGTGTAGTTTACCAACAGGCGCGCCTGCCGTTCTTTTTTTATCAAGGTCTAACGCCTTTTGTAAAGATTCTTCGGCGTATACTTTTACAAAAGCATTTAAATGCTGACCGGATTTGATTTGCTGCAAAAAAAACTCAACAGCGGCTACACAGGTGGTAGCACCATTGAGTAAATCCTTTTGGTATTGCTCTATTGATTGGAAAGTGGTCAATGTTTACCTGGCGCGGGAAAATTATTGATGAGGAGCTATTGACTTTCTTTTTCTTTCATGCCGTCTTCTATTTCCTTTTTCACATTGTTTTTGGCGTCGTTAAACTCACGCACGCCACGACCAAGGCCACGCATCAGTTCAGGGATCTTGCGACCGCCAAATAATAACAGTATTATCACCAGGATAATAATGATTTCCTGTGTTCCCAGGACACCTAATAATATTGCTTGTAAACTTGCCTGTAACATAGTCAGCTATTGAAGTTCAAAGATACTAAGACCCCGCAATATGCAGGCATCTTTTATTGCTTACTTCTAACGCAAAACAGGATAGGTTATGCTTATGACAATACGCTTAACTGTGCAATAACAAAAACGGATGCCACAAGGCATCCGTTTCAATAATTAACTCTGGATATAATTTATTCAGCAGTAGCTGTTGCAACCATTTTCTTTTTCTCTTTAATCCTTGCGCTTTTACCACTTCTTTCACGGAGGAAATACAATTTGGCGCGGCGAACTTTACCTTTCTTGTTTAAAACGATTGAATCAATATTGGGTGAGAAGAGCGGGAAAGTTCTTTCTACTCCAACATTGTCAGAAATTTTACGAACAGTAAAGGTCTGCGTAAAACCTGTGCCCTGACGTTTAATAACATCTCCACGGAAACCCTGAATACGCTCTTTTCCCCCTTCAATAATCTTATAATTAACCGTCACGTTATCACCCGCTTTAAAGCTGGGGAACTCCTTACTTTGAGTTAATTGTTCGTGGACGAATGCTACGGCGTTCATAACTTTTAATTTATAGGACGGCAAAGGTAGGGGAAAGAAGTGGAATTAGGAATTGAGAACAGGTATTTTTTTCAACTCCCGCTGAAACCCTCACTGTTTATCCTTCGCCTTAACGTGCTACGTTAACGGCCCTTTTCTCCCTTATTACCGTTACTTTAATCTGCCCTGGATAGGTCATTTCAGTTTGAATCTTTTGGGCTATTTCGAAAGATAATTTATCGCTGTCTGCGTCTGTTACTTTATCAGCTTCCACAATTACCCTCAATTCGCGCCCTGCCTGTATAGCATACGCTTTTTCCACACCCTGGTAGGTCATGGCCAGGTTCTCCAGTTCCTTTATCCGCTGCAGGTATTGCTGCATGATTTCGCGGCGGGCACCTGGACGTGCACCACTAATAGCATCACAGGCTTGTATAATTGGAGAGATAACATATTGCATCTCCATTTCATCGTGGTGGGCTCCAATAGCATTTATAACAGCGGGGTTCTCGCCATATTTTTCAGCAATCTTAGCTCCCAGCAATGCGTGGCTCAATTCAGTTTCTTCATCAGGCACCTTACCTATATCATGCAAAAGACCTGCTCTTTTTGCCAGCTTGGGATTCAGTCCAAGTTCGGCAGCCATCGTAGCACAAAGGTTCGCCACTTCACGGCTGTGCATTAACAGGTTTTGGCCATACGAAGAGCGAAACCTCATTTTTCCAACAATACGTACCAGTTCTTTATGCAATCCATGAATACCCAGTTCAATAACGGTCCGCTCGCCAATTTCCATTACCTGCTCTTCTATCTGTCGACGTGTTTTCTCTACCACTTCTTCAATACGCGCAGGGTGAATACGTCCATCCGCTACCAGGCGTTGTAAACTTAGTCGTGCAATTTCGCGGCGCAGTGGATCAAAAGAAGAAAGAACAATTGCTTCGGGGGTATCATCTACAATAAGGTCAACACCGGTTGCTGCCTCTATTGCACGAATGTTTCTTCCCTCACGGCCAATTATCTGACCCTTTATTTCATCACTTTCGAGGTTAAAAACGGTAATAGAGTTTTCAATGGCCTGTTCAGCAGCGGTACGCTGAATGGATTGAATAATTATTTTGCGGGCCTCTTTATTGGCCTTTTGTTTGGCTTCATCAATGATTTCCTGCTGTAATGCCAGCGCTCTTGTTTGCGCCTCATGTTTAAGGCTTTCAATCAACTGGGTTTTTGCTTCTTCGGCAGATAACTGGGCCACTTTTTCGAGACGGCGAATATGTTCCTCCTGGTGTTTTTCCAGTTCGGTACGCTTTACGTTGATTACCTCAATCTGTCTGTTGAGGTTTTCCTTAATGGCCTCGTTCTCCTTTATTTGCTTATCTATCGATGTCTCTTTCTGGTTAATTAAAACCTCTTTTTGTTTGATGCGGTTCTCGCTTTCTCCCATTTTGCGGTTACGTTCCAGTACTTCCCTGTCGTGATCTGCTTTTAATTGTACAAACTTCTCTTTTGCTTCAAGTAATTTTTCCTTTTTTAGTGTTTCTGCATTTGCCTGGGCATCGCTTGTAATCTTTTGGGCCTGCCTCGTAGCCTCATCTACTTTTTGTTGGGTGTTTTTGGCAAAAATGAATTTACCCGCTATGATGCCCACAACTAACGCGGCGCCTCCAACAATAGCCAATATGATGGTTGAATCCATTGAGTGATAGTTTAATACGGTTTACAATCCTGTTATCTTTCTTCTCCAACTGCATAAAATGCTTTTTGTGAGAATAATGGGCGAAACTACAAAACATCGTGCATATAAAGCATGTTGAAATTTTGATAAAAGGTGTTCTATAAAGTTCACCTTACCGTAATTTGCAGGTACTCAAAACCGGTTTTTCATGAAGTCTATATTATTTTGCATTGCATTGATCGCAATTACTTCCGTGGCCGTTGCCCAGCCTTCGGGTTTTGTATTAAACGGTAATATTTCAAAAGTGACCAGCGACCCTATTGAATGGGTATATCTTATGTATGCCGTAAACGGCGAATATAGAACCGACAGCATACGGGCAAAGGAAGGTCTGTACAGGTTCTCTGGCGATATTGCCGAACCCACGCAAGCGCGTCTCCGGGTAAAGTATAGAACATTGGTACAGGTATATAACAGGAAAAGAGATGCCGCTATCATCTTTTTACAACCCGGCAATATTGCTGTTACCTCGGTAGATTCCTTTGCCAATATTACCGTTACTGGTTCAAATGCAGATATTGAATACCGCAAGCTTGAATCACAGGCAAAGCCTTTCAATGATAAGCTGGATGATTTATACCGGCAGGTTGCTGAAGCGAAAAAAAATAAGAACACAGCGGCACTGAAAGATCTGGAAGAACAAATTGATCAAACGGATGAGGACGCCAATGAAAAGGTATATGGTTTGTATGCCAAACAGCATCCTGCTTCACCCATTGCTTTATATGCTTTGCGTAACTGGGCAGGTTATGATATTGATGCAGCAAAAACAGAACCCGTTTTTATGGCGCTGCCTGTTGCCACACGCAATTCCCCCAGTGGAAAAGATATGTTTGAAAAGATAGCCATTGCAAAAAAATCGGGTATAGGACGGCAGGCGCTCGATTTTACACAAGCAGATACATTGGGCAATCCTGTTTCTTTATCCTCTTTCAAAGGAAAATATCTGCTCGTCGATTTTTGGGCGAGCTGGTGCGGTCCGTGCCGTGCGGAGAATCCCAATGTTGTAAAAGCATTTACAAAATATAAAGACAAGGGTTTTTATATCCTTGGCGTGTCGCTCGATCGACCGGATGCCAAAGAAAAATGGCTGAAGGCTATACATGACGATGGCCTTTACTGGGCGCAGGTTTCCGATCTGAAATACTGGGACAATGCGGTAGCAAAACAATATGGCATACAGGCGATACCACAAAACCTGCTACTGGATCCAACCGGCAAGATCATTGGTAAGAATTTGCGTGGTGAAAAGCTCGACAAAAAATTAGCATCCATTTTCCCTGAGTAATACAACTAAATGATGAGGAAAATACTCTTTACGCGATACTTTCTTCATTGCTCAACTTAAAAATCAATCAAACTACCGTATGTTAAAAAGAACCGTTTTATTGTTTGCCGTTACCCTTGCAACCGTAGGAATGGCGAACGCTCAAAAGATTGCAGTTTCCAAAGGTCAGAAGCTGGAAACAACCAGCGTAACTAAAATGAGCGTTGAGGTAATGGGTCAGAATATCGATAATGAAACTACTTCAACAACTGAAGTAGAAGTAAAAGATGCCAGCGATAATGGTTATGTTTTTGCCAATACCCTTAAGCATATGGTGGTAAAATCAAATGCCATGGGGCAGGATATCCATTTTGATTCTGATAATAAAGATGACATGCAGGGACAAATGGGAGAAGCTATGAAAAACACTATTGGCAACCCAAGCGAGGTAACTGTTGACAAGCAGGGAAAGATAGTTGAGATAAAAGGCGCCGCTGCTGATAAAAAAGCACCTGCAGGTATGAACGATATGCTGAATATGTCCAACAGTCTTGCAAAAGGACAGGCTTACCCTGTATTACTTCCTCTTCCTGTGGGCAAACAATTGAAGCCTGGTGATTCCTGGGTTGACTCTAGCGGTACACCTGAAACATTTAAATCTGTTATGACGTACACGCTGAAGCAAATCACCGGTGATGATGTGCTGGTAAGTTTTACCGGAATTATTGCAAAAAACGGCACTATAGAACAGCAGGGAATGCAAATTCAAATGGATATAACAGGTAATGTAAAAGGCGATGCCACCTATGAGGCCGGCAGCGGGTTTTTAAAGAAGAATACTACGGTATCCGATATTAAGGGAACATTTGAAGTAATGGGACAAAGCGCACCACTAGCCATGAACCTTACAGTAAATACAGTTGGTAAGAAATTATAAGCGCTTTCACATAATATAAAGCACCACTCCTGTTTGAAAGAACAGGAGTTTTTTATTAGAGGCTTTTGTCCAGTAGCTGCTCCAGCTTCTCGAGCTGGGCCGTCACTTCGTTTACAGCAGGAAGTCCGCCACCAGCCTGCTGCGTTGCATACCATAGCACCACCATACCCAGGTAATCCTGCATGTCTTTGCCGGCAAATTCTGTCTTGAATTCGATAATCTTATCGTTGATAAGTTTGATGGTCTTCCGTACCACTTCTTCATCACTTGGGGCCACCCGTACCCGGTAGCTTCTGTCGCCCACAACAACATTTAATGGAATTAAGTCATTCATAACTTGCTGTTTTCAAAATCTTGTTCTAAATTTATCCACACTTTTTCCACCGATTATTTTCCCTGCCCTTTTAATACTGCCCATTACCCTTTGCAAAGCGTCCAAACTCAAAAACCAGCTGTCCATGTTCGCCAAAGTTAAGTCACCCGTTTTTATTGATGTATTGAAATTAGAATTAACCGGAGCCCACGCATGCCTTAGGGGAGTACTCAAAGATGATAAAGGCAGCGTTTGCAGTACTATTGAAGCTACATTGCCGGATGAACAGAAAGAACTCACCTGGCGCGGCCTCAACGATTTGCCTTATGGGGTTTACACACTTGAATTGTCACAGGGAGAAGATGCCATGCAATTACGGTTGGTGAAACGAATTTGATCATTCACCCAGCATAGCAATACAGCGATCAATTTCTTTGATGTAACTATTCAGGCGTTTTTCTAATTCTTTTTTATCCTCCCCGCTCATGTTATTGGTGGCTGTTTTTAAAACGGCCACTTTTTGTTCCAGGTCCAGCAATTGTTTACTGCGTTCTGCATCCAGCCCTTTAATATCCTGTAATTCCTTTTTTAACCGCTCGTTTTCTTTTTGCTGAAGCTGGTATTGTTTCAGCAGCTGCTGTAATTTCCCGTTTATGCGTTTGATATGATTTTCCAGCGGGTTCATGCTCACTGCTATTTTATAATGGATTTATTACTTACGTATTTCGGCGCCAAGTTCTTTTTCCACTGCTTTCATGATCTTACCCATCATGCTATCAATTTCTTTATCGGTAAGCGTCTTTTCTTCATCCAGGAACGTAAAACTAACGGCCAGTGATTTTTTGCCTGCGCCGAGTTTTTCACTTTCAAATACATCAAACAATTGCATGTCCTGCAACTTGTCTACCATAGCTCCCTGTACTGTTTTTTCCAGTTTTTCAAAAGCCATGGTTGCTGGTACCACCAGCGCCAGATCGCGCTGTACGGGTAACTGTTTGGCTAGTTCGCCGGCTTTGATGTTTATGTTACCAGCACGTTGCAATAATAGTTCCCAATTTAGATCCGCAAACCAGGTGGTCTGCTTAATATCAAACCTGTCAAGGGTCCTTTTATTTACCCGTCCAATGGTAACAGCTGTTTTCCCGTCCACATCTACCTGCAAACAAAGGTCCAGTTTTGAATGCGCGACCGTTGTAAAATGCACTGTGCTCCAGCCAAGCAGGTTCAGTATGCGTTGTGTGACACCTTTGAGGTAATAAAGATCGCTGTCTGCAGCTTTTGTTTTCCAGGAAGCACCTGCTGTTTGACCGGTAATGTATAAGCAGAGATGCTCATGCTCTTCATATTTGCCCGGGCCGCTGGTACTGTATGTTTTGCCGAATTCAAAAAACCGGAGATCATTATTTTTACGATTGAGGTTATGCGCCACCGACTGCAGGCCGGTTTCAAGCATAGACGGGCGCATGATATTCAATTCGGCACTTAGACTGTTCAGCATTTTTACGGCAGATGACAATTCTTCTTCCGTATAAAAAGCATTATTGGTAATAGAGTTGGTGAAAATTTCATAGAAACCAAGACCTACCAGGTAATTAGCCGTTTTTTCGCGATAAGTATGTTTGTAGCCATCGGTATCAACGGAAGGTGTGATGGTAATACTGGCTGGTATTTCAATATTATCGTACCCGTCTATCCGCATGATCTCCTCTATTACATCAGCCTGCAGGTGAATATCGGGTTTGCTATAAGGAACGGCTACCCAAAGATCATCCATACCTTCTTTAATCACTTCAAAGCCTAGCGCAACAAGAATATCTTTTACTGTATCCGGGTGATAGTTTTTGCCGCTCAATTTTTTAAGGTAATGATGTTTTAACTGCACATTTTTTTTAGGTTCCAGTCCCGGGTATACATCTGTTATGTCTGATGCAATAACGCCGCCGGCCAACTCTTTTATTAACAGCGCTGCTCTTTTTAATACGTTTACTGTATTGCTGATGTCTACATTTTTTTCAAAATGAGTAGCAGCATCGGTACGCAATCCATGGCGAAAAGATGTTTTGCGGATGTCAACCGGATTGAACCAGGCGCTTTCCAGGAAGATATTGGTGGTGTTTGTTTTTACACCGCTGTTGAAACCGCCAAAAACACCGGCAATACACATGCCTTCTTCCGCATTGCAGATCATAAGATCTTCGCCGCTGAGTTTTCTTTCTTTTTCGTCCAGCGTAATAAAAGCAGTTCCTTCAGGAAGATTTTTTATAATTATCTTATTGCCTTTAATAGCATCTGCATTAAATGCATGCAGCGGTTGCCCGGTTTCGTGCAACACATAATTGGTGATGTCCACAATATTATTGATGGGGCGCAACCCAATAGCCTTGAGTTTTTGCTGTAGCCATTTGGGACTTTCTTTTACTGTTACGCCGCTTATGGCTACACCACTGTAGCGGTGACAGGCCCTGATGTTTTCAATCGTTACGTTTATAGCAAGGCTGGTATTATCAACCTTAAAACTATTGCTGTAAGGTGTTTTTACCTTGTATGTTTTCTTATCGTGGTGATTCAAATAAGCACAAACATCTTTTGCCACTCCAAGGTGGCTCATGGCATCCATTCTATTGGGAGTAAGACCAATCTCGTACACCCAATCGTTGTAAGGTTTAAAATAATCTACAGCCGCGCTGCCTGTTTTCACAGTATCAGGTAATACCATTATACCGGCGTGATTGTCGCTCAAACCAATTTCATCTTCGGCGCAAATCATCCCATAGCTTTCAACGCCGCGTATTTTGGCCACTTTCATAGTCAGCGGCTCGCCATTTTTTGGATAAATAGTAGCGCCATTGGTCGCAACTATCACTTTCTGTCCCACAGCTACATTAGATGCCCCGCAAACAATTTGCAGGGGTTCGCCTTTGCCGATATTTACTTTGGTAAGTTTTAATTTATCTGCATTTGGGTGTTGCACACATTCTATCACTTCGCCAATCACCAATCCTTTCAATCCGCCTTTAAACTCTTCATAGTGTTCAAGACTCTCTACTTCCAGTCCAATACTGGTTAAAATTTTGCTTAGGCGCTCTGTGTCTATCTGAACAGGTAAATATTCACTCAGCCAGTTGTAACTAATAGTCATAAATTGTTTGGTAGCTTATGGTATACATTGGCCGCCGTGGTATAACCAGGGCGGCCAATGACAAAGATAACGGATTGGGGTTTATTGGGCCGACCAGGGTTTAATTATGATAAGGGACGTTTGCGACGATTGTTTAACACAGCGATTTTGTTTTACTTGCATCAATGCCTGTTTCTCCTGTGCGATTTTTCTTTTTGTCTGACAATGCAGCTATGCAATAGCGCCAGGTTTGATAGAGATACTTCAACAACCCACAGCTTGTAATGCAGCACTATTAAGACTTTTAACAAATAAGCGGTTATAGGTTGAGTTTGTAACAGGCATCTGGCGCGGTTTAGCACAATAACAAAGGCATAACAATTGCATTATAACCGCTCCCCTTGCAGGTTTCAAATCTCACTACATTCTTAAAAAAGGGCAAACTGCCGCCCCTGCTGCATCTTGGAATATCGTCATCATCACCAAACTTTTGGGGGAATTTTCTTTTGCACCCTGTGTGTGCATTTCTATTAGGAAAGGGTGCTGAATTTTTTTAAATTGTGTACAAATCCTTCAATACTTGTGGATAACCAGCATGAAACAGTGGATTACCGTGTGCATTGGATGGCAATAAAAAATGGATGGAGCTTTCATTTGGAAAGAAAAATTGAAGTCTATATTCGCCGTCCTGACCCAAGGGATAACGTTCGGTTCACAGTTCGGTAACAATTTCGTAACACAAGGCTGGAACACTAACCCACAAGTCATTGGTTGGATTATCCAATTAAGTGGCGGGCATTTTTATCGCCATTCCTACAAAAGACCACCCCGTAGATCGCAAACCAATGGTTTAACCTATTTGTACCTGGATTAAAAATGGATTTAACTAACCTGAATAAAGACCGCAAGGCACGCCGCAAAAGTTCCATCGACTTAAGTACAATGGTATATGGCAAGGTACCGCCCCAGGCAAAAGACCTGGAAGAGGCCGTACTTGGCGCCATTATGCTTGAAAAAAGCGCCTTTGATACCGTTGCAGAAATATTAAAGCCGGAATGTTTTTATGTGGAGTCGCACCAGCGGATCTTTAAATGCATGCAGGGCCTGCAGCAAAAAAATCAGCCCATAGATATTTTAACGGTAGTAGAGGAACTCAAAACAAAAGAAGAGCTGGAGATGGTAGGAGGGCCGTATTTTGTTACCCGTCTTACCAATACCGTTGTTTCTGCAGCTAATATTGAAGCGCACTCAAGGATCATTCTTCAAAAATTTATTCAACGCGAACTGATACGTATCAGCGGTGAAATCATTAGTGATTCTTATGAAGACTCTACTGATGTTTTTGACTTGCTGGATGATGCAGAAAGCAAGTTGTTTGAAATTACCAATAATCACCTGCGCAAGAACTTTGATAAGATTGACGATATATTGGTAAAGGCAGTAGCGCGTATAGAAGATCTGCGTCATAAAAACGAAGATATTACCGGTGTGCCAAGCGGCTTCCCGGGTCTTGATAAAGTTACCTATGGATGGCAGAATACAGATTTAATTATCCTTGCTGCCCGTCCTGCGGTTGGTAAAACTGCTTTCGCATTAAACCTTGTAAGAAACGCTGCGCTGCATCCAACCAAACCTACCGGCGTTGCTTTCTTTAGCCTTGAAATGAGTGCCGGTCAGTTGGTGCAACGTATTCTTTCTGCAGAAAGCGAAATATGGCTGGAGAAAATTGCACGTGGTAAATTAGAAGAATATGAAATGAAACAGCTGTATGCAAAAGGCATACAGCGTTTGTCGACCGCGCCCATTTTTATAGATGATACAGCTGCACTAAACATATTTGAATTACGCGCCAAGTGCCGCCGTTTAAAAAACAAACACAACGTAGGTATGATCATCATAGATTACCTGCAGTTGATGAGTGGAACCGGTGAAAGAGGCGCTAACCGTGAACAGGAGATCAGCAGTATCTCCAGGAACCTGAAAGGACTTGCGAAAGAATTACAGGTACCTATCATTGCATTGAGCCAGTTGAGCCGGGCTGTAGAATCGAGAAAAGAAGGCAACAAGATGCCACAGTTGAGTGATTTGCGTGAATCGGGTGCCATTGAACAAGATGCTGATATGGTTATGTTCCTTTATCGTCCCGAGTATTATGATATTACCCAAAATGAAATGGGCGATAACAACAAAGGAGAAACGCATGTACGTATAGCCAAACACAGGAACGGTAGTCTTGAAACAATTAAACTGCGCGCCCTGCTGCACATACAAAAATTTGTTGAAGACGATGAGTTCAATAACCCCGGCGGCGGCGGATTTGGCGGTGGTGGTAACTGGAAGCCTGTTCCTTCCGATAGCGGAGCAGCTGGTGGTGGAGCAAGATTGTATGTACAGGCCGGTAGTAAAATGAATGATTTGCCAATGGATGACGATGCGCCGTTTTAAGTAAACACAATGATATTGGAGTAGTAGTACCAAAAAGGTCCTGTTTTATACAGGGCCTTTTACTTTTGAATGGAAGAGGTGCAGGCCGAAAGGTCTAAGGCGTAATAGTTATAACGCTAAGCCTACACCCGCAACCTAAATCTGCAACCTTAAACCCTCACCCTACACCTTATCTTTGTATGCATGGCCCTTCCAATTTTTTATATTGAAACAATTAATGCAGCTGATAAGACTGTAATGCTGGATGAAGATACCTCGCGACACATTGTAAGTGTATTGCGTATGAAACCGGGAGAACTGTTGCATCTGACCGATGGAAAAGGCAATTTGTTTACAGCTGCTGTGGCAGATGATCATAAAAAAAAATGCACTGTAGCCATTAACAATGTTCAATATGTTGAACCGGCACCGGGAAAAATTACGATTGCTATTTCTATACTAAAAAACAGCAGCCGGTTTGAATGGTTCCTGGAAAAGGCAACTGAGATTGGCATTACTGAAATTGTCCCACTGCTTTGCGAAAGAACGGAAAGGGAAAAATTCAGGCGCGACAGGCTGATGCATATTCTTGCCAGCGCCATGTTGCAATCGCAGCAATGCTGGTTACCGGTATTGCATGAGCCTATTGGTTATGGACTACTTTTTAAGCAGGAAGAAATTATTAAAACATCCCAGAAATTTATTGCCCATTGCATAGCGGAAGAAAAAAGAAACCTTGCCGATCTGATAAATGAATCATTGCCTTCAAGAATTATCTTAATAGGGCCCGAAGGAGATTTTACCAGGGAAGAAGTTGATCTTGCTATTGAGCAGCATTTCTTGCCGGTAAGTTTGGGTGATACAAGATTGAGGGCGGAGACTGCGGGAATGGTGGCAGCTGCTTTATTAAGAATAACCAGGAGATAAAAAGAAGAAAGAGAGAAAAGCATTATCGACGATTTTCTCGCGCATGTTAATAGAGAAAGAGATTCTTTTTTGACTCTTTTCTCCTTTGCTCTCTTAGTTAATTATCGTGCCATATCATCATACGGCTCTGGCACCTTATCTTTTAATTGAGGTTCTCTTAATTGGACTGGATTACTTTTCTTTTCTCTCTTGCGCATCCACATATTTAGCAACTCAACGCCAAACGAAAATGCCATAGCAAAATAAATATATCCCTTATCAATATGGCTGCCGTGCAATGGTTCCACACCTTCGAAGAACAAACTAAAACCTACCATTAGCAGGAATGCCAGCGCCAGCATTTTGAGTGTTGGATGTTTATGGATAAACGTGGATATTCTCTCGGAAAAGAAAAACATAATGATCATGGCTATGATAACTGCTATAATCATTATCGTTACGATCTTTGCCAGTCCCACAGCAGTAATGATACTGTCGAATGAGAAGACCATATCAATAACAATAATTTGCCCGATGATCGTTGTAAACGAAGATGGTTTGCTTTTGGGATTGATTGTACCTTCATCACCTTCCAGCTTGTGGTGAATTTCTTTGACCGTTTTATATAACAGGAACAAGCCTCCCGCCAGCATAATTACATTGCGCAGGTTAAAAGCATAATGTTTACTGCTGAAGTTGAATCCAAACAATTCACGGTTGCCGTTATTGACCAGCCAGCCAATACCCATGAGCAAACCAATTCTTACTGCAATACCTGCAAACATCCAGATTCTCCGTGCAGATAACCGCTGCTTTTCGTTGAGCCTGCCCATTAAGATGGAGACAAAAATTACATTGTCAATACCCAGTACAATTTCAAGCGCCGTCAGGGTGAGCAAACTGATAAGCGCATCTACCGTTAATAATTCCTGCATGATGAGATTCTTCTTTAGGGATGACAAAAATAGGATGCTTCGGGCGACTGCTGCGTGTAAACTCTTAAAATTTCGTGCCGGTACAATTTTTTGCCTCTATTTCTGTTATAAAGAAAACCTCAATCGCCTTATTTGAATCTACTTCTACACTATTTCCTTTTTTAAACATTTCCCGGTTCTTGTATTTCGTACTATGTCAACTAAATCGTAAACCGATGAAGAAACTAATTGTATTGCTTCTTATAGCAGTTACGTTTGGCGCAAAAGCTCAGTTAGGTGATTATATAGAAAGTGGGCGGGGATCCCTGAAAGCAGGCGCTGCCTATGTACACGACTTCCCCGGTCTTCACGGTCTTGCCTTCTATGGCGAATACAGTTTTCCCCTGAACGAATGGTTACAAGGCGGAATGGGTGTAAAAAATGTGGAGACCAGCGGTTTTCCACGCACCGCTTCGGTAAATGAATATACAAAGGCAACTACGCTCGATTTTAGCTTGTTGTTTGCTGCATATCACAACGACAATAGTGCTTTGAGAATTGGTGCAGTGTATTCCTTTTCTTTTTACAACATCAGGCGTTCTTATCCTGTATATGAATCGCATACTACATCTCCTGCTACTGAAAATGCCACCTGGCAGGTGCAGGATACCAAAAGTCGCATCAGTGGTTTTGGATTGATAGGTGAATACGAATATTATTTCCAGAATAATTTATCTGTTGGAGCAAGGGTGTCGCTGTGCAAAGTGTATGATCATGTATTGATGGGTGGACCCTTTGCTGCAGTCAGATTTTAATTGATAACTGAGTATTGAAAATTGAACATTTGCCAGGCCCTCGAAAATGATCAATGTTCAATAATCAATTTTCAATGCTCAACTAAAAGCATTTCTATAATTCTTTGCATATTTTTTTTGCAATACCTGGTCCTTCATAAATGAAGCCGGTCCATACCTGTACAAGCGATGCGCCGGCATCCAGTTTTTCTTTTGCATCTGCCCCTGTAAAAATGCCGCCTGAAGCAACAATGGGTAACTGCCCGTTTGTTTTTTTATGAATATATGATACGAGCTGTGTGGCTTTTGCTTTTACCGGCAAACCACTGAGTCCGCCTGCGCCGATTGACGTGAGAAGTGAGGCGGGAGACGTGAGTTGTTCGCGACTGATAGTTGTATTCGAAACCACCAGTCCATCCAGTTTGATTTCCATAGCCAGGTCGATGACATCATCTACCTGTTCAACAGTAAGGTCCGGCGCAATTTTTAGCAGCAATGGCTTTTGTCCGGTTGGCTGGTGCTGGTTAATAACCTGCAGGTGTGATAAAATTTTTCGCAACGCATCTTTCTCCTGCAATTCGCGAAGCCCCGGTGTATTGGGCGAGCTTACATTCACCACGAAATAATCAACCCAATCAAACAATTCTCTAAAACAAATTTCATAATCCTTCCATGCCTCTTCGTTGGGTGTTATTTTGTTTTTGCCGATGTTACCCCCTATGATTAGTCGGGAGTCGTTAGCCGGGAGCCGGGAGTCAGAGATTGCTGATTGTTGATTGCTGACTGCCGACTGCACACTGCGAACTGCGAACTTTGAACTCCGAACTTCTTTTAACCGTTTTGCTATTTCTTTCACGCCATCATTATTAAATCCCATGCGGTTGATAAGCGCCTTGTCTTTTGGCAGACGAAATAACCGGGGTCGTTCATTGCCGGCTTGTGGTTGGGGCGTAACGGTTCCTATTTCAACAAATCCAAAACCAAGCGCTTCCAGTTCCGGAAGATAGCGTGCATTTTTATCGAATCCAGCAGCCAGGCCTATTGGATTTTTGAAAATGAGACCGAGCGCGTGAGTCGTTAGTCGTGAGTTAGAAATGGGTTGAAAGCGTGCGGCAATTATTTTGCGGATGAAGCCTACTTTGCAAACAAGCTTCAATGCATTCATAGCAAAATAATGTACGGACTCTGCATCAAAAAGAAATAAAAGTTTACGAAGTAGCTGGTACATATCGGGGCACGAAGATAATAATTCAGTGTCCTTTGCCGAACATTTAAAGCAAACCTGCCTTTCGGCAGGCAGGGATGCGGGGACGCAAGGTTTGGCAGAAATCTTTGCCTTCTCCGCATAATGAAATGCCTGTTTTGTTTTTCCGCTTTGGAAAGTTAACTTTGGTATAGGAAGTTGCATAAACAACCAAAAGCAATTGTTGAATGTTGAATTGTACATGCAGACAGCAATTGCCAATCAAAAATCAAAAAATGTTTTTATGCAGGAAGCATATATAGTGGCTGGTTACAGAACAGCAGTAGGTAAATCAAAGAGAGGCGGGTTCCGTTTTACAAGACCCGACGATCTGGCTATTCAGGTAATAAAAGATTTGTTGGCATCTGTTGGGAAAG
>JADMIO010647542.1_pt1 | contig 18699 bp, 14 predicted proteins | sample 8958161 | NCBI WGS metagenome assembly JADMIO01 (sample SAMN16585339, study PRJNA669376) | soil metagenome | isolation source: Crop rotation soil | place: USA: Cullars Rotation, Alabama | collected 2011 | reverse complement strand
GTCACCGCGTCGGGGTGCGACGGGTCGCCCGTGAAATAGACCCGTTCGATGCGCGGATGGGTTGCCAGCCAGCCGGCGACCCGGCAGGCGTTGGCGCACTGCCGCTCCATACGCAGAGGGAAGGTCTTGATGCCGCGCATCGTCAGGTAGCACTCGAAGGGGCCGAGCACCGGCCCGATCGTACGGGAAAGCGCGCGCAGCGGCTCATAGTGCGCTTCATCGGTCAGGACGGCGCCGCCGAGCACATCGCCGTGCCCCGCGAGGTATTTCGTGAGGCTATGGACGCTGAAATGCGCGCCCATGGAGAGCGGCTTGCAGAGCAGAGGCGTGGCGAACGTGTTGTCGACGACGACCGCGGCGCCGGCTTCCCGCGCGATCGCGGAGATATGATCGATCGGCCCCACGCGCAGGAGCGGATTGGAAATCGTCTCCATCACGATACAGCCCGGCTTTGCTTCCGCCACCGCCGCCTTGACGGCATCGAGGTCGCAGATATCGACGAAACGCACCGCGATCCCCATCGGCTCCAGCACGTTCATCAGGAGACTGACGGTCGCGCCGTAGAGTGCGTTCGCCGCCAGGATCGACTTTCGGCGGTCCGCCAGCGCCGCCACCATGGCGATGTGCATGGCCGCCATCCCCGATCCGCACGATAGCGCGCCGTGCGCTCCCTCCAGCGACGCCACTAATTCCTCGAGCGCGGTGGCCGAGGGATTGTCGTAGCGGGCATAACAGGGGCCTTCCATCTCTCGTCCGAAGACGCGGTCGAGTTCTTCCATCGAAGGATAGAAGTAGCTCGACGCGGTATGAATGGGGGTGGTGATGGGAACGTAGGCGCCGGCCTTTTTCCGATCGCCCGCGTGGACCGCTTTGGTTTGAATCTGCAACGTTATTTCCTCTTCCAACGCACTCCCGATTTGGTGTCCTCCAGCACCACTCCTCTGTCGAGTAGCTGCTGGCGGATCTCGTCGGCGCGCGCGAACTGCCTGCTCTTCTTGGCCGCGTTCCGTTCCTGGATCAGCGCCTCGATCTCCTCATCGGTTGACTGCCCTTCCTGCGTCGTGGGTTTGAGGACGTCGAAGATGGAATCGAAGCGCGCCAGGAATTCCAACGCGCCTGCCGCATTTTCCGAATGGAATCCTCCGGCGTCCATGGCGCTGTTGGCATCGCGGACGTATTCGAAAACCGCCGCCAGCGCTTCCGCGGTGTTGAGATCGTCGTTGAGGCTGTCGGAAAATGCCTGTCCGGCCGTTTTCGTCCGTTCGGCGATCTGCTGGTTCAAGCCGTCCGGGAATTTGTCGGTTTCCAGACGCAGCTTGAAATTCCGTAGACGGTCGATTGCCGTGGCCGCCGACTTCAGCCCCTCAAAAGTGAAATTCAACGACTTCCGGTAGGGCACCGAGGCCAGCAGGTAGCGGATCGCCTCCGGCTGGTATCCGCGGGCCAGAATATCCCGTAGGGTAAAGTAATTCCCCAGGGATTTCGACATCTTCTGGCCTTCCACCATCAGGAATTCGGCGTGGAGCCAGAAGCGCGAGAACGGTTTTCCGGTGAGGGATTCCGATTGGGCAATTTCGTTTTCGTGATGCGGAAACACCAGGTCGATGCCGCCGGCATGGATGTCGAGCGTTTCGCCGAGATACTTGATGGCCATCACCGAACACTCGATGTGCCAGCCGGGACGGCCCGGGCCGATCGGCGTGTCCCAGTATTTCTCGCCTTCCTTGGGCGCTTTCCAGAGCGCGAAATCGCGGGCGTCGGCCTTCTCGTATTCATCCACATCTACGCGCGCGCCGGCCATATTGCCGCTGAAATCGTTGTGCGAGAGCTTGCCGTAGCCAGGGAACGTGGCGATGCGGAAGTAGACGCTGCCTTCGCTCTCGTAGGTGTGGCTGCCGGCGGTCAGTTTCCCGATTGCCTCCGCCATGTCGTCGATGTGCTCGGTCGCGGGTGTCAGGCGTTCGGGACGTTCCAGCCGCAGCCTCCCGCAGTCTTCCAGGAAGGCCGCGGTGTAAACCGAGGTGTACTCTTTCAGGTCCTTATGCTGGGCCGAGGCATTGCGGATGATCTTGTCGTCGACGTCGGTGATGTTCATCACGTGGTCGAGTTGGAATCCATTGGCCCGCAGACACTTGCGCAACATGTCCACGAACGTGAAGGTCCGGAAATTACCGATGTGGGCAAAATCGTAGACCGTCGGACCGCAGGTATACATACGGACGGTGTTATCGCGCGCCGGCGAGAACTCCTCCACCTGCTGGGACAACGTGTTGTAGAAGCGCAGCGGCATAAGAGTAGGGGGAAACTTAATCCTACCAGAGCCGGCAGACGCTGCATTTGAAGAGCTGCTCTTGTGGGCGCCTGCCGGTCGGCGATTCTGCCCGCTAGCCGCTTGGGATTCACATGCCGGCTCAAAATCATCGCCAGCGCAGCTCGCCGCCGGCGAAACCGACACCCAACCGTCTTGACATCGGTTTCCTTAAAGCTTATCGTCGAGAAAACCAACGCCGCGCGCTGCGCGCCTGGGTGATTGAAAGGAGCTCCAATGCCACTCTCGACCGAGTCCTTCCTCAAACGGGGGTTTTCCCGCCGGGACATCGGGCGCATCGCCAGCCTGCTCACCGCCGGCTCCGCGCTGCCCTTCTACAACGAATTCGCCATGGCCCAAGCCGCCCGTCCCCAGGGTGGACGAAACCGCCGCACCGACGATCCCGATATGGTTCGCATCGATCAGAACGAAAACCCGCTCGGACCTTGCCAGGAAGGCATCGAGGCGATGGTCAAGATCGCGCCTTTCGGGGGCCGGTATTCGCCCCATGGCGAACAGGGCGAACTCACTACGTTGATTGCCGAAACCGAAGGCGTCAAAGAGAATTACGTCGCCGTCTTTGCCGGGTCGAGCGACCCGCTCCACCGTGCCGCCTGCGCCTTCACCGGTCCGAAGCGAAACTGGGTGATGGCCGACCCGGGATACGGCGGCGGCGCTCCTGCCTTCATCGGCTCCGGCGTCACGAAAGTGCCCTTACGCGCCGATTTCGCCCACGACGGCAAGGCGATGATCGAGGCCGACCCCAATGGCGGCGTCTACTACATTTGCAACCCGAATAACCCCACCGGGACCATCACGCCTCGGGCCGATATCGAGTACGTCCTGGCCAATAAGAAGAAGGATGCCGTAGTGGTGGTCGATGAGGCTTACATCCACTTCTCCGATACCGCCAAAGCCTGCAATGACCTCGTAGCCGCGGATAAAGACGTGATCGTCATGCGCACGTTCTCGAAGGTCTACGGGATGGCGGGGATCCGCGCGGGATTTGCCATGGCGCGCCCCGAACTGCTCGCCAAACTGCGGCCCTACGGCGTCGGCTTTCTTCCGGTCACCGGGCTCGCCTGCTCAATCGCGAGTTTGAAAGCAAAGGATTTAGTCCCGACGCGGAAAAAGATCAATACCACCGTCCTGCAGAACACGTTCGCCTTCCTGGAGAAGAAAGGCGTCAAGTATATCCCCAGCGAAACCAACTGCTTCATGATGGACCTCGGACGGCCGCACAACGAGGTGTACCAGGCGCTGGCGGCGCAAAAAGTCATGGTCGGGCGGCCCTGGCCGGTATGGCCGACCAAAGTTCGGGTCAGCGTCGGTACGCAGGAAGAGATGCACAAGTTCGAAGCAGCACTGGAAAAGGTACTGAGTTAAATCCAGACACATCCCCTTCGCGTATTCTCCTGGTGTATACTCGACCCAAACCTCGGCTTCGGGGAAGTCGGGGATTCACCGGAGGGTGTTAGATGATTCGATCGCTGTCTGCTTCCGCTGCCGGACTCTGTCTGGCCTCCTTGGGATTTGCCCAGACGCCTGCGAAGATCGATTTCGCGCGGGATGTGCAACCGATTTTCCGCCAGAACTGCATTGGCTGCCATGGGCCGAACAAGCAGAACAACGGCTTGCGCGTCGACCGCCGCAGTTCCGTCCTGAAACCCGGCACCCGCCGCGTGATGCCCGGCAGCGTCGAAAACAGCTTTCTGTATCACCGCCTGACCGGCAACGAATTCGGCTTGCAGATGCCGCCGACCGGTCCGCTCAAGCCTGACCAGGTTCAGATCATTAAAGCCTGGATCGAACAGGGAGCGGAGTGGCCGGACGCTTTGGCAAATGAAGTCGACATCCCTCCGGTCAACCCGAAGGCGGTCTCCCTGGTGGAAGCCCTGCGGGCCGACCGGCAGGCGTTCAACAAGATGCTGGCGGAGAATCCGAAACTCCTGAACGAACGGGGGCCGGAAGGCGCCACCCCCTTCATGTATGCGGTCCTCTACTCCGACGCCGCCACCCTCGAGCGCCTCATTCAGCAGGGCGCCGACGTCAATAAACGCAGCGACAGCGGTTCGACGGCGCTGATGTTCGCCGCCCTCGACCTGGAAAAAACCAAAGTTCTCCTGTCCCATGGGGCCGATGTAAATGCCCATTCCGATGACATGCGCACTCCGCTAATGGTCGCGGCGGGCCGTCCCGGCAACTCGGCGGTGGTGAAACTGCTGCTCTCCAAGGGCGCGAACGTCAATCCCGGCACCAATCCAGGCGCCGAGTCGTCGCCGATCCTGGAAGCCACGATGGCGGGTGATCCCGAGAGCATGCAGATGCTCCTCGACCGCGGCGCCGACTTGAAGGGCATCGGCGGCTTCGCCATCGGCAATGCCGTGGGAGCGAATTGCAGGAAGTGCGTCGACATGCTGCTGGCGCGCAAAATGGAGCCGATGGATTACACCATTGCCTTGCAGTTTGTGGCCGTACTCGATAATCCCGGGCTCGTGCGGACGTTGATCGATCGCGGCGCGCAGGTCAATGCGCCCGATCCCATGGGCCGCACAGCTCTGATGTATGCCGCTGTCTCGGACTACCTACCCGTGGAACAGGTCCGGATCCTGATTGAAAAAGGCGCCGACGTCAACGGCCGGAGTCAGCACAAGCAGTCCGGCGATGCCGGCCTCAGCGTCCTCGATATTGCGAGATTGCACGGCAACACGCCCGTGGCCGACCTGCTGGTGAAGGCGGGGGCGACCGGCGGGACTCCGATGGCTTCGGTCCAGCCGGCCACCCTGCGCCGGGACAATACCATTCCGGCCGCGGTGAGCAGCAGTCTCGCGCTGCTGCAGCGCACGGATGCCACGTTCATGCCCAAGGCGGGATGCTTCTCCTGTCACAACAACAATATCGCCGGGATGGCCGTGGGATTGGCGCGCAAGCGCGGCTTCCCGGTGGATGAAAGGCTGGCCGCCCAGCAGCGTGCCATGAATGCCGGAGCACTCACCGGCGCACGCGATGTTCTGCACCAGGGATTCCTGATCCCCGGCCTGAACGTGAATCCGGTGATCATCGCTTTCGTCTTGCTGCATCTCGATGCCGACGGGTACAAGGCCGACCTCACCACGGACGCGGCCGCTATGTTCATTCAGTCGCATCAGATGTCCGACGGCCACTGGGCCGGTGGACCGGAATCGCGCCCGCCGTTATGCGCCGACGAGATCTCGCAGACCGTGCTGGCCATGCGGTCTCTGCAGCTTTATGCGCCGCGCGTGGATAAGGCGGCCTTCGCCAAATCCATTCAGCTGGCGGCCACCTGGATTGGCGAATCCCAGCCGAAAACGAATTACGATCTTGCCTGGCGTCTGCAGGGCCTCGTGTGGGGCGGCAAGAGCAAGGACGCAATCGCGAAAGCCCGCAAGGACCTGGTTGCGGTGCAACATCCGGATGGGGGCTGGCCGGATTTGCCATCGATGGAAAGCGGCGCCTATACCACCGGCATCGCCCTTCTGGCGCTGCAGAGTTCCGGAATGGCGGTCAGCGATCCGGTCTACCAGCATGGCGTGCAGTATCTGTTGAGCACCCAGAATGGGGACGGTTCCTGGCACGTGCGTACCCGCGCCGCCGCGCTCCAACCGTACTTCGACAACGGCTTCCCGCATGGCGTGGATCAGTGGATCTCGGCCGCGGCAACCGGATGGGCGGCGATGGCGTTGACGCTGGCAAATCCCGGCAGCCCCTCACGGAGCGTCGTAGGCGCGCCTCCCGAGCGATAGCGCGCGAGGGCGGAACCACCAGGCTATGCGAGCCAGCGAATTCCGTCTACGGTATCGCCGCTCTCATCCGCCAGAAGAGCGCTGAGTTGCGGCGATTCGCCGGCCGCCCGGACCTGGAACTCCAGCAGATTCTCGCCGGAACGGAGTTCGACGGGCACTTTGAACTCGCCGCGCCGGAAGGTGCTGGAATTTGCTTCCTCCAGCACCGTCTGACCGTTCAATTGCACCTTGGCGCGTCCCAGTACGCCCATCCAGAGACTCGCCTTCCGGGTGCCCTCGGCCCGAACCCGCACGGCGGCCCCGTAAGCCGCCCCGGGCACCGGTAAACCGCTATTGGAAAAGAACAGCGTATCCCCACGGGAAACGTGCGATTTCCACGTCGCCAGCGGCGCTCCCGGATTGGCCGTGACCAGCCATTCACGGTTGCCGCGTCCGTGCCAGTTGCGCGGCTTGCCCCAGCGTTTGGTCATCCGGCCGGCATCATCGCCGATCACATCGGCGCTGGCCGGATCCATCGAGCCGATCCCGCGCTGGCTGGTCATGTGGAGATAGTCCAGGTCCCAGGGATTGAAGCCGGCCAGCCGGGCCGCCAGCGCGTCCATCGCCACCGCATCCTCACCGGCGAAGACGAAATTATTCCGCAGCATCTGATCCGGCCGGCCATTCCGATGGTTGGCATACTGCAGTCCGCGGATGGCATCGACGACGGCAAAATCGGGTGGATGGAAGGCTACCAGGTCGGCGACGAATCCATCCACCCGGCCTTCCACCGAGTAGTTGTCGTGCAGCAGCCGGTTGGAGAAGCGGTACGCCGGCGCGTAGACTTCGCGAGGGGCCGTGCCCACGTAGTTCTTGAGACAGGCCGTCACCCCGCAATCGCTGTGGACCTTCAATACCGGCATATCGATCAGGAAATCGCAATTCCGCACGGTGTTGGTGATGCAGTATGACGAGCGTCCGCCGAAGGAACCCACGCCGGCGATGGTTTTGGGCACTTCCAGGTACTGGTAGCCGCCCGATGCGTCGCGGATGGCATCATAGCTCAAATCGACGTAGTCGAACCGCCGGTTCGGAAACTCCCGATTGAAGTCGTGGATCATCCGCCCGACCGTGCCTCCCCAGCCGGGAAACTCCTTCTCGCCCCAATCGAAAGTGGTCAGGTCGACGCGCGTATCGTTCTGTCTGACTTCCATCAAGGTGGCAGGATCGCGCATTCCGCGATAGCTCCCGCCCTCGGCGATCGTGATGCGGGCCGCGCGCGATTTCCGCGCCACATATTCCAGTACAGCCTTGACGACACGGATATCGGTGGCGTCTCCGGTGGTGTAGTCTGGCTGCGCCGCCAGGAAGCAGGCATTCGGCTTCACCACCACCCACGATCCGGGGCGGATCTTCGCCTCCAGGCTGCCTGCTTTCGGGGCGCCGTACTCGATGGCCTTCCAGACCATATCGCGGATCTTCTCGTAATCCAGCGGATCTTCCGGACTCGCGGGATTCCGAAGCTTGTTGTGGGACGAACTGACCAGCCCGATCCGGGACTTCGTCCCGCCCTGTCCGCGGCCCAGACTGGCCGCGGCGCAACCGGAAATAGCGAGAAAATGCCGCCGGCTCCACTTCATAATTGAATTAAGGATATCACGATCTTATTAGTCTGCAAACACTTGGTGAGTACAATTGGAGAACCATGAGCTATTCCAGACGAACCCTGGTCTCGCTGCTCCCGGCGCTGGCGTTAGCGCAGCAATCCGGCAAGGCGGAGAAACTCCCATCGCAGTCGTACCCACTGGAGAAAATGACGGGCCGCCAGAGCGGCACGATTCAGCTCTTCCAGATTCTGAACGGCGATACCCACACCGGATTCCGGTTGGATCTCCACGAGAGCATTCTCCCGGCGGGCGAAGTTCCGCACGCCCCGCATCGCCATGTGCACGAGGAAATGCTATTCGTCTGGGCAGGCGAGCTGGAAGTGACCGTGAATGGAACCGCGACTAAGCTCGGTCCGGGTTCCTGCGCGTACCTGGCCTCGAATGACCTCCACGGCTACCGGAATTCGGGAACAGTCCCGGCCCGGTACTTCGTGCTGGCGATGGGAACCGACTAATGGCCGTAGAGTGAGCGGGGCCCCGGAAGCCGGAATCCGCCGCCCGTCCGATCAGGCGGCGCCGTGCTTCATTACCGGTGTTACCGGTTCCAGGTCGCGCAAAACGCGGTCGAGCTCCGACTCCTGCAGGGGCTTTGCCAGAACGTACCGGTTGTAGCCCTCGAAGTCGGCGCAGAGCTCCGCATCGTATCCGTCGGAGAGCAGGATGAATCCGCCTACCCGCGTCTGCATCGTCTCCGAGAGTTCCACCCAGTTCAGCCCGGGCGCATGCACCGAACAGAACGCCGCGTCGATCTTGATGCGCTGCGACAGTTCCAGCCCGGTGTCCGTATTCGCCACCGGCACGACGCGGTACCCTCGTGCGGCCAGCAACGTCAGGATCTGGCGCTGGGCCGTCTCGTCCGGTTCGATCACCAGGGCCGTCATGCCGCGCGTGTAGTCGTTGACGCCCGCCGCCGGCTGCGTCAGCGGCGTCCGCTCCCGCTGGGTGGTCAATGGCAGTTCCACCTCGAAGCTCGGATCCGCATGGCTCTTCTCGATCAGCCGGACTTCGCCCCCGTGTCCCGCGATCACGCTCCGCGTTACCCCGAGCACGGCGGCCGTCTCCTCGGGCTTTCGCGAGACCGGTTGTCCCGTGAAGGAAACTTCCACTACCAGCCGCTTTCCCAGCACGCTGGTACGCACCGTGATGACCTTCTGGGTCGCGTTCGACAGCGACTGCTCGGCATGCACCAGAAGATTCAGGAATACCTGCTCCAACTGTCCCTGCGACCCGAGCACGTACAGCGGTTCCTGCGAGGTCAAATCCCGCACCCGGATGCCGGATGCCTTGCGGTCGCCTTCGCGGAACTCGATCAGACTGTGCAGCAGGTTGGTCACGGAAACCGGGCGGGCTTCCACCTGTTCCGACGCGAAAGAAACCAGCCGGGCAACCATCCCGGCGGCGCGCTGCGCTTCCGAGGCGATCGCCACCATTTCCCGCTCCGCCGGGCAGCCGTGCCCTTTGTCGAGAGCACGCCGCGCGAGGTCGGAAATGGAGGCCAACGGCGTCTGTAACTCATTGACGACGCCCGAAATCAAGCGTCCGACGGCCGCCAGTTTTTCGGTTCGGAAGAGCTGCTCCTGCACGCTGCGCTGGTCGAGCAGCCGGAAAGCGACGCCGATCTGATTGGCCAGGTGCTGTGCGAGCGCCTGTTCGTCCACGGTAAACACGTGTGGACCGTGGTCGTGGTCGAGTTCGAGTACCCCGGTCACTTCGCCTTGCGCCATCATCGGCACGAACAGCAGGCTCTTGGGCGCTCTCTCGGCCGTTTTCGCTCTCATCGGGAACGGGCTGCGATCGATATCGGGAATCACCAGCAGGGTTCGATAGTGAAAGCACGCCACCGCGCCGGCTTCGGTTCCGGCGGGCGGAGAGGAAAGAGAGATCGAGGCTGCCTCCTCCTCTTCATTGGCGATCGCGTCCAGCGTCTTCGAACTGCGATTAAAGATGAAGAGGTGGACTCGTGTTACTCCGAGGACCGTCGTGAGCGAATCGCTCACGCGCTTCAGAATCGCCTCCGGAGAAGAGGCGCTCAGAATTTCTTCGCTCAGATTGTAGGTTTTCCGCAGTCTCTCGCGCTGGCGCCGCAAACGGCGCTCCCTGCTCCAGAGGAAGAAGCAGATGCAGAGCAGCATGATGAGGCCCGAAGCCAGCATCAGCGGCTCTACCAGCCAGTTGCCGTTCGCCGCGGACAAGAATCGGCCCTGAGCCTTCGCCGGATGTCCCCCGAGTGCCCCCAGCAAAGCTATTGCGTACCGCGGACCGCACCTGAGTGGGCCGTTAACCATCAGTGAATACTCGTTGACAAAAATTATCCGTCAAGCGCTCCGCGCGGGGCAAGTTAACGTCGGTGAACCCACCGGTTAAGCTATTGCTGCTCATCATGCTTCCGGCGGAAGTGAAGCGAGGCTCGCGGCGACCCATTCCAGGTAGGCTTCGGAGCCGTCCACAACCGGAAGCGCGAGGATTTCCGGCACCTCGTAAGAATGCACCTTTTCAATTGCTTTGCGAAGCTGGTCGAAACTCGCGCGCGACGATTTGATCAGCAGCAGCCATTCCTCGGCATTCTCCACCGCGCCTTTCCACCGGTAAAAGCTGCGCACCCGGGGAACCACGCTCACACAGGCCGCGAGTCTTTCCCCGACCAGGACTTGCGCTAATTCCTCGGCCTCCTTCTCGCTGCCGCACGTGCTCAGTACAACAATTTTGTCCGTCATGGGGTAAGATCCACGAAAAAAACGCGAAGCCGCCCGCTAACCGATGGTAATATTATGTTCCAGGCACCCGGTGCGATGAGAAGCAATTTCACTCGATGGGCATTTGGCGCCGTTTTCGTGGCTGTCGCAATCTATGCGGCCATCACCCTGAACGGACCCCACGGCATTCGTGCGCTCACGGATAAGCAGCAGCTGATTCTGGAGATGCAGAAGCGCAACGCGGCACAGGCCCAGAAAATCGAGCGCATCAAGGAACACATTCAACGGCTCAACGATAACCCTTCCGAGCAGGAACTGGAAATCCGCGACCGGCTGAAGCTCGTCCACCCCGACGAGAAAGTCTTCATCACCGGCAAACCCGAAAAGCACTAGCAGGACCGCGGTTTCACCGGGGTTTTCCGCATCCAGATCCAACAAGCGTCAGATCCGCAATACCGCGGCACCGCGAATCGCATCGTTTTTCAAGAGATTCAATGCTTCGTTCGCGTCTTTCAACCCAAACTCCCGGACCTCGGTGTGAATCGGGATTTCCGCCGCCAGCCGCAGAAAGTCCCGGCCATCCTCGCGGGTGTTATTCGCGACGCTCCGGACCACGCGCTCGTGATAAAGCAGCTCGTACGGGATCGGCGGGATCGGGCTCATATGGATGCCCCCGAGCGACACCGTGCCGCCGCGCTTCAGCGCCCGAAGCGCCGGGATCACGAGTTCGCCGGCTGGCGCGAAGATCAGGGCGCCATCCACCAGTTCTGGTGGCACATCGGCGGCGCCGCCGGCCCACCGCGCGCCCAGGTCGAGAGCGAGTTGGCGGTGGCGCGGATCGCGCGAGAGCGCGTATACCTCAATATCCCAATGGCGCGCCACCTGGATTGCTACGTGTGCCGCCGCGCCGAAGCCATAGATGGCCAGGCTGCCGCCCCGCGGCACTCCGGCCAGGCGCAGGGTGCGGAAGCCGATGATCCCAGCGCAAAGCAGCGGTGCCGCATGCAGGTCGGGCAGGCCGGGCGGTAATTCGTAAATGAACTCTTCGGGCGCCAGAAGATACTCCGCATATCCTCCGTCTACCGTCCAGCCGGTGAATTCGGCCGCCATGCAAAGATTCTCGCGGCCCGAACGGCAATAGGAGCACTTCCCGCAGGTCCGATGCAGCCACGGGATCCCGACTCTGGTGCCGGCCGCAAACCGGCGCGCGTCCGGCCCATTCCGCTCCACCACGCCGGCCACCTGGTGTCCCGGGATCAGCGGCGCTTTCCGCTGGGGCAATTCGCCCTCGACGACATGTAAATCGGTCCGGCAGACGGCGCACGCCTGGACCCGCACCAGCACCTGTTCCCCGGCCGGCTCCGGCGCGGCAACCTCCGTAAACTCAAGTGGCGCCGACTCTACCCGGGCCGGCGCCTTCAACACGCAAGCCTTCATATCGCTATTTTGACGCGATCGGCAGGGTGCGATCGATCACCGAGGTCCCGTACGTGCGACATGGTTACTGGGGATACTACTATGCGACCTTTTCTAGTTCTAACGACAGTCTGGCTGGCCGGCACGTTCGCGTGTCTGGCGCAGGACCGGGACCGGTTCGATCGCCAGGATTACGGGCGGCCCGCCGAGACCATTCCGACGGGAACTCGAATCTCGGTGCGCACCGAAGGAGTGATCGAGGTCCGCGATCAAAGCGATGGGCGGATCTTCCCTGCCACCATTGCCGAAGACGTGAATGACCCCGACGGCCATGTGCTCATTCCACGCGGCTCGCCGGTAGAGCTGATCGTGCAAAACGTCGGCCACGGGGAAATGGCGATCGACATCGACGCGATCCGCGTCTATGGACGCCGCTACATGGTTTCGGCCGAAGTCTACCGCGATTCCCGGCGCGTCAACAATAACACCGGCGCGTACGTCGGCGGCGGAGCGCTGATCGGCGGTGTCATCGGAGCGATCGCCGGCGGCGGCAAAGGAGCGATTGCGGGCGCGGCCGCGGGAGCTGCCGCGGGTGGAGCGACGTCGGTGCTGACTCGCGGACGAATCGTCGATATTCCTCCGGAGAGTGTCATTGATTTTCGCCTGGACCGGCCTCTTACCGTAAGCAGCGGTTATTTCGATGAGGACCGGGGTTACGATCGCGACGGCTACCACTATCACAATGGCTATTACGACCGTCGCGGCGGCCGCTAAGGATCGTGCCACAGGAGGATCGAACGCCCGACGCGAGACGTCGCCGGGATTCGATCCGCCCACGGCGGCTGTCCGAAGAGTTTCCAGCCACTGATACTGACTGCATTCCAACCCGGCGATGGTTTCTCGCGATTCAACGGAAGCACTTGCGGAAAACTGTCGCCGGCGAGAGTGCCGTATGTTTTATTGAAAGGCTCGAACGCAATTGCGGGCACGCCCTCCTGTTTCAGCCGCAAGCCGAGCCGCTTCATATCCTGCCCCCAATCCAAATCCGAATCGGCCAGGAATTTCTCCGGGTGCGGCCCCGCGATTTCATTGGTATAAGCCAGATAGTCGGGATGCTGCAGCGCTCCCGATACGGTTTGCCACAGCAGGCATCCAGCCGCCAGCCAACGCGTTCGCCGGCCGTGGGAGAGGGACACCGCGGCCGCGCCCGCGAGCACGGCACATCCCAGATATACCGGCAAAACATGCCGGACGCCGATATTGATCCGGCTCGGCAGCGCGCAGAATAAGATCGCCAGCGAGAACACCGCGGCCGATCTCGCCTTCCGGATCGCCCGAAAACCGGCCGCCAGTAAAACGAGTAGCGCGAGCGGCGTTTTCAGCGCCAGCGCCACCGGGTAGTAATACCAGAAGCCGCTGTCGCTTCGGCGGCCGAGTAGGTATGAGGCGTGTCCAGCCGCATTGTGCGTCCAAACGGTCGCGATGCCCGTAAAGAAGCGGGGTGCCGGGAGTCGCAAATGCAGATAGTCCACGCGCGCGAAGGTAAACCGGTATCCGGCCCAGATGACTACCGCGGCGATCGCGCAGGCCGCCGCCAGTTGCTTCCGGCAGCGCCATAGCGTGCCCCGGTGGATGGCGATTAGGGCCGCCGGCAGAAATACCAGCGCGGAGAATTTCGAGAGGCAAGCCAGCCCGGCGGCCACCCCCAAGATCACCGTGCGCCGCCGGTCCGGCCGTTCGATCCAATGGAGGGACGCCAACGCAGCCGCGCCGGTCCACGCCGCCACCGCCATGTCCGTGGTGATCAGACCCGAATGTGCCAGTACGGGCGGGAGAGTGGTGAACAGCATAGTCGCGGCCAGCGCTCCCGGAGCGCCGGCGATTCGTCCCCCCCAGAGGAATACCACCAGGCAGGCGATCCAGAAAAACGGCAGGATGCCCGCCCTCCCGAGCGCGAGCGTCCGGTCGTAGTGACTGTCGTGGCCGAGGATGCGGTAGCCTTCGCGGTACGCTTCCGCGCCGCGGCCCTGCCACCGTTCGCCCGCGAGGTAGGGACCGATGGCGCCCATCAGTCGCGCGAGCGGCGGGTGCTGGTCCTCGTAAAGATATTTGCCGGCCGAGAGCCACTCCATCCCTGCGGCGAGATGGTCCGGCTCGTCGATGGTGTGATTGAAAACCGTGTAGGTGGAGACGATTCGCGCCGACGCGATCAGAACCAGCAGAACCGCAATCCACGCGGCCCGCCGTATGTCGAGACTTTCCGCCAATCCGACACTATATCGCGCCTGCGTTTATGGGAAGAGGGGAGAGGACCTTTGGGAGAGAAGCTGTGGGGAGAGGTGCCGAATGGAGAGCCGGCGCGGCGCTGGAGTGCGCACGCCGCGCCGGCCCCCGGTCGAATCTAGATTGCTCGGCGGACAGGGCGGCGATTGCGCGAGCGGAACAAAAGCTTTCCGGCGCCGGCGCTGCTCGGGAACCGTTCGTAGCGAATAGCGGCGGGAATTTCCACCACGGGCGCCATCGTCTGGTTTTCTCCGACGATCTCTTTCGGAGCGAGCTGGCGGGTCATCCGAACACCCAGCGACCGCTCGATTCGCGCTACTTCCGCGCGTTCCATGCGGGTTGCAAAGGTGGAAGCCGTGCCCTGCGCTCCCGCTCGGCCCGTGCGGCCGACGCGGTGGATGAAGTCTTCGGGAACCTGCGGCAGGTCATAGTTCACCACGTGCGAGATGCCCTCCACGTGAATGCCGCGCGCCGCGACATCGGTCGCGACGAGGACGCGGTAGTAACCGTCCTGGAAGCCCTTCAGTGCCTGATTGCGCTGGTTCTGGCTGCGATCGCCGTGAATCGTCGCGATTTTGGTGCCAGTCCGCGAAAGCTGCCGCGCCAAACGGTCCGCGCCGTGCCGCGTCCGCGCAAACACCAGGAAAGAACCGGTTTCGTTCGCCAGCATGGATTCGAGCAGCGGCACCTTCTGCGCCGCGTCGATCTCATAAAGCCGCAGATCGATCTGCTCCACCGGGCGGGTCGTCGAACCGGCTTCGACGCGAACCGCGTTCGGAATGTAGGTTTCCACCAGGTGCCGCACCGAAGTTTCGATCGTCGCCGAGAAGAACAGCGTTTGCCGGTTGGGCGGGGTGGCATCGAGAATCCGCCGGATGGTGGGCAAAAAGCCCATATCGAGCATGCGATCGGCCTCGTCCAGGACGACGATTTTCGCGCCCGTGAGGTTAATCAGCTTGCGGCTAAGAAAGTCATAGAGACGGCCGGGCGTCGCCACAATCACCTGCGCGCCCTTGCGGACGGCCTGGAGTTGCGGGTTTTCGCCGACGCCGCCGACCACGATCGCGGCCCGGATTCCGGTGCCGTGCGCGATTTTCGCGAAAGTTTCGTGGATCTGCATGGCGAGTTCGCGCGTCGGGCTGAGAATCACCGCGCGCACGCCTTTCGTTCCGGGGTTAGCGATCAGCGAATGCAGCACGGGCAGCACGAACGCCAAAGTCTTGCCGGTGCCGGTCTGGGCTGTCGCCACCACATTGCGGCCCGCAAGGGCGGGTTCGATCGCAAGTGCCTGCACTGGAGTAGGTTGGGTAAATCCGTTCTTGAGGAGGTTGGCCTGGAGAACAGAAGTAAGGGGAAGTTCAGTGAAATTTTTCATCAATCGTTTTGGGAAGGAAATCTGCGAACCGACTTACCAGTGAGGGAAGAGCAGGAGGCGGATCAACTTCGAACTACATAAACAGTATAGCGTATTCCCGGTGGCGGCATGGGCGCTCTCCTGCGATAGTAGACCGTATGCGTATCGCCGCTCTCGCCTGCCTGGCAGTCGCCGTCGCCGCGGCGCAGCCCCCGGCCCCTTCCCTCCTCGTGCTGAACGACGTGAATCTCATCGACGGCGCCGGCAAACCTGCCCGGGCGCACGTCCGGCTCACGCTTCGGGGCGACCGTATCCAGTCGATCGAAGACGCCACCCGGCCGCTCCCACCCGGCGCGGTGGTCTGGAACCTCGCCGGGATGACGGTGATCCCCGGCCTGATCGAGGCCCACGTTCATCTGACCTCGGGGCCGACGGTCGATGACCAGACGGTAAGGATGCTGCGCTTCGGCCTCCTCGGCGGCGTCACCTCTGTCCGCGATATGGGCGGCGACGCCGTCGTGCTTGCCGGAATGGCGCGGAATTCCCGCGATCCTGATCAGGCCGGTCCGCGCATTTATTTTTCCACCCTGGTGGCCGGCCCCCAGTGGTTCGCCGATCCCCGCCCGAAAGCCGTCGCCCATGGCGGCGTTCCGGGCGAAGTCGCGTGGCTTCACGCCTTGACGCCCCAGACCGACATCCCGGCAGTCATTCGGGACGGAAAAGCCACCGGCGCGACCGGCCTCAAAATTTACGCCGATCTCCCGCCCGAACTCGTGGCACGAGCCATCGCCGAAGCCCACCGCCAGGGGATGAAGGTCTGGTCCCATTCCGCCGTCTTTCCCACCAAGCCTTCCGAATTGGTGGCCGCCGGCGCCGACGTCATCTCTCATACGGTTTACCTGGGATCCGAGGGGATGAATACGCCACCCACCTCCTACGAGGCAGCGCGCCGGGGCTTGGGCATCGACTACACCAAGACTCCGGTCGATGGAGAAGCACTGACCGCCCTCTTCCGCCTGATGAAAGACAAAGGAACGATTCTGGATGAAACCCTCTTCGTCACCAATCTGAACAAGCGCGGCGACGATGACCCCATCTGGCAATGGACGATCGCCGCGACGCGCCGTGCCCACGAACTTGGAATCCCGCTCGCCGCCGGCACCGACTCCTTCGGCGGCCCGCGGGACGGCAGCGTCCCAAATCTCCATCGCGAACTGCGGTTCCTGGTGGAAAAGTGCGGCCTGACTCCCGTCGAGGCGATCCAGTCGGCCACGCAGATCGCGGCACGGGCGATCGGAATCGAATCGTCCTACGGCACCGTGGAAGCCGGAAAGGTCGCGGACCTGGTGATCCTCCGCGAAGATCCCGCTTCGGACATCGGGAGGACGGAGAACATCGCGGCAGTCATCAAAGGCGGAGTCGTCTTTCAGCGCTAACCGGGCCACCATCCCTGTACTTTCTGGCACGCCGGCCGCAAAGCGGCATTACCGTCCGACCCGCTGTTCCCTTTCGGTACGATTTTTGTCGTTGATTTACGTCGGTCGTCGTAGTACGCTTTCCGGTATGTCCACTCAGAGAGAGAAGTCCGGTCCCCCGCTGCCCACCGACGCCGAGCTCGACATCCTCGCGGTGCTTTGGCGCCTGCAGCAGGCTACCGTTCGGGAAGTGCATGAGGCGCTCCGCACCAGCAACGGCTACACCACCACCCTCAAACAGATGCAGGTGATGGCGGAGAAGGGGCTGTTGAAGCGCAGTGAACGTTTTCGCTCTCACGTTTATGAAGCCGCGATCCCCAAGGAGCAGACCCAGACGGAACTCGCCGGCGATCTCCTGAAGCGGGCCTTCGACGGCTCTGCCCAGAGCCTGGTGATGCGCGCCCTTTCGGCGCAGCCGGCCTCGAAGGAAGAACTGGCCGAGATCCGCAAGATGATCGACCGGTTCGCCAAGGGCAAGGGAGGTGAGCGATGACGGCCATGGAACGCCTAGGTTGGACACTCATTCATTTCGGCTGGCAAGGCGCGGCGATCGCCCTTCTCTATGGTGTGATCCGACGCTACCTCCAGCGGCCCGGGAGCCGCTACCTGCTGGCATGCGGCGCCTTGACGATGATGCTGTCGGCCCCCCTGATCACCTGGTCTCTGACGAGACCCGCGGAAGCCAATTCGAAGATCGTGGCGCCCGACCGGACGGCCAGAGTCCCGGGCCACGTGCCGGCAACCTCCCGGCCAATGCCGCCGGATTCGACGACACCCCATCATCCCGCCGCTGTGGCGCAGTGGACCGCGGCGCTCTGGTTCGCCGGGGCCACGGTACTGTCCTTCCGCCTCATCCTCGGCTGGTTCACCTGCCTGCGCATTCGCTTGAAGTACACCCGCCCTGCTCCGCTGGAATGGTGCCAGACGATAGAGCAGCTCGCGCGCCGGCTCCGCCTTTCCTCTCGGATCACGCTACACGTCTCGCCGGTTTTGGATTCGCCGATGGTGATTGGCGCACTGCGCCCGCTGGTCCTCGTCCCGGTCGGACTGCTCACCGGCCTTCCCGCCGGTATGGTCGAAACTCTGCTCCTTCATGAGCTCGCCCACATCCGCCGCCACGACTATCTGGTAAACCTGCTGCAAAGCGCCGCCGAGGCGCTATTGTTCTACCATCCGGCCGTGTGGTGGGTTTCGGCTCACCTTCGCGAGGAGCGCGAACGCTGCTGCGACGATCTGGCAGTGGCCGTGAGCGGCGATCTACTGACCTACGTCAACGCCCTGGCGGAGCTCGAGTCCAGCCGGGCTGCCCACCTTGCGGCCGTCGCTGCCAACGGTAGCTCCCTTACAAGCCGTATCGCCCGCTTATTGGGCGAATCGCATCCCGCCGCCCGCTCCGGCCGCGGCGCCCTGTTCGGAATGGCCATTCTCCTGGCGGCAGCCTATTCCCTGTTCGGGCAGGCGGAGCCCCGTCCGACCTTTGAGGCAGCGTCGGTGAAACCGAACACCACCAATCCCTCCCGAAGGATGTTTCGCCCTCAACCGGGCGGCGGCGCGATGTCGGAAAACGCCCCCTTGCTGATGCTCATCCAAAATGCCTATTCGGTGCAGGGATACCAGGTGGTCGGAGGACCCTCGTGGGTTCAAACTGATGGATTCGACATTATGGCCAAACCGCCCCAAAAAACCACCGAGGCAGAGATGCGCCTGATGCTCCAATCGCTGCTGGCCGAGCGGTTCAAGCTGTCGGTGCATCGCGATAC
>JADMIO010852408.1_pt1 | contig 18700 bp, 16 predicted proteins | sample 8958161 | NCBI WGS metagenome assembly JADMIO01 (sample SAMN16585339, study PRJNA669376) | soil metagenome | isolation source: Crop rotation soil | place: USA: Cullars Rotation, Alabama | collected 2011 | reverse complement strand
GTGCTAGGTGCTAGGTGCTAGGTGCTAGGTGCTAGGTGCTAGGTGCTAGGTGCTAAGTGCTAGGTGCTAGGTGCTAGGTGCTAGCTGTCTTGGTCTAGGACCTAACACCTAGGACCTAGCACCTACTACAGGATTTCGCACCCGGCTGACGCCGAGCACCTCCACTTCTACCTCGTCGCCGGGTTGGAGGGTCCCGACGCCGGCCGGAGTTCCGGTGGCCACGAGGTCACCAGGCTCCAGCGTCATGATCTTCGAGATATACGAAAGCAGGAAAGGAATCGAAAACGCCATCTGCGACGCCTTGCCGCGCTGACGTTCCTTCCCGTTCACTCTTGTAACTACTTCCAGCGCCGACAGATCGCTGGGAGCTTCCTGCGGGACCCCTACCGGACAGAACGTATCGAATCCCTTGGCCCGGGTCCATTGAGAATCGCTTTTTTGCAAGTCCCGGGCGGTCACGTCGTTCACAGCCGCGATCGCCATGACTGCCGCTCGCGCTTGCTTCTCGTCCGCGTGGCGCAGGCGTTCGCCAACGATCACGCCGATCTCACCCTCAAACTCCACCTGCTTGGACATCATCGTGAGCTGAATCGGTTGCCCGTCGGCCACCACACTGGACGGTGGCTTGAGGAAGATCAGCGGCTCCTTGGGGACTTCGTTGCCGAGCTCCTTGGCATGATCGACGTAATTCCGGCCGACACAGACGATTTTGGAGAGTCTCATGGATGGTTATTGGTGGCGTAAAACTTCGCGATCTCCGATTTCAGATCCTCCCAGCGTCCATTGAGCCTGCGGGCAGGCGGCAACACGCGCAGGAGCTCCCTCCCATACGCCATCCGGATGACACGCGGATCCGCGATGACCACGACGCCGGTGTCGGTGGTAGAGCGTATCAGGCGCCCGAATCCCTGCTTGAGACGAAGGGCGGCATGGGGAAGCATGTACTCGCCGAACGGATCGCCCCCGGCGCGCTGGATGGCCTCGCAATGCGCGGCCGTGATCGGCTCCGTCGGGACCTTGAAGGGCAGCTTGGCGATCACGAGGCCGCGCAGCGTCTGCCCGGGCACGTCGACGCCTTCCCAGAAGGAGGACGTTCCAAGCAACACCGCTCCACTGGTATTCCGGAAGCGATCCAGCAACGCGTCCCGTTGGGCTTCGCCGTGCACCAGCAACGGCCACCGGCGCTCGAAACCCGCTGAACGCAGCTCCGCCGCCAGAAGACGGACGTCCCTGTGGCTGGTGAACAACGCGAACAGGCCGCCGTCCGAGGCCTGCGCGACGTCGAGAATCGCCTGCTTCACGAACGCGGTGTGCCGCACACCCTCGGTGTTCGGCTGCGGAGCATCCGTCGGGATCACGAGCAGAGCCTGCAGGTCGTAGTGGAATGGCGACGGAAACACGCCCGTCACCGGCTCGACGTCGTCCTCGTCGAGGCCAAGGCGCTTTTTCAGGAAAGTGAAGTCGCCGTCCGTGGCGAGTGTCGCGCTCGTGACGATGGTCGTTTTCACGCGACGGAACAGGTCGTCACGCAGGATTGGCGCGAGGTCCAGGGGAACGCTGTTGGCCGCGACCGAGCGCTCGCGGCCGGTCGCCTCCAGCCACCGCACGGTCGGCGTGCCCGCCTTGGGAGCGAGCGTCTCACGCAGCGCGTCGCCGGCCGACTCGATACGACGGACCACCGCGCGAATCTCCGTCAGGCTCTGGGCGTTCGCTTCGCTGGCCTTTGCGCTGGACTCGATGCGCTCGCTGACGATCTGCAGGCCGTCGCGAAGCATGCCGAGCGAGTCGATCGTATCCTGATAGGCAAGGCGAAGCCCGGACTCCCACACGCGATGTGACGAGAACTCGTCGGTAATCCGCAGCACCTGCGAGCCGGATTCATCGAGCACCGCGTCCAGCAGGTCGAACAGCATCGCGGACTTCTCGCGCGCGGCGCGCACCGCCGGAGCGAGCCGCTCTTCGACGAGATCCATGCTCGCGACGCTGATCAGGTCACGCGACGCGCCCAGGCGCGCGATCAGCGCAGGCAGCAGGCCGCGCCCGCGTCGTTCCAGTCTGCCGAACAGCCGGGCCAGGCCGCGACGCGTGACGGTGACGCCGAGATGATCCGCCGCGGCATCCTCGAGGTGATGGCCCTCGTCCACGACGAGGCGTGAATATGCCGGGAGCACCGCGGCGTCGCCCCAGTTGCCTGACGCGCGGCGCACGGCGACGTCGGACATCAGCAGGTGGTGATTGACGACGATCACATCCGCCTCGGCCGCCGTGCGACGCGCCTTGAACACGAAGCACTTGTCGAAATGGGTGCACTTGAAGCGCTGGCAGAGGTCGGGCTCCGCCGCGACTTCGTCCCAGACCTCCGAGCGCGGCTGCGACGGCAGGTCGCTCAGCGATCCGTCGTTCGTCTTCGACGCCCACGCGGCGATCGCATCGACTTCGCTCGCCATGTCGTCGTCGAAGAGCGTGGCCTCCGCGGATTCCGCGTGCTCGAGCCGCGAGAGGCACACGTAGTTGCGCCAGCCCTTGAGCAGCGCGAAGCGCACCTCCTGATCGTCGAGCGCGTCCCGGAGGAACGGCAGGTCCTTGCCGACGAGCTGCTCCTGGAGGTTGATGGTGTTGGTCGAGACGATCGTGCGCTCCTTGTTGCGCGCACCCCAGCGCAGCGCGGGCACCAGGTAGCCGAGCGACTTGCCGACGCCGGTGCCCGCCTCGAGCAGTCCGATGCCGCCGCGGTTGTACAGCTGCGCGATCCGCCCGGCCATGGCGCGCTGGCTGGGGCGGTCCTCATAGCGCGGATGAATCTTCGCGATCGGACCGTCCTCGCCGAGGTCGTTCTGCATCTCCTCGCGCGCCAGCTCGCGCGGCGGCGCATTCGTCGGGATCTCGACGACAACATAGAGATCGTCCGCGGCATTGTTGGTGATGCCGAATCCGATGCCGTCATCGTACATGCGAGCGGCGATGGACATGTCGGCATCCGACGGTTCGAGCGAGCCCGAGGGATGGTTGTGCACCAGCATCTCGCCGCGCTGCGCGAAGCCGGGGAGCGCGAGCACCGAAACCGGATCGCCTCGGGCGACGACGCGTGATGTCTCGATCAGCCCGTTCTCATCCACCGTGCAGACGAAGCAGACTTCGCGGCCTGCCGCCAACTTGATCGCCGCGCGAATGGCGGCTGCCGCCCTGGGGTGAATTCGACTGGCGGCCTTGGGGAGGGTGGCGGGCACCCTCGCAATCTAAGAGCGTGTCAGGTCTTCAGAGGCTTCTTCTTGGCTGCCGGGAACAACACGTTGTTCAGGATCAACCGGTACCCGGGGCTGCCCTTGTGCAGCGACAGATCCGTCGGCGGGTTGCCGATCGCGTGTTGCGGATCCTCGGGGTCGTGGCCGCCGTAGTAGGTCCACGTGCCCTTGCCGTAGTCGCCGTGCACGTACTTCACCCACGGCGCCCCTTCCTCGAACGCGAGCGTGATGACGCCCGGCTTGAGGACCGACTTGTTGAAGCTGGTCGTCACACCGTAGAAGTCGCTGATGACGCTGCGGTGGTCCTGGACGAGCATGGCCGCCACCGGGTCGAACTTCGCCGAGAAGTTGAACAGGGTGAACGCGCCAAGCGGCTGACGACGTCCGGGGACGTTCACCTGGTGGCCGTCGATGTTGCTCATCGAGTTCACGAAGGGCGACTGCTCGAGCCGCACCTCCTGAAACGCGAACGAGCGTTTCCACGCCAGCTTGGCGTCGGCATTCTCATCCGTCGGCGTGCCATCGGCGAACGAGCCGGCGATGTCCACGTCGTTGCCGGCGATCGCAAGCTCCAGCGTTTCCGTCGCGCCACACATGGCGAAGACGAAGCCTCCGCGTTCCACGAAGAGCCTGATGTTCTCGGCGACTCCCTTCTTGAGCGCGGGAATGTTCGGGAAGCCCAGACGGCGCGCAGTCGCCGAGTTCTTCTGCACGAGATCGATGAACCAGGGCGTGTCCCGATAGCCCAGGTGGAACTTGTTCAACTGGCCGGTGAAGTCCTCGTGGTGCAGGTGCAGCCAGTCGTACTTGCTCAGGTCACCGCGCTGGACTTCGTCGTCATAAATCGGTGAGTACTCGATGCCGGCGTACTTGAGCGCCAGCGTGACGGCGTCGTCCCACGGCGGCGCATCCGGCGGCGTGTAGACCGCGATTCGCGGGGCCTTCTCCAGCGGAACCGCGTCCATGTTCGCGTTTGCGATCTCGTTCCGGATCGCCGCCAGCTTGCCGGCGTCGGTAGCCTCGAACGTGATGCCGTCGAGGCCGGCGCGGCGGCGCAGCTCCGGCGTATCCGGCAGGAGAAAGGCTCCCCCGCGGTAGTTCAGGAACCACTCGGCCTTCATCCCGGCTTTGAGCGCCGCGAAGGTGAGGCCGTACGCCTTGAGGTGGTTCGATTGCGCGTCGTCCATCGGGACGAGCAGGGACTGCGCGACGGCGGGAACGGCGCGAAGGAAGAGAGCGCAACTGAGCAGCAGCGCGAGGGATCTACGGCGCACTCTGTGGTATTCCGGGAATGTTGTTCTTCACGACCTCGAGGTCCCGTCGCGCCTGCGGCACCAGTGCACTCTGCGGGTATGTGAGGATCAGGTGCTCCAGCCGCTTTGTCGCGCCATCAGGGTCGCCGCGACGTTTCAGTGCGCGCGCCCACTCGAGCTCCGCCGCGGGTGCCTCCGCGCTGGCCGCGTACTGCTCGACGACACGCTGCCACAGCGGAATCGCGTGCGCCTCGTCCTTGATCGACAGGCGCAGCTGGCCCGCCGTGTACAACAGGACCGAGGCGACGTCCGACAGTTTCTCGCTGGACTCCACCATCTTGGTGGCGGATGCGGCGGTGTCGCCGCGAGCGAGCAGCAGGAACGCCTGGCCAAGCGCGACGTTACTGTCGCCCTTCACCCGCGAGATCAAGCCGAGCGCCAGCGCCAGCTCGGGTGACGCGTCGCCGCCCGTGCGCAGCAGCCGCCGCGCGGTCTTGAGATCCCCGCTGTACAGCGCGAGCCATCCGGCCGCATCGCTCGAGTCAGCGTCCGGACCGGCCACCGTGAGCGCGCCGCGCGCGCGCGTCATGTCACCGACGCGCACCCAGCCGAACGCGATGGATCGCGCGAGCGTGGCGCGGCTCGTCGGCGTGAGCCAGCGCTCGTATTGCGCCACGAGCCGTTCCGCGGTCGCGGGACGTCCCAGCGCGGCGAGCGCACGCACGTGCACGGGCAACAGGCTGCGCGCGACGCGCGCGGAATCGAAGCCGGCGGGGCCCGAGGGCATCGAGAGCGGAGCGAGCTGCAGCGCCCCGCCGGGATCACCGCTGTTCAGGGCGGCGACCGCAGCCCTGAGCGCGACGTCCGGCGATTGCTTGTACCGCAGCACGTTCGCCAACGCCTCACGGGCGTGCGTCCACCGCTCCTCGGACTCGGCGCGCGCGGCGTAGTCCATCCACGCGGCGGCGGCGAGACTGTCCGGCGGGAGGTCGCGAAGCGCGAGCCAGCCGTTGGCCGGCGATCCCCATGACGCCTCGAGCGTCGCCAGCGCGCGGCGCGCGGCGACCAGCACCGGCGGTGCGAAGAACTGAGCGCGAATGGCGTCGCGCACCGTCGTCGGCGCGGGCGTGAGCGCGTAGGCGGTGGCCTGTTCGAGATACGGCGCGGTCGTCAGCGCCTGCCTCCAGGCGGCCGCGCTTTCCTCCCACTGACCCATCGCGGCGCGTGTCTGCGCGATCTCGAGCTGGAGATCGCCCGGCCCGCCGAGCGCCGTTCGCGCGCGCAACAGCACCGTGTCCGCTTTCGCGGCCTGTCCGCGCTGCAGCAGCAGCCTGGCGTACTCGCGATACGGTGCCGGCGTGCGCGGCGCGTCCGTCACCCAGCGTTCGAACGCCGCCTGCATCTCCGGCTGGCGTCCAAGTGTCTGGAGGCTGCGCAGGAGGACGGAGCGATAGACGCCTTCCTGAGGGTTCGTCCGAATGAGCGAATCCAGCGGCACGAGGAGCGAATCCGTCCACTGGAGCTCGTGGTACGCACGTTCGAGTCCGAGCAGTGCACTGACTGCGGTCGACCCGAAGAGCGATTGGCGAAAGAGCGCAGCTGCCTCGCGGTGCTTGCCCGCGCCCTCGAGATCGAGCGCGCGATAAAAAGCAGTCGTGTCGCGTACAACTGAGGGCTGCTGGCTGAGGGCTACCGGCTGGATCGGCAGAAATGATGATCCGGCGACCAGGACCCCTCCAGCCAACAGCCTGCAGCCAGCAGCCGTCAGGAGCTCACGGCTTGTCGGCATTAATCCGCTTGAAGTACTCGAGAATGGCGCGGCGTTCGTCCGCCGTCAGCCCTCGCAGGTCGCCCCACGTCGGCTCGCGGAACTTCGACGCATTCCTGCCGCGTGCGGCTGCCTGTCCGGGATCAAAGCGCTGATCGCCGGTCGCGGCCTTGGCTTCGCGTTTATCCGTGTCCTCGCGCTCTTCCTTCTCGAGCGCCCGGCCGGCGTCGAGCATGCGGCGGAACAGCTGCTGCTGCCGGGCAACGGTCTGCGCGTCCACGCGCGTCTGCTCCAGCGCTTCTGCGAGCTGCTTGGCTTCCTTGGCAAGCTCCGCGGCGCGCTCGCCGCCTGCAGCGTCGCCCAGCTCCTCGAGCTGATTCGCGATGCCGCGCTGCTGGCGCGCCAGCGCGCGGGCCGTCGCCTGCGACTCCGGACTCATCTGGCCCTGTCCGGGAATCGGCATCAGTCCCTGCGCCTGCGCGTTGATCGAGCCCTGCTTGTTCGCCATCTCCTGGAGCTGCTGCAGCATCTCGGCGAAACCCGTTGCGGAGTTCGAGCTATTCGCCTTCTCGCGATCGCGTGCGAGCTGCGCGGCCGCGCGGTTGAGTGATTCCGAAGCTTCACCGAGCGAGCTCGCGGACTGCTGGCCGCCGCGCGGCTCGGAAAGCTGTTGCGTCGCCTGCTGGACCCGCTGCTTCGCTTCGTTCATCGCGCGCTGCGCACGACCGGACAGCAGTGAGGTCTTCTGTCCTTCCTTCTGCAGCTTCTCAGCAGTCTGGTCGACGCCCTGCTGCACCGCGCTCTGCTGGCCGCGCAGCTGGTCGGCCTTCTGCTGATCGCGTCCGGCCTGGCGCGCCTTCTCCTCGAGTGCCGATTCCTCGCGCGCCATCTGCAGCAGCTCCTGGATCGACTGGTCCAGGGCCTCGGTCAACTCCTTCTTCCACTCGCCGACCTGCTGCTCGCGCGCATCCTTCAGGTCCTTCGCGGCCTGCTCCATCTGCTGCGACGCACTCTTGGGATCGTTCTGCCGCATCTTCTGCTCGGATCCCTGTGCATTGCGCTCCGCAGACGCCGCCTTGTCGGCCGCGGCATCGGCTTTCTCCTTCTGCAGGCGCTTCTGGAGATTGTCCACATCCTTCGACAGGCGATCGGAGCGATCTGCGAGTTGATTGGCGCGATCCTTCTTCGCGTCTGAATCCATGCGGCCGCTGGAGTCCGCCATGTTCTTCTGTTTCTCGGCGATCTCCTGGGCCTCGTCCTTGAGCGTTTCCATCGCGCCTTCGAGCGCGGCACGCTTGAGCATCTCGGCGCTCTTCTCGAGCTGTTCGCGCAGTCGCTTCTGCATCTCGGCCAGGTCGCGCATGGCGTCACGCGCCTGCTCGCCGGAGAGATCCTTGGCTGCATTCTCGAGCTTCTTCATCTGCTCCATCAGGTCCGCGGTCAGCGCGTCCTTGAGGAGGTCCTGCGCTTCACGCAACTGACGCGCGAGGCTGCTGTCGAGCGCGTTCGCCTGCTTGAGCTGATCTTCGAGTGCCTTGGCGGCGTCCTTCAGCTTGTTGACGCGGTCCGCGAGGTCGCGCTGTTCCTGAGCCAGAGCCTTCGCCTTCTCGGCGGACTCGTAACTCATCTCCTTTTCCTTGTTGCGCGCGGCCTCGGCGCCCTTCTGGCCGTTGCTGTTCTCGTTGCGCGCGCCCCGCTCGCGAGCGGCTTCGTCGGTGCGCTGCTCGAGCGACTTCTGCGCCTGCGCTGCGGAGCGCGCCTCGTTGGCGGTCGAGTCGGCGGCCTCGCGCGCCAGGAAGCGGCGCTCTTCCATCGTCGGGATCCGCAGGATCAGCTCCCGGCTGGTTCCCTTCTGTGCCCACGGCGAGTTGTCGACGGCGACGATCTGGATTCGGAGCGCATCGCCGGCCTTGAGCTCGCGGACGGCCAGGTCGACCAGCGGCGTGCCGTTCCAGACTTCGCCCTGATCGGCTGCAATCTTCTGCGCGACGGGTGGCTCGCGACGTCCATTCACCTGGCGTGACGTCATGAGCTGGACGAGCGCAATGCCATGATCGTCGGTCGCGGTGATCTGAAGTGGAATGCGATCGCCCGTCGCCACGAGCGTGTCGGACATCGGCGACACGAGCTCGACGTGCGGGGCCGAGTCCGGGATGATTTCGACCTCGACGGGGAGCGGGACGTCGACGATCGGGCCACGCGGCGCGGTGGCGAACCAGTCGTAGCGACCGCTCTGCGAAGGCCGGAGGTGTCCCTGGAAGGCCTGACCCGACGTCGCGAACGCGACCGAATCACGCTCGCCGCGGACAAAGACCGACGCGAGCGTCGTCGAGGCGCGACCGGAGACGTCGATCACCGTACCCTGCGGAATTCGGGCAGGCTCACCGACCGGCAGGCCTTCGGACGCACGGCCGAGGTAGCTCGGGTACACTGCGCGCAGGACCACGCCGCCGACGAAGGGCCGGTCGGTCACGCGCACGATGGCGGTGTCGGTCACGTTGCGGCCGTCCGTCGCGACGAGCACGACGTCGCTCCGCACCGATGCGATGGACGTGCGCGCGACACCCGTGGTCGAATCGACAGTGACTGTGGAAGTGCGCCAGCCTTCGCCCGTGCTGCGGCTGCTGAGCTCCAGGCGACGGCGTCCCTTGGCCTCGATCGCGATGCTGAGCGGCTCGCCGCGCAGCAGTTCGGTCGGAAGGTCGCGGAATGCGAGCGCGGGGACGAGTGTGCCGCGCCATGCTGCGATCGGGCGCCGGATCGCAAGCAGCCCGTCGTTCAGCGATGGGGCCGCAATGAAGAGCAGAACGAAGGTGACGACTGCGACTGCAAGCGCCCGCAGCGCGCGGCTCCGGCCGCTGCCGTACAACTGCGGCGCGAGGTGCGGACCCCGATCCGTGAGTGTCGTAGCGAGCGCCTTGTCCGCGCGACGTGCGATGGCGTTGCGGTCGGCCACTTCGATGACGCCGCGCAACGCTCCAGCCCGGAGCGTCTGCTCGCGTTCGATCGCCGCCGCCACTGCGGGACGGGCCAGCTCGCGGCGCAGGCGGCGCGCCGCCCATACGATGACCGCACCGTCGGCGATGAGGAGCACGCTCCAGATGATGAACGGCGTCCCGCGCGGGAGGCCGATCCAGCGACCATCGGCGAGCATCCATGCGCCCGCGCCGACGACAAGGAGCGTGATCACGAGCGCCAGGGCGATCGCCCCGCCGATGTCCATGACACGAAGACGCGCGCGTTCCCGCTCGACGATCTGGATGACGGTCATGGGATTGGCCGGCTCGTTACAGCATAGGTGAAGAGGTTCACACCCATCCGGAGCGCAGCTTCATGCAGCTCCGGCGGGTCCTTGTGCACTTCCGGATCTTCCCAGCCGTTCCCGAGGTCGCACTCGTAATCGTAGAACACGGCGAGACGATCTCCGATGAAGATGCCGAAGCCACGGGCGGGCTTCCCGTCATGCTCGTGGATCTTGGGCAGCCCGCGGGGAAAGTCGTACACCAGATGATATATAGGATGTGACAGCGGCACATCCACGAGGGGGCGATCGGGGAATACCCGGGCGATCTCGCGCCGGAATGCCGTGTCGATGCCGTAGTTATCGCTGACGTGCAGGAAGCCGCCGCGCAGGAGGTACTCGCGCAGGCGACCCACCTCGCTGTCGCTCAGCTTGATGTTCCCGTGCCCGGTGACGTGGAGGAAGGGAAGGTCCCAGAGCCGCTCATCCGTGAGGCGGACGCGCGCTTCCAGCTTCTCGACTTTCAGCGACGTCCGCTGCTTGATGGCGGCCAGAAGGTTGGGGAGGCTGGAGGGGTTGGCGTACCAGTCGCCGCCGCCGTCGTATTGGAGGCGGGCGATGGTCAGTCTGGTCGCGGCAGCCGAACTGCGAGAATGGAGAATGGAGAATGGAGAATGGGCCCCGGTCAGCACGATCGTGCCGACGAGAGCACCGAGCCCGATCCAAGCTTGGGACCTCCTCACTGGGCCCATTCTCCATTCTCCATTTTCCATTCTCCTCTAACCACGTTCCACATCAGCAGCCCGGGCGATACGATACGCCACGTTACGTGCGACACCGCGCTTCGCCAACACCGTTGCAACGTCCCGGACCGACATCCCGCTTGCCCGAAGGCTTCGCGCTTCCTCTTCGAGCGCTCCCTCGTCCACTTTAGCGACAGGCGCCCCGGCGATCACGATCACAACTTCCCCACGCGGAGGCGTGTCACTGTAATACGCACCAAGCTCCGCGACCGTTCCCCGGCGGAGCTCCTCGAACTGCTTCGTCAATTCGCGCGCAACTACTGCCGGGCGATCTCCAGCCCTGTCTGCCAGATCAAGCAACGATTCGGCCACTCGACTCGGTGCTTCATATAGAATGGCCGTCCAGGGGGACGAAGCGATCTCGGCGAGGGTTTGCTGCCGTTCCTTCCCCTTCCTCGGCAGGAAACCGAAGAAGGTGAACCGGTCAGCGGCCAGACCCGAGGAAACGAGCGCCGCCAGGAGCGCCGACGCGCCGGGCACCGGCACTATTTCGACGCCAGCGTCGATGGCCGCGTTTACGAGTCGCTGCCCGGGGTCCGAGAGCAGTGGCGTTCCGGCGTCCGAGATGAGCGCGATGTCCTCCCCATCGAGCAGCCGCTTCACGAGACGCGGGGTGGACTTCGCTTCATTGTGTTCGTGGTACGAGGACATCGGCGTTCCGATGTCGTAGCGCTGCAGCAGGACGCGGGAATGCCGGGTGTCCTCGGCGAGGATCAGCTGGACGGCCTTGAGGGTTTCGACGGCGCGGAAGCTGAAGTCGCCCAGGTTTCCGATGGGCGTGCTTACGAGGAAGAGCTTTCCTGCGTCAACGATGATTCAATACCCTCGTTGAGTCACCGCGGATGGCATCAGAGAACCTTCCACGGAAGCTTCTCATAGAAGCCGGCGGACTGGAGCATGTGGCGTCGTTCCCACGTGAGCTCCTTGAGAAGATCCCCAGGCGGTGCGCCCTCGTGGTCGGCGGCGGCCCACATGATTTCCTTGAGCCAGGCGCTCACCGCCGCCGTCACCTTGTTCGAGTCGGCGATCGGCTCCTTCGTCGGCTTCTTGCCGATGCAAAAGCTCTCGAGCTCCGGGTGCGTCTTGGCCAGGTTGAGGCGCGCCTGCTCCGCGATCGCCGGGGCGCCATCGCGTCCGTCAGCGACGAGACGCTGCACCACCGCGTTGGTCAGCTCCCGATACGCCTGAACGAGCGCAGGCGCGGCCTGCGTGAACAGCGGCTCGAGCTGGGGCCAGCGGCGAAACTTGCCGCTCTCGACGCTGCTGCCGGGCGCGAAAAGCTTCGCCACACGCTCGACGATCGAGCCGGACGCGGGAAAGGACAGGAACGCCTGATCGACCGCGCCGGACCTGAAGACCAGGTAGTTCACGGTGCCGTCATTCACGATCTCGACCATCCCGTCGAACATGATCGACATCAGGAAGGGAAAGAGCGTCGCGGGATCCTTGATGTTGAGGTCGTGCGGCCAGTCGTCCGGCGCCGTCGTTTGGGCGAGAAACATGGCGGCCAGCTGTTCATCGGGCGCCTCGTGGAAACAGATCTCGCCGTATTCCGGCTCAGGCGGCACGCGGGCGAGTGCGGTAGCGATCGCGATGGCGCGAGAGCCGGTCTTGTCCTGGATGGTCGCGTTCACGACCTCGCCGCGCTGCAGGTAGAGGACGAGGAACTCCTCGGGCAGCCAGATGGCGACGTAACCGGACAGGCGAGCCGATCGATCGCGCTTCGCGTCGGTGAGCAGGTTGCGCAGGTGCACATACGCCAACCGCGTCCGCGGGAGCATGACGCGCGTGTACGGGAAGCGCAGGCCCGCGACGATAGGCATTGCAGAGCAATATTGGCGGGAGCGCCTATGGGTGCTAGGTGCTAGGTGCTAGGTGCTAGGTGCTGGGTGCTAGGTGCTAGCACCAAGGACCTAGCACCCAGCACCTGTCACTTCAGGCAGCGTGCTGCTGCAGCTTTGTCTCGATGGAGGTTTTCGGCACGGCGCCGACGATCCGATCGACTTCCTTGCCGTCCTTGAAAAAGACGAGCAACGGAATGGAGCGGACATTGAACCGCGTGGCGGTCCGGATGTTCGTGTCGACGTCGAGCTTGGCGACCTTGACCTTCCCGGCGTATTCAGTCGCCAGTTGATCGAGGATCGGCGCAATCGTGCGACAGGGACCGCACCAGGTCGCCCAGAAATCGACGACGACCAGGCCCGTGTGCTTTTCGATCTCGAGCTCGAAGTTGTCATCCGTGACCGCGTGCATGTTCTCCCCCATGTTCAAACGTCAGCTTGAAAAGAACGCGTAGTGGGCGTGGTTTTGTATCGCCTGTGAAAACTACTAGGGCGCACAAGCCACCCGATTGCCCGTTAGGATCAGGGGAATGACGGACACCAGGAAGCGGGGGACGCGAATCGCTCATGTCGGCATTGCCGTGCAGGCGCTGGACGCCATCCTGCCGCTTTATCGTGACGTCCTCGGCATGCCCCAGGAGCCGCTCGAGGATTCGGACGGGGCGCGGATCGCCGGCCTCCGATCCGGGGATGCACTCATCGAGCTCCTCGAGGCTGAATCCCCGGACTCACCCATCGCAAAGTTCCTGGCCAGGCGCGGGCCCGGAATCCATCACATCTGCTTCGCGGTCGATGACCTGACCGGGACGCTGGAGCGTTGCCGCCGCGCGGGGCTCAAGCTCATCGACGAAGCGCCGCGACTGGGGGCGGAGGGCAAGCGGATCGCGTTCTTGCACCCGTCGTCGACGGGCGGGGTGCTCGTGGAGCTCACGGAGCACTAGCGTACTAGCCGCGCTAGCGCGCCGAGCAGATGCTGTTGAACGCCTCGGTGTCGAGATTGCTCACGTACCAGCGGCTCTGCGGACCCGGCGTGGTCGTGAACAGGCCTGATGGCGCCAGGTTCCCGCGCTTGAGCTGTATCATGAACACGCGATCACCACCGGCAGCCGGCGTCTCGTTCTGAATCGTGAAGCTCTCGTGTCGCAGGCAGCGGATCAGGTAAATCGCGCGCTTTTCCACGTTGTCCATCGGCACGGTATTCCGGATCGACCCGTCCTTCGTTCCCCACACGTTCACCATCGCCTGGACGTCCTGCGCCGCCGCAGCAGCCAGGAAGCGTCGCACGGCGTCCTGCGCGGATGCGGCGCCGGCAACGTTGGCAGATGTGGCAGGAGTGGTACCGGCCGTACTTGTCGGCGTCGAGGAGACGTTGACCTGACGGTGGCATCCGGCGGCGACGAACAGAAGAACAATGGCTAGCTTTTTCACGCGAAGACCTCGGCTTGATGGCTTGGAAGCTACCAAGCTGACACGCAGCACTGTGGATTGGTCACTTCCATTGTATTCTAGCCCTCTGTCGTCCTAACTTCGGCCCATGACCACGCCGTCGACTTCGTTCCTCGACTTTTTCGTCCTCGAGGCGGGCGAGTATGTCGAACAGCTCGACGGGATTCTCCTGCGCGCGGCCGGCGGTCGTGCCCCGGACGCTGAGGCGCTCCAGCGCGCCGCCCGGGCGTTGCGTGGCAGCGCGACGATGGCAAAGCTCCAGTCGTTCGCGGACCTCGCATCCGGCGTCGAGGCCATCGGGCGGACGCTGAAGCAGGGCACGCTGGCGTGGGATGCGGCGTTGAAGGGCGTGCTCACCGCCACAATCGACGACTTCAAGATCCTGTTGCGCGCTGCACGCAGCTGGTCACCCGCCGAGGATCAGCGCGCGACCCAACGCAGCGCCGAGATCGCGCAGCTCGTGCGGCTCCCCACCGGGAACGCGACGCCGATCATGACTTCGGGGATCACGTTCTTCGCGAACGAAGCGGGGGCAATCGCCGCGGGGCTGGACCTCCTGTCGAGCCGCCCGGAAGACCGCACCGCCGGAGCCAACGTGCTGGGCAAGGTGCGAGCGCTCCGGGGCGTCGCCGGTGTGAAGGACGTCGCGGCGCTGGCCGAGGTGCTCGAGGCTGCGGAGAGCGCAGTCCGTCCACTCGAAATGGGGGAGAAGCGCCTCTCGCACGAGCACGTGAACCTGCTGCGCGCGGCGTCGGAGCTGCTGCGAACCATTGCCGCCGGCATCGCCACGCGAGACAACGTCACGTCGTCCACGCCCCAGTACAAGGCATTCCTCGCCGCCCTCGATGGCGTCGTTGCGCACCGCGGCGGTGATCGTGTGGTTCCGATCGCCGACCTGTTCTTCAACGATGCCGGCCCGCACATCGTGAGCGCGGCCTCGAATCCGCCGACCACGCCGGGCCAGCGGTTCCGCATGGAAGTCGTGAGCCTCGGCGAGCACCTGCATCGCGTGATCGATGAGGCGCGGGGTGCGACGGACGCGATCCAGCAGGAGCATGCGCGAGCGGAGCTCGGTCGGGCATTGCGGGCGATCCGTGCGACCGCGTCGAGCTTCGGCCAGATCGCGGTCGCGCAGACGGTCGAAGCGTATCTCGAGCGAACCGGCGATCTGAACGCCGAGGCGCTGGACGCGATCTCGCATTTCGCCGAAACGATCTCGCCGGCGCCGACGATGACACCCACGCGGCCCGCGGAAGCCGTGCCGCTGCGCGAGACGCACCAGCGCGTGGCCGTGGCGGCGATCGGGACGCAGGGACCGCTGCCGTCATTCCCTGCAGCACCACCGCCCACGGCGCCCGCTCGCGTGTCGGCTGCGCAGCATGCGCCGCCAGTTCCGACACCTCCGGTGCCGCAGGCGGCGGCGCCGGCACGACGCAGCACTCCCTCGCTGGACTCTGCCATCGCCGCCTTCGATTCGCTCGCCGACGAACGCATGGCCGAACCGCGCGTGATCGACGAGATCGTCCCGATCGACGAGCTGTTCTATCGCGGTCGCGCGGCGCTCGATCGAGCGATGCTGGTGCGCGACGCCATCAAGCGCGCGGGCAGTCCGCCACCGCAGAACCTGCTCGACGAGCTCTACGACCTGGTGGAGCTGGCGCGCGCCGAGCAGCCGTTCTGACCCCTCTCCGATGAAGATCTCCTGGCGCGGGGCGATCGGCCTGGCGCTGACCGTCGTCCTGCTCTGGTGGGTGTTCCACGATCAGAATTGGGCGGAGCTCTGGGTGGACGTGCGCAAGTCGAACCCCTACCTCGTCGCCCTCTCCGTCGTGGTTGCGACGCTCGTGTTTCCGCTGCGCGCGGCGCGCTGGCGTCCGATCCTCGATCCGATCGCGCCGAAACTGCCCTACGACGCCCTGTGGCGCGCGACGGCAATCGGCTTCATGGCCAACAACCTCCTGCCGACAGGTCGAGCCGGCGAGATCGTCCGGCCGTACATGCTGTCGCGGGAGACGACGGTTCCCTTCTCGGCGGCTTTCGCATCGCTCGTGGTCGATCGCGTGTTCGATGCGGTCACGGTGGTCCTCCTCATCGCCGTCGCACTCTTCGCGCCCGGGCGACCGGCTGGCTTTTCGATCGCGATGTTCGCAACGACCACCCTGGCCGTCGCGATCGCGCTGGCGATCGGGTTGTACGTCATCGTGTTCTTCCCCGACCGGCTGATCCGTGTCTTCGAAGTGGTCGTGCGACGCGTCACGCCGCGCCTCGAGGATCGGGGGCGCCGGATGCTGCAGGCCTTTGCCGATGGACTCAGCATCCTGCGGCAGCCGCGCCGGTTCACGATCGTCTTCGCGTGGGCGGTAGTGCACTGGCTGGTTCAGCCCCTCGCCTTCTGGATCATGTTCAAGGCCATCGGGATCGACGCACCCTTCTCCGCTGCGCTGTTCGTTCAGGGGTTGATCGTGTTCGCGGTGGCAGTTCCATCAGCGCCGGGATTCTTCGGTGCTTTCGAGGCCGCGGCGACTACCGCACTCGGACTATACGGCGTGAACGACACGCTCGCGCTCGCGTGGGCTTTCTCCTTTCACATTCTGTCGTTGATCCCGATCACCGTGATTGGCCTCTACTATCTCGCGCGCAGTGGCGTGCACCTCGGCGAGCTCAAGGAGATCAAGCGCTGATGCGCGTTGCGCGCATTGAGGCGCAGGCGAAGATCAACCTCAGCCTGCGCGTCCTGCAGCGCGACCCGGATGGGTATCATGGGCTCGTAACGCATTTTCATCGGGTCGATCTTTCCGACCAGGTGCTGGTGCGCGCGGGTGGCTCGGGCCGGGCAATCACGTGCGCCGGCAAGCGGATGCCAGCGGGAGGATTAGGCCCTCCCGAGAAAAACCTGGCCTACCGAGCCGCGGTTGAATTTTCGAACCGCGCCGGCTGGCCCGACGGATTCGAGATCGAGATCGACAAGCGCATCCCCGTCGGAGGTGGGTTGGGCGGCGGCAGTGCGGATGCGGCCGCGGTGCTTCGTGTGCTGAACGCGCTCGCGCCGAAACCGCTTTCCCCGCAGGAGATCTGGAGTGCGGCCTGTGCGCTCGGGTCTGACGTCCCGTTCCTGGCGGGCGAACACCTTCGTGCCATTGCCGAGGGCCGAGGTACGGACCTGGCTTACGTCTTTGATGAAACACCTTACGAGCGCTATCGCATGGTGATCGTCGTGCCGCCGTTCAGCATCAGCACAGCCGACGCCTACCGCTGGATCGATGAAGACCGCGCGCAACGCGGCCAGACCGGGCCGGAGCCGCTGAAGCCGATCAAATTGATCACCATGCATCCGTCGAAGGACGACGTCCGACGCGCGATGGAAGACGCAACGAACAACGATTTCGAGCCCGTGGTCGAGGCACGTCACCCCGAGATACGGCGTATTCGGGAACAGCTCGTCAAAGAGGGAGCGGAATTGGCACGGTTGGCGGGTTCCGGGTCCTGCGTTTTCGCGCTTTTCCGTGATCTTCCACCCAAGACACTCGACCTCGACTTCGAAGCCCAGCTCATTCCGACGCGACTCAGCTCAAAAGTTGTTCAAGTCGAAGTGCTGGAATAGCTTTGTAGACTCGCGGCGAGCACGTCTGCCCCCTCGTACAATGGCAGTACATCGGTCTTTGGATCCGAGAATGGTGGTTCGAATCCACCGGGGGCAACTGGGACGAATGTTCGAACTGCGGACATGGGACATGGGACATAGGACATAGGTCCTGATGCCGATTCCCATGTCCTCTGTCCCATCTCCTATGTCCGCCTTTCTCGTATAGCGATGGACGGCCTTTCCGTACCCAGTCACGGCTTCAAGCTCCTCAGCGGCGGCGCCAACCAGGCCCTCGCGGAGGAGATGGCCCGCCACATCGGTGTCGAGCTGTGCCGTGTCACGCTCGACAAGTTCGCCGACGGCGAGTGCTTCGTGCGCATCGATGAGAACGTCCGCGGCAACGACGTCTTCATCGTGCAGGCGACGAATCCGCCCGCGGAAAACATCATCGAGATGCTGCTCCTCATCGATGCCTGCAAGCGGGCGAGCGCCGCGCGGATCACGGTCGTGATGCCGTACTACGGATACTCGCGGCAGGACCGCAAGGATCAGCCGCGCGTCTCGATCGGCGCAAAGGTCATGGCGAACATGATCGAGTCCGCCGGTGCGCACCGGGTGCTCGGTATCGATTTCCACCAGCACCAGCTGCAGGGCTTCTTCGACATCCCGGTGGACCATCTGTACGCGATGCCCGTGTTCATCGCCCACTACCGTCGCAAGCAGTTGCACGACGTCGCCGTGGTCGCGCCGGACGTGGGATCCGCGAAGATGGCGCGCGGGTTTGCCAAGCGACTCAACGCGTCCCTCGCGATCATCGACAAGCGCCGCACGCAGAAGAACGTGTCCGAAGTCATGAACGTCGTCGGCGAGGTCGATGGGATGGATTGCATCCTCGTGGATGACATGATCGATACCGCGGGCACGGTCTCGGAGGCAGCACGCGCCCTCAAGAAGATGGGAGCGCGTGACGTCTACGTCTGTGCGACGCACGCGTTGCTGTCAGGTCCCGCTCGCGGACGCCTGATCGAGGCACCGATCAAGGAAATCGCGGTCACCAATACGATCGCCATCCCCGCGAATACCCAGTTCGACAAGCTGGCCGTGCTTTCCGTCGGGGAGTTGCTGTCCAAGGCAGTCCGCCTGATCCACGAGGAACAGTCGGTCAGCTCCCTGTTCGAGGAGCACGTCCCGGTAAGCGTCTAAGGGTTAGGCTGGAGAGCGCACAGGCTTTATTTTTGTGGTACCGCTGGCCCGCCATGGTAGGGAGAGAAGCAGCTCTCCTGAGAGTAGAAAGTGGCGTCAGCGTTCGTCTGCGAAGTCGATAACGATCCGAGAAGGGAAAGAAGAACGATGGCAACCGTATCACTGAACGCGAAGGCGCGCACCGAGACCGGCAAGGGAGTCAATCGGAAGCTGCGCGCAGCCGGCGAAGTTCCCGGCGTCATCTACGGCCACGGCCGTGAGCCCCCTTTCCAGCACATTGGGATCCTAAGCTTAGAATTCCACGTGGACAAGTTGTCGCG
>JADMIO010871526.1_pt1 | contig 18703 bp, 15 predicted proteins | sample 8958161 | NCBI WGS metagenome assembly JADMIO01 (sample SAMN16585339, study PRJNA669376) | soil metagenome | isolation source: Crop rotation soil | place: USA: Cullars Rotation, Alabama | collected 2011 | reverse complement strand
CGCCGACGAGAATATTTTCAGTACCGTCAAATTTCACTAAAATTATTATATCGCCATTGGCATTCTCACCCAACTCGCTCAGGAATTTTATCGCCTTGTCGGTTTCCTCCTGCGGCACCGGCATGAATTTCTTGATGTAATCTAGCAGTTTCTGGTATTGGGCAAGTTTCAGCGTCACCTCCCCGGTCGGAATAGGCTCCGGTGCTTCCTTCTTGAATTGCAGATGGGCGGTGGCGGTTAAGCCCGAATCTCCCATCAGCAGCGCGAAATTATTCAGCTTCAGCTCGCCGTCGAAAGGCTTCATCGCAGGTTCAGGCAGGCTTTGCGGCTTGTAATTAGGATCGCTAGCGGCTTTCTTCGCCTCAGCCTCCTGCTTGCTGGAATAAGACATGACATCCTGCAGGGTGCGGCCCATATTCTCGCCTTTATAACTGTAATCGATGTTGAGCGATATCGGCTCGATCGAGCCAAGCATGAGCTTTATCATATCGCCGGGAATGAGATTGCTGATGGACATTTTCATGCCGTTATCGGCCAACGTTTCAGTGCCGTGTGAATAAAAATCAACATTCATCTCCGCAATCTTAAATAGCGTTGTATTACCCCGCCCTTCAATAAAGCTCATGTTCTTGGCATTGCTTTTCAAATCGCGGATCATGTTATTCTCGATTGAGAATTCAGTGGTATAGACCTCGGAGCTCATGGCAAAAATCTTCTGCCGCTGGCCGTCCGCCTGGGTATACATTTCAATAGCGCCGGGAATGTCCAGGCGATAATGATTGGGATTCTCAGCAGTTTTTGACGCCGTGATCTTGGGGTAAACATATTCCACCCCGCCAATAATACCGGCTTGGGCAATATCGCCGCTCTGCTTGATCACCGGTGAATTTATCTCAACAATTCCTCTGCTGCCCTCGGTTTTGGTATTAAGGCTACTATAGGAAAAATCCGTCGCCGCGGCCATCTTACCCATTTCCTGGTCAAGCATATCCTTCTCCGCCGCCGGCATCATGCTTAACGGCAGGAATTGCTTCACCATTTGCGAATATTTCACGCCCAGGTTCTGGCCTTTTAAATTTTCAATCTCGGTTTTAAGCTCGCGTGCGGTCTTATCACCGGCTCCTATGCCCGGGATGATGCCGCTTCTATAAACCGCGAAAGCGCCGATGATGACCAGGACAACCAGGACAACGGTGATTAGCTTGCGATTATTTCTTTCTTCCAGAGATTCCATTTTTTGATCCTTTAAATTTAACGATAGATGAACATTAGCATGGGTTCTTCAATATAATTTTTAAATACGCTTAAAAATTCCGCGCCGACCGCGCCGTCAACCACCCGGTGGTCTACTGATAAGCTGCACGACATTACACTGGCTTTGGCCAGCTCGCCATTCTTGATTATCGCCCGCTCCTCACCGGCTCCTACCGCCAATATGCAGCTTTGCGGCGGGTTGATTATTGCCTGGAAATTTTTGATCCCGTACATGCCCAGATTTGAGATACTAAAACTTCCGCCCTGGAATTCTTCCGGTTTCAGCGCGTTTTCCTTAGCGCGTTTGGCGAGGTCTTTCATCTCGTTGGAAATCTGTGCGATGGATTTCTGGTCGGCATTTTTAATTATCGGCGTGATTAGCCCGCCCTCAATCGCCACTGCCACTGAAATATCGACATTCTTATAGAGACGGATCGCCGCTTCGGTCCAGCCGGCATTGGCGGCGGGAACATCATGCAGGGCCATGGCCGCCGCTTTTATCACCAGATCATTGACCGAGATTTTATATTTGCCCTCGCCTTTGTCATTTATCACCTTGCGCATCGCCAGGATCGCGTCGAGCTCAACATCGATAGACAGGTAAAAATGCGGGATGGTGGTTTTTGATTCCAGCAGACGGCGGGCGATCACCTTGCGGATATTATTATTGGGGATTTCCTCATAATCACCGGTATCGCGGCTCACCCCGCCCGGCTTGGCGGCATTGGCGAGATCTGCCTTAACGATACGTCCCTGCGGGCCACTGCCTGCTACGCTTTGCAGGTCTATTCCTTCCTCGCGGGCCAGGCGCTTGGCCAGTGGCGAGGCCTTAACGCGTGAGCCGGTTTGCGGCTGCGGAAATCTTTCTGTCGGGGTTTCATTGGATTTTTGCCCGGGCGCTTCTTTTTCGGTCGGTTCGGCTTTGGCTTTTGGCGCGTCAGCGCTTTTTGCCTTATATGAGTCGAGGGATTTTTTGTCCTCACCCTCGTCAAGAATTAAAGCGATAACGCTATTTACCTTGACGTTTTCGGTGCCAGCGGGGACGACAATTTTGCCCAGTGTGCCACCATCGACCGCCTCGACCTCCATCGTCGCCTTATCAGTCTCGATCTCGGCAATTACATCGCCCGGCTTAACCTTATCGCCTTCCTTTTTCACCCATTTGGCGAGGTTTCCTTCGGTCATCGTCGGCGATAGCGCCGGCATTAATACTTCTATAGGCATGGCAGCAATTTAGGCAAAATCTGGGTGATGTCAAAATAAACTCTGATAACAAAATTTATATCAAATAAGCTTTACAACTTGATTTCAGGTTAAGATTTATTTACTATTTACCTATGTTATTTTATTTTAAACCAATTAGAGATGCTGACCGCTTTGTCGGAAATCTATTGGGCAAATTATACAACCGCATAGCTCCTGGTCTAGGCCGTGAATATAGGTCAGAAAAAAGTGAAGATCTTGAGGAAGATCGCCAGTTTAGAGAAGAAAACTCCGATATATATAAAATCGTCGAAGATGTAAGCGCGGAATTAGGTGAAAAAATTCCATTGGTGCATTCATCATATCTTTTTGGCATGGAGCAGCCAATGCATAACCTTCAAATAGATACAGATTATGCAGAAAATCTGCCCGCACAATATACTAAATCTCTCGTTACTCATGAGATGGGCCATCTTGATACAAATAAGTTAGGTAGTATGCTTGGCAACCTAGCGAATATATTCTTCGAGCTTTCCTTCGGACCTATAATATTGTGTAATAACCATTATACTCAAAGATTCATGATGATTTCAGCATTGTCAGCAGCAATCTTATGTTCATATAAGAGGGCTGAAGAATTCAGATGCGATGAACTGACTTTAAAAACAGGCACCTCAGAATATCTGCCAAATGCCATTCGTGAAATTGGGCGAAAAAATAAGGTTACGGCAGGTTTGACCATGATTGCTGATGTTTTGGTCTTCATTTCTGAATTATTCCAGACTCATCCAAGTAGTTGGGCAAGACAGGAGAATCTTCGCCAGTTTATGAGGGAGCAGGATAAGAACTTAAACCCTAACCGCTGATTAGTTTCCTTACTGCCACCACAATATCCTCAGCTTGCGGCAGCACAAGCTTTTCCAGGTTCGCGGCATAGGGCAGCGGCACGTCCTGTCCGGCGACTTTTATAACCGGCGCATCGAGGTCGTCAAAAGCTTCCTGCATCACTATGCTGCATATCTCAGCGCCGATGCCACAGGCGGGAAAACCTTCCTCAACCGTTACCAGGCGGTTGGTTTTGCGCACTGATTCCAGAATCGTTTCCTTATCCAGTGGGCGCAATGTGCGCAAATCAATCACTTCGGCGGAAATTCCTTCTTCCTGCAATTTTTCAGCCGCTAGTAATGCCTTGCCGACCATGATCGAATATGCGGCGATTGAAACATCAGTGCCTTCGCGCACGATTGCCGCCTTGCCGATCTCCTCGACATAATCACCTTCCGGGACTTCGAATTTCTGCCCATAGATAATTTCATTCTCTAAAAATATCACCGGGTTAGGGTCGCGGATTGCGGCTTTGAGCAGGCCTTTGGCGCTGGCCGCGTCATAAGGCGCGATGACTTTGAGGCCCGGGATATGCGCATACCACGCGGCGTAATCCTGGCTGTGCTGGGCGCCCACGCGTGCTGCTGCGCCGTTAGGGCCACGGAAAACTATCGGGCAGCGCACCTGCCCTCCGCTCATATAGTTAGTCTTAGCGGCGGAGTTGATTATCTGGTCCATCGCCTGCATGGCGAAATTGAAAGTCATGAACTCAACAATGGGCCTGAGTCCCGTGAGCGCCGCGCCGATAGCCAAGCCGGTGAAGCCGTGCTCGGTGATTGGCGTATCTATCACTCGCTCCGGCCCGAACTCGGCAAGCATACCTTCGGAAATTTTATAAGCGCCGTTATATTCGGCAACCTCTTCGCCCATCAGGAATACGTCCTTATCGCGGCGCATCTCCTCGGCCATCGCATCACGCAGCGCTATTCTCACTGTTTGCTCGGTCATTCTATATTTTTCCGTTGTTTATAGGCTTCAATAAGCGGCTCCATCCTTGCATCGATACTCTCCTTCCAGCGCGCCATGGCTGCCGGATCGCCGCTGCCGGCGCCGATTACATGGATGTATATCTCGCCATCTATATCGCGCTCATAATGCATCTCGAAATGCGCCGGGAAGGCGGGATGGTTTTCCTTGGCAACGTAATAAATCACATCATCCTCAACGATTGCGTAATAATCATAGAACTGGAAAACCTCGGCGCCGCGCTTCTCAACCATTTCATTAATATTGAAATAACCGCTATAAGCGCTGCCACCGCCGCAAGCGGCGAGAAGGGAAAGCATTACGATAGATATAAAATTGCGCATCTTAAACCTCGTTATAAATATCGGTGAATAACTCACTTTCATCAGGCTCCGGCGAGTTGCGGGCAAAATCTTCGACTTCTTTTATCTGTTCCTTGATTTTTTTCTCAATAGAGGCGAATTCCTCTTCCTTGACCTTGAACTGGCTGACTATCTGGCTTTTCAGGCGCTCAATCGGATCGCGCTCGGTCTTATATTTTTCCAATTCTTCCTTGGAGCGGTATTTCGCCGGGTCAGACATCGAATGGCCGCGATAGCGGTAGGTCTTCATCTCCAGTATGATAGGCCCTTTGCCGCTCTGGACATGCGCCACGGCCTTCAAGCCCGCCTCGCGCACCTTGACCACGTCCATGCCGTCGACCTGGACGCCGGGAATGCCGAATGATTCGCCGCGACGGTAGAGCTCAGGCGTTGAGGTTGAGCGGTTGACCGCCGTGCCCATCGCATATTGGTTATTCTCGATGATGTAAACCACCGGCAGCTCCCACAGCTTGGCCATATTGAATGATTCATTGACTTGGCCCTGGTTGATCGCCCCATCGCCTAAATAGGTGAACGAGATATTCTTGTTCTTGCGGTATTTATTGGCAAATGCCAGCCCGGTGCCGATCGGCACCTGCGCGCCGACAATCCCGTGACCGCCGTAGAAATAACCTTTGGTATTGAACATATGCATGGAGCCGCCCTTGCCGTGTGAGCAGCCGGTAGCGCGGCCGGTGAGCTCAGCCATGACGAATTTGGGATCGATGCCAGAAGCGATGATATGCCCGTGATCGCGATAAGAAGTCACCTGCTGGTCGCCTTTCTGGCGCACTGAGTTCATGCCGACAATCACTGCTTCCTGGCCGATATATAAATGGCAGAAACCGGCGATCAGGCCCATGCCGTAAAGCTGGCCGGCTTTTTCCTCGAAGCGGCGGATAAGCAGCATCTCGCGGAAATAGTCGAGCAGTTGCTCTTTACTCAAAGCATTATCGTTTTCAACGGTTTTTTTTGCCGCGCTGTTTTTTGCCATAACTTATCTGATTTGGCGCGGAAATTAGCACCATCGGCATTAAGCTGCAATAATGAAATATTGTGCGCCGCGGAAGCTATAATAAATCTATATTCCCGCCGATTGCCGTCTTGTTCACTGTCACTACTTTTTCCAGGCAAAAACGCTTTAAGTATTCCGGCCCGCCGGCTTTAGGACCGGTGCCGGAGAGCCCGTGGCCACCAAATGGCTGGCTTTCGACCACGGCGCCGATCATGCTGCGATTGGCATAGATATTTCCCGCCTTGATCTTTTTGGCCAGATATTCCTGGCGCGAGGCGATGCGCGTCTGGATGCCGAATGTTAAGCCGTAGCCGGTGGAGTTGACTTCCTCGATAATTTTTTCTAAATCATTATAACGAATCACATGCAATACCGGGCCGAATACTTCTTCCGGCAATGCGCTTATCGATTTTATCTCAAATAAATGCGGCGGCACGAAATTGCCCTTTGCATTCTCAGAACCATATAGCAGCGAGGCCTCCTGCTTCATTCTTTCTATATGCCTCAATAATTTTTCTTTTGCCTCGGCGTCAATCACCTCACCGACATCGCTCGAGAAGTTTTCCGCCGGACTCAGCTCAAGCTCGTTCATTGCGCCTTTCAGGGTTTCGGTAAGTTCATTAAAAATATCTTCCTGCACATAAGCCACACGCAGAGCTGAGCAGCGCTGCCCTGCCGAACCGAAGGCCGAAATTATCATGTCATCGACGGCGCGCTCAATTAAGGCAGTGGAATCAACTATCATGCAGTTCTGGCCGCCGGTTTCGGCAATTAATGGCACGATGCTTTTATTATTTTCAGCCAGTGATTTATTTATGATCCGCGCGGTTTCGGTTGAACCGGTGAAGCAAACCCCGGAAATTCCCGGATTGGCAACCAGAGCCGCGCCCAGCCTGGCGCCGTCACCGGTGATAAGCTGCAAAACATTTACCGGAATTCCCGCCTCATGCATTAGCTTTACCGCCAGCCGGGCAATTTTCGGCGTCTGCTCCGCCGGTTTGGCGATGACGCAATTGCCGGTGACCAGTGCTGCAGCAATCTGGCCGGTAAAAATCGCCAGAGGAAAATTCCACGGCGAGATGCAGATAAAAACCCCGCGCCCATGTAGCTGATAAATATTTTCCTCACCAGTGATCGACTGCATCTTGCGCGGCAGCATGTTCATGCGCGTCTGTGCAGCATAGTAGCGGCAGAAATCCACCGCCTCGCGGATTTCCGAAAGCGAGTCTGATATATTTCGCCGCGCCTCGCTCATCAGCAATTTTAATAACTGGGCGTGATTATTTTCAAAACTTTCAGCGATTTTTTCCAATATCGCCGCCCGCTGGCTTGGCTGCTTATCATTCCATTCATCAAAAACTCCGGTGGCGTTTTCAACTGCCGTCGCGCAATCTTCCAGAGTAGAGTCCGCAACCTTTTCTGCCGCTGGAGTTTGCGTCAGGGATTGTTTTATGCTTTCAACGTCATAAACACTGCCTAAGTCATAACCTTTTGAATTTTTACGATTATTAAAGACTTCGGCCGGAGGTTTCAAGCTACTTGCCATATTATTCAAAGCGGCAAAAGGCGAGACGAGGAGGGAATCGAAATTCTTTCGCGCCTGCGTTAACTGGTTGACAAATGAATTATTGGCGCCGTTTTCCAGCAAGCGGCGGATCAGATATGCCAGCAAATCTTTCTGTTCGCCGACCGGGGCATAAACTCGGCACTTGAATTTTTCCACAGGCATTACCTGTTCGTAAACTTCATCGCCCATCCCATATAGTTTCTGAAATTCAAACTCGCTGTCCTGGGCTATTTCCATGATCGCGGCAATCGTCATCACGTTATGCGTGCCGAGCTGGGGATAAAAATTTGCCGGGTTTGCCAATAAAAACTTGGCGCAGGCAAGATATGAGAGGTCGGTATGTCCCTTGGTCGTAAATACCGGGTAATCAACCAGCCCCTCGGTTTGCGCTTTTTTGATTTCATAATCCCAGTACGCGCCTTTAACCAGCCTTACCGGTATCCTGATTTTCACTTTTTCAGAGAGTTTCTGCAGATATTCCAGCGCCGGCAATGCCTGCTTCTGATAGACCTGGACAGCCATTCCCAGGCCGTGATAGCGGGTATAGTTGTCGAGATATAGCTCGCTGAACAGCAGCAATACGAGGTCGAGCCGGCTGGCTTCTTCAGCGTCAATCGTCACCGTAATATTGCGCCTTCTGGCAATGTCGATAATTTTAGCAATATTGGGCAATAACTCGCGGCGCAGCTGCTCATATTTCAGCAATTCATAGCGCGGGTGCAGGGCTGAGAGTTTTATCGAGATGCCGTCATTCTCAAAAATATTAGCCGAATCGCTCTCTGCGCTTTCCGCCGCCTGCATATAGGATTTTAAATATTCCTCGGCCTGGGCAGATGTCCTCGCCGCTTCGCCGAGCATATCATATGAGAGTAAGAAACCCTGATTTTTATATTTTTTGGCGCCGTCCTGCGCCGCCTCGATATCCTGGCCGAGGATAAATTCCTTGCCCAGAATCTTAAAAGCCGAGTGCAGCGCGGTATAGGTCACCGCATTGCCGCCCATTTTTGAAGCCAGTTTGAGCGCCTGGGCGACCGTGTTCATGACCAGTGATGAATTATCGCTGCCGCTATCCCACCGCATATCGCCAATCTTATCGTCAATTAATTGATAGGCAGTTTTGCGGTCAGGTACCCTGTCCAAGCATTCGGCCAGGCTCATAATCGCATAGCCGGCCTCGGTTTTTAGGGGATATTGCGCAATCAGGCTTTGCACCAGATTCGGCTTTTTCCTGACTATAAGCTCCAGATATTTGCGCGCGCGGGCGATGATTCTCGCTTCACTATCCTGAAATTCGCCAAGATAATTTTTTAATCCTGCAAGCGCTTCGGCCTCGCTTAAATATTTCTTGCCGCTTATGGCTTTAATTTCGGAGAAATAATTCATCAACAACCTATATTAAAGTAAAGACTTAAAAACCAGGGAATTTTATTTGCCTGACCGCCTCAAAAGCTGCCGAAGTCGCCGCATTGGCCAAGTTGAACGAGCGGATTTTGTCATTATACATCGGCAGTTTGAAAAACCTTGGCTTATATTGCTTATGATAGCCTGGCGCCAGACCCTTGGTTTCTGAGCCAAAAACCAGATAGCAGCCGTCATGAAAATCAGCCTCAAAGAAAATATTTTTCGCTTTAGTGCTGAAGAAAAATAAATCTTGCATCCCAGGTTTTTCCTGTTTTAAAAAATCCTTCCAGCTCTCATAATTTTTTAGTTTTACATATTGCCAGTAATCCAGCCCCGCGCGCTTCACCGCCTTGTCCGAAATATCGATCCTCGTCGGGCCGACGATGATCAACTCCAGATTCAGGCCAACACATGTGCGGCCAATAGCGCCGACATTCCACGGAATTTCCGGCGAGACCAGAACAATTTTAAAAAAACTTTTGGCCATCTCATGTTGATAATAGGCTTGGCGAAAATTGCAATGAGCTTAAAGCGTTTTTATCACCTGGCTGGTACGAGAGAAGACTTTTTCGGTCTCAGCCACAAGCACGGAAATCTCTTGGATATCCTTAGTGGTGCGGGCTATTTCCTCAATCTGGCGGGCGGCAGCGCCTAGCTTTATCGCCCCCAATTGCAGACTTAGCGATTTTAAAGTATGGGCAGCGGCCGAAACCATGCCGGCGTCATTGCGGGCCAGCCCGTCTCTTATGGTTTTGATATAGCTTTCCCCGTCTTCGAGGAAATAGCTAACCATGACCGGGAATTTTTCCTTCATTGTCGCCTTAGCTTCTTCAACGACATGCATATCTAGAATCATTTCATCCATAATTGGCTATCTTCTCCATTAAATTATCCTCCAATTTTACAAAAGAATTCTTCAGCTGCGCATAAAGGCTTTTAAGTTCAGCCGCGGTAATTGCCCGATTTTGGCGTATATTGCTTTCAATCTCAGCGGCGATGGATGAAACTTTCATGCCGCCCATCAGCCGGCTGGCAGATTTGAGGATATGAATTGGGACAATGACCTCCTCGATATTGCTCTTCATCAAATCATTGATGGATTCTATTTTGGCTTTGGCGTCGCGGATGAATGCATGCACATACAAGGCCAATTGTTTGTTCATTACTATTTTCATTTCGTCAAAGACCTCGCCGTCCAGGTCGATACTAGGGTCAACCTTGTGGTTTATCAGTTTTCTCGGGCGCGAATTCAGCTCGCGCGGCGGGAGGTCAGGATCGAAATAAACTTTCTTATGCGGAATCCATTTACCGAGCATCTCACCTATCTGATATCTGCGAATAGGCTTGGAGAGATAATCATCCATTCCCGAGCCCAGGCATTTCTCGCGGTCACCCTTCATCGCATTGGCAGTTAGGGCAATTATGGGGATTTTAGCGCGGCTGGTATCTTTCATATCCTTGATCAGGCTGGTGGCCGTCAACCCGTCCATTTCGGGCATTTGCACATCCATGAAGATTATATCGAACAGCCCGGACCTAACCTTTTCAACGGCGATTTTGCCGTTTTTCGCGGTATCCACCTCACAGCCGAAATTTTCCAGCGCCTCTTTGGCAAATTCGAGGTTGATGCGGTTATCCTCGGCAACCAGTACCTTTGTTCGCTTATAATCGTAATTTTCGAGATCCTGCTTCTTATCTTTCAGATTATCCGGCAGCCATTTTACCAGCGCCTCAATCAATTGCTGTTTGCGCATGGGCTTGGTCAAGAAATCACTCATGCCCGCCTCGATGCATTTTTCCTTATCCCCCTTCATCGCATTGGCGGTTAGGGCCAGTACCGGCACCGGCTCGATCTCTTCTTCATCTATCATTTTTCTTATCGCCCTGGTCGCTTCAAAACCGTCCATTTCTGGCATCTGTACATCCATCAATATGAGGTTGAATCTATTGCTTCCAAGCTTGGCCAGTGCCTCCATCCCGTTTGAGGCCAGGGTAATCTTGCAGTCCAGCCCCTCGAGAATTTCCGTGGCGAAACCCTGATTGACGCGGTTATCTTCGGCGAGCAGGATCGACGCCCCGGCGAATGAATATTTATCCAGCTCGCTTTTTTTACGGCTGATGGTGCGTGCGCCCTCAATGGTTATCAGGCGGTTGGTCTTGCCGCTGGCATAAGCCTGCCAGACCCTGGCCAGGGTTTCTATCAATTGCCGGCTGCGCACCGGTTTTGACAGATAGCCCGAGATGCCGGCTTCCTCAAACCTACGCGCATAACCCTGGGCGTCGGATGAGGTGAGGATTATTATCGCCACGTCTTTTATACTATTGTCAGATTTTATCGCCTTGGCGAGATCCTCGCCGTTTAAACCCGGCATCAGGTAATCCAGCACCGCCATATGATAAGGCTGGCCTAAATTCCTTGCGGTTTTGAGCTTCTCGATAGCTTCATAGCCGTTGCTGGCATATTCGCTGGCCATGCCAAGCGAGCCGAGCTGCTCTTCAACCAGCAGGTAATTGGCGGGGACGTCATCGACAATCAAGGCGCGCACGCCCCGCAAAATTTCAGCGTCGTTGGTGAGCACGGTCTCGGATTTATCCTCACTATGCGTCAACAGCATGGTGAACCAGAAAGTCGAGCCCTCACCCTCAGTGCTGTTGACCGAAATTTTCCCGCCCATCATTTCGACCAGCTGCTTGCAGATGGCAAGGCCCAAGCCGGTGCCGCCGTATTTGCGTGTAGTGGAAGCGTCGGCCTGCAGGAATTTCTCAAAAATTCTTATCTGTTTGCGCTTGCTGATGCCAATACCGGTATCCTGCACCGAAATCCGCAATAGTGACTTATTTTCAGGGGTTTCCGGGTTGCTTACTTCCTCAATCGTCAGCAGGACGTAGCCTTTATCGGTGAATTTTATGGCATTGCTCAAAAGGTTAGAGATCACCTGCCGGATGCGCGTCGGGTCGCCGACAAGGTAGCGTGCCGTGTGCGGGACATAGCGCATTATCAGTTCAAGCGCCTTTTCCTTGGCGCGAACCGACATAAGTTCAGCCAAATCTTCAGTGATATCCTTCAAATCGAAAGGAATGGATTCCAGCTCAAGTTTGCCGGATTCGATCTTTGAGAAATCGAGAATATCATTAAGCAGGTTAAGCAGCGACTCGGCGGAATTTATTACCGTGCGCGCATAGCCTCTTTGCCTGTCGTCGAGCGCCGATTCGAGCAGCAATTCCGTCATGCCGATTATCCCGTTCATCGGCGTCCTTATCTCATGGCTCATTGTCGCCAGGAAATCAGATTTCATCTGGTTGGCGAGCACGGCCTCGTCTTTTGCCGCCAGTAGCTCGCCGTTCAAGGCTTCCAGCCTGTCCAACATATTATTCAGCGAGTGTCCGACCTGCCCTATCTCATCGCCCGACCGTCGCTTGACACGCACACTGCCCTTGCCGGCGGCACGCTCTTCCATGACCTGCTTGATCTCCACGATTGGCCTAAACACGGAATAACGCAATAAAATATAGAGAATCAGCGATAATAATATAATCGCTAAAATAATAAGCTCCGACATGTGGGTGATCATTTTCTTTTCATCGCGATATATTTCGTGAGTATCCATCTCCAGGTGGATGACCCATTTCGCTGGTGAATTTTTTATCGTTATGGCTTTATTGATGTGATAATCATAATTATCGCCAAAATGCTCATTATCCCTGCCTTGCATTGCCATATCTATTTCTGTGCCGTTCAGCGCCTCGGCTGAAGTATCATCACCGGCACTTGCTGTGAACTTATTGCTATTGGCAATGGTGATCGCATTAATATCGTCATTATGTATCAGGCCGCGCAGGATGTGCTCAAGATAAGGGGACTCATCCTCAAGCTCAATCATATAACTCAATGTGCTGATTATACCGTCTGCGCGGCTCCTGATATCGTAATGGATTTCGCTTCTCGCATAGCGGCTCATGCCGAGAGCAAGGCAGGCCATCATGATGAACCCGATCATCAGGATCAGGCATATAAGGCGAAAATTTATTGAGGTCCTATATTTATTGATGAGATACATCACGCCTCCGCCATTGTGTTTAAATCGGCAAAAGCGGTGACTTCATTGCCAGTGTCGTTATAGGAAATCTCATCGAAGCTGATCATATTGGCCAGTGCAATGCCGCGGCCGTGGCTGTCGGAAATGCGGGATGGATCGATCTTCATATAAGGGCGCCAGTCAAAACCAGGCCCCTCATCAGCAATATTTAAGTAAAGCCCGTCCTTCCGGCGTGCAAAACATACATTTACCTTTTTATCTTTATTTTCCGGCAAGGCTTCGCGGCGCAAGATCTCATTGCGCCAGGTACCCATTGCCATTAGCCGGCTTTTCTCACTGTAATCGACCCTTAAATTCCCGTGCTCGACGGCATTGATGAGCAGTTCCGCCAACCCCATGAGAATGCGCTCCGGGTTTGGATATAAATTAGCAAGGAAACTTGCCAGCCGCTCGGCTTCGGAAAGTTTGCTGAAACTGAAACGGCAATCCTCGATCAGGCCAAAACTGCCGCGATGTTTTTCAAGCTCGGAAATTAAATTCTTGCGCTGCTCGACTTCCCTGATCGCGGCGGAAACGACAGATTGCAGCACTTCCTGAGTCAGAGGTTTGGTCAAGTAATAAAATACTCCGAGGTCAATCCCTTCTTTTATCTCCTCAGGCTTGCCGTAACCTGTCTGCATGATGATCGGTATATTCGCCCATTGCGGATTATTTTTCATGCAGGCAACGACTTCCAGACCGTTCACTTCCGGCATCTCGCGGTCGAGCAACATAATGTCGATAGAACCTGGGCTTTTGAGAATATTTAAGGCTTCACGTCCGTTCCTGGCGGTTATCACATTATGCCCCATCTCCTCCAATTGCGTCCCCAAGAGTAAAAGTACACTGCGGTCATCATCAACTGCCAGGACGTTATATTTGTATTTAACCGGTTCTATGGAAGAGCTATACGCCTGCATAATATTCTCAGATTTTCTCCAGTTATTATTAAGCGAGAATCGTAATATTATACAACTTATAGTTTAGGAATGGTTAAAATTTATACAATTTTAAGTTGAATTGTCGATTTTTTGCCAAACCCGGCAATTTAAGGAATTCAGCCAATAAAAAAGGCCGGCGGAACCGGCCTTTTTACTAGTAAATCTAAAGCTTGTTATTGACCTGTTTCACTAGTTGACGCAGGGGGGTTTGAAGCTGGTGCAGAACTTTCTGATTGGTTATTAGTATCAGCAGCAGGCGCTGCTTCATTGGTGTTCATAGTCGCGCCGGTATTGGGATTAGTATTATTGGTTTCAGCCGGCGGATTGGCGCCAGAATTATAATTAGTGGTGTTATAAGTATTGGTAGTAGTGCCGTTTAAATTGGCTTGTTTATTGGCATACCAGGCATAAGCGCCGTAAGCGATAACAAGAACTGCAATCAAAGCGATGATAAGGACAACCCAATTTGTTTCTTCCTCTTCTCTAGCCGCTGCGGCGGCATTTGGATCATAAGTTGTAGTTGTAGTGGTTTTCATAAATCCTCCAGGGGGTTAATTAGCCAAAAATTACAATAATCATGGTAAATTATATGTAGAGAATTCGGTCGATAATCTAAAGAGTCTATAAAGAGAAATATGCTGTTAATACAGGGTTTAAGCCGGTTCCTGCTGGCTCATGCAGTGAATTGTACCCAACCCCCATACTAGATCGCCGCTATAAATGCCTATAGTTTCACGCTTGGGGAAAAGCCCGGCGATAATGTTCAAGGCAATTCTGTCAGCCGGGTCGTTGAATACCGGCACCAGCACCGCAGCATTTGTGATGAGGAAATTCGCATAGCTTGCCGGCAGGCGCTGTTTTTCAAAATATACCGGCTTTGGCATTGGCAGTTCAATAACTTCCAAACGTTTACCATTTTGGTCTTGGGCTTTTTTCAAGCGCCGCAGATTTTCCTTTAAAATTTCATAATTATCGTCTTTATGATTTTTCTCGATACATGTAACCACTGTATCCGCGCTGACGAAACGCGTGATATCATCTATGTGCCCATGCGTGTCATCGCCAATTATGCCGCGGTCAAGCCAGATAGTGTTTGAAACTCCCAGATAGTCGGCAAATATTTTATGGTAATCATCGCGGCTTAAACCCTTATTCCTCTGCTGTGTCTTGCTCAACAAACATTCCTCAGTAGCTATCAGCGTGCCTTTGCCATTGACATCAATCGCCCCGCCCTCAAGCACTACGCGCTTGCCATTATACTCGGGGATAAAGCCGGGAAGTTTATACAAATCATTTATCGCGCGCGGCAAAGCATCATCCAGCTTGTGATTATTGTATTTCGCCCAGCCGCTGAACTTCCAGTCGGTGATCGCCTTGCTCTGTGTCTTGCCGTGTTTGGTAACGATATAAATCGGCCCGGCATCGCGCAGCCAGCCGCGATTAGTGGGAATGGTGAAAAAATCAATTTTGGAAATATCCGCACCGCTTTTTTGCAGAAAAGTTTTCGCCTCTGTTTTCGCCGCTGCATTTTTTACTATCAAACGCACGCGCTCACCTTTTATAATATTGCGGATGATCTCGACATAAACATAGGGGATCGGTGCGAACTTCCCCGGCCAGTCCTGCTTGTTGTGCGGCCAGGCGAGCCATGTCGCTTCATGCTTTTCCCACTCCGCCGGCATGCGATATTGCAAATCTTTGGGTTTAAGCATCGTCGCCGTAACGCTTGGTTATCCCTTCATACGAATCCACTCGGCGGTCGCGCAAAAACGGCCAGTATTTGCGCTTTTGCTCGACTAATTTCGGATTTATTTCAGCAATCAGGATCTCTTCCTTATTGTTCGAAGCCTTGGCGATTATTTTGCCGTATGGGTCGCAGATGAATGAATTGCCCCAGAATTCAATGCCGCCATGCTCGTCATTTTCCGGCTTTTCGTGGCCGACACGATTAACGGCGCAGACAAAAACCCCGTTGGCGATGGCATGGCTGCGCTGGATAACTTCCCAGGCATCCGCCTGCTCAACGCCGTATTCCGCCTTTTCCTCAGGCTGCCAGCCGATTGCGGTCGGGTAGAATAAAATCTCCGCGCCTTTTAGTGCGGTGAGCCGCGCGCCTTCCGGGTACCACTGGTCCCAACAGACCAGCGTGCCGATATTAGCAACTGTGGTATCAAAATTTTTATAGCCGAGGTCACCGGGAGTGAAATAATATTTTTCAAAGAAGCGCGGGTCATGCGGGATATGCATCTTGCGATAAATGCCCTTGATTTCGCCGTCTTTCTCAAAAATCACATTCGTATTATGATAAATCCCGTGGGCGCGCTTCTCAAAAATCGAGCCGATTATTATCATCTTCAGTTTTTTCGCCAGTTTTGATAGCACTTCCGTAGTCGGCCCGGGGATTGGCTCAGCCAGGTCGAATAGTTCCGGGTCTTCCTTCTGGCAGAAATAATCGGTGAGGAATAATTCCGGCAGGCAGGCGATATCGGCGCCTTTTTTAGCCGCTTCCTCCAATTTGGCCACCGCGCTTTCCAGGCTTTTCTGCTTATCCTTGAAGCAGCGCATCTGGATCAGCGCAACCTTATATTTTCCCTGTTTCATAGGCGCTAACTATCACAATGCGGCGATGTATTCAATTATTTCGTCAGCGACTTTTTTCGCCTCATTTAAGGTAACTGTTTTTTTATCGCTCATTAGTTCCTCAACTGGGAGCGCAGCACCCGCCTTAAACAGCGAATCACGCAAAGCCAGGTAAGAAAAATGTGTATGTTGCGGCGTGAAAATAAATACCGGCTTGCCGGACGAGCAGGCCTCAGAGCACATGCGCACCGAATCCGTAGTGACTATTATCTTGTCAGCCGCTGCAAGCATGGCGAGATAAGGATTTGCCGCCAGCCCGTCATGGTTATAATCAAAAATGATATGCGGAATTGTTAGTGCATCCTTCAGGGTCTCTAGCGCCGCATCTTCAGTGCGCCGGGAGGTGGTTATCAGCGTCGAATAGCCGCTTTTGTTCAAAATCGTTGCCAGATGCGCGGCATCACCAACGCCGAAATTGCCGCCGACATGCTTGCCGCCTATCAATACTGCAACTATTGGCTTCGGCAGCTCGAATTTTCTTATTTCCGCCGCAAGAATTTGTTCATTTACGCGATTTATCAAACCAATCGTCGTCCTGATATTGGGCAGGTTTGGGTGCGGGTCGTGACTGGGCACGAATATCAGGTCGAATTCCTTATAGCTCCGCCCGGGGTCAAGAATCGAGACCAGCACATCACCACTGTCTTTAGCGGCAATCGCCCGGTCAATCGTATCCCGCCCGCAGGAAATAATAACCTGGCACTGCAGATTTGCGCTTTCCAGCCTGGATGCTACAGCCAGCGCCTGCACGGCGCGGTGGGAGTTATCGTGAAAGATTAGCGGTTTTGGCATTAGAAGAGGCCGGGGTTATTATCAGATCACTATAATCCCCTTCCCTGATTCTCGTTATGAAATTGTTGCGGGCGGCATCGAGAATGTCTTCAATTGATTTTCCGCCGCCCGCTTTTAATTCTATATCTTTCTTATAAGTAAATTTATTCGCCGCCGGATCAAAATATATGACCTCACCAGTGCGCAAGGTCAGCGCCGGGAGGATGTTCAGCCGCGGCGCGCCTTTAACCTCGCCGTCCATATAATCGGCAATCGTATCCAAATCGTTATCAACCACATGGCCGCGGAAATTCCGCAAAGATTCCAGCACCATCAGCTCGGTCATCACCCGCACCACCAGCGCCGTATCGTCACCACGCTTAGCTGCAAGCGTCACTACTTCTGTTAAAACTTCACCCAGCTCCCCGGCCAAGAGCGCCTCAATGAACCGCCCGCGGATAGGGAATTGATCCTTAGCGCCGAGCAAAACCTTGTGCATTGCCCCGATGAACAGGCAATTCTCGTGCCCCATGATGAACATGATCTCGGCATCATTCTTGGCCATCTTCTTCACCATCAGGGCGGTAGCGATCATCGCCGCGAATTCGTCCTTGCCGGTAGCGTCATAGGGGAGGATTAGCCCGCCAAGCGTGGTGTATGATTTTATGTAGCCGCCGGTATTGACCACGCGCACCCCAGGATCGGCGCAGACCGTGCCTAAATAATCAGCCATCGGCAGTGAGCGCGAATAGGTTTTTAAATTGGAGCCTAATTTGCTTAAGGCGTCAGTGGTGTAAGGTGTATCGTCAGCCATAATTGTTTATAGCAGATAGCAATATATTGTCATGAGCAAATATTATTATCTTTCCACGAAAGATTCACCCTTTCTGACTCTCTCGGTAAAAGTTGAAATACTTGAGTCCAAGGCTTCAATCATTTTGCTTTTCCTATCCGAAGATTTAAGATCGCGCTGCTGAGTTGATTCCGCTTCAATCTTATGTTGCAGCCTTTGATTACGTATATAAGTCTGACTATCAGAATCATGAACAGTTAATATATGGTCTTTGGCGGTTTCGCCAAAAGTGCAAAAAATCGGCGCAACGCTAATTCCCTCTCTCACCAACACTTCGGCAACAGTTGTTCCCTCGGTCGGATAGTCCATAAGATTTCTGGCTGATTGTAACTGGGCAAGCCGCGTAAATTGTCTTTTTAGCCCGTCAGGATCTTGCGTTTTACGCATACCATCTCTTAAGGCGCTTTCTATTTCTTCAGTAACGATATCATTGAAAGCATCTTTATCATCTACACGATGTATTATCATCTCTACAAAGTCCCCTGCCGCGGCGCAAGGCCCATGGCTGATTAACGGCATGATTTTCGGATACGGAAAACGTGTAAGCAGGGTATCTACAGTGCGTACCATATGCTTATGATAAGGTGAGGTATGAAGACCTAACCAACCGCCTAACGGTCTGAGTAATTGTAATTCGCTTTCGTTAGTGCCGTTCATTGCCTGCATTTGCAACCTGAAATCCGGACAACGAACGCCCCAATCTCCCGGTAGGGTAATCTTGTCAACTTGTGAACCGCGGAGCAGAGCCGGCGCTAAACTGGAATTAGCA
>JADMIO011200168.1_pt1 | contig 18707 bp, 18 predicted proteins | sample 8958161 | NCBI WGS metagenome assembly JADMIO01 (sample SAMN16585339, study PRJNA669376) | soil metagenome | isolation source: Crop rotation soil | place: USA: Cullars Rotation, Alabama | collected 2011 | reverse complement strand
CCGCGACTTCAAGTCACGTGAATTCCAAGCTTCGGATCCCACTGTGCTGGAAAGCCTTCATGCCCTCGGCGAGGTCCTCGCTCCCCCACGCCCGCTTGAACGCGGCGTCGAACTCCTCGCGAGGGCCGTCGTTCAACGCCAGCTTGTGGCCGGCAATCGACAAGGGCGCCAAGGCGGCAATCTCGCTCGCCCATGCCATCGCTGCGTCGAGATCGCCGAGACGCTGAACGAGCCCGAGCCGGTAGGCGTCCTCGCCAGCGAGGACTTCGGCGCCGAACAGCATCGCTCGCGCCGGTCCCTCGCCGGCGAACTGACGCAGCCGGTGCACCGACCAGTAGTCGATCATCAGGCCCAGCTTGGCGGCCGGGATACCAAACTTGGCGTCGGGGGTCGACACCCGGAGGTCACTGGCGATCGCCAGCTGTGTGCCTGCCCCGAGGGCGGCGCCTTCGACCGCGGCGATCACGACCTGCGAGGTGTGCACCAGGCTGAGCAGCAGGTTCCTCAGGGCGCCGACGAACTGATCACCCTCCACCCCCCCGAGGTCCGCACCTGCGCAGAAATGCCCGCCCGCACCGGTGAGCACGAGCACGCGAGCGTCGTGGTTGGATGCAACTGCGTCGGTCAGCCCGTGGACGGCTTCGAGGTCGAGTGCATTGCGGCGCTCGGGACGGTCGATGGTGAGAAGTGCGAGGTCCCCTCGGCGCTCGGCATGAATCACGGGCCGGGATTACGCGTCGTCGATGACGGCGATGACGTCGCCTTCGTTGACCTGATCCTCGGGCTTTACCCGGATCTCGGTGATGGTGCCCGACACAGGCGCCTCGACCGGGATCTCCATCTTCATCGACTCGAGAATGGCGATGGTCTCGCCCTCGGCGATCATCTGCCCTTCCTCGGCGGGGACCTGCCAAACGTTGGCAGCGATCTCAGCTTGCACCTCGACGGCCATGGTTCGGGCAGACTAATTGGGTGATCGGCGCCCTCATCAGTTACGCCGTGTTCGGACTCGTGGTCGGTGCGCTGGCCCGCCTCTTCCTTCCGGGCCGTCACCACATGGGCTGCATCGCCACCATCGTCGCCGGGCTGATCGGCTCGTTCGTCGGCGGCCTCGCCGTCCGGCTCCTCAGTGGGAACTGGGACTACAAGCCGGGCTGGATCGCCTCGATCCTCGGCGCCATGTTGGTCATCTGGCTCTACACCCGCGGCCAGAGCGAACGCCGCTACTACTGACGCCGTCTCTTTCCCTCGACTTTTGTGCGTTCGCGCCGTGTCAGACGGCGCGAACGAACAAAAGTCGATGTGGGTCAGACGGGCAGGACCCCGTGCTTGCGCCAGGGCCGGTCGACCCGCTTGGTCTTCGACACCTGCAGGCCCTTCCAAATGGCGAGCCTCGTCTCGGCGGGGTCGATGATGTCGTCGACCTGCGCGTGACCGGCGGCGATGTAGGGGTCGATCGTCTGCCGGATCTCCTCGGCGTACTTCAGCCGCTGCTGGGTGCGCTCGTCGCCCTCGGGGATCTCAGCGAGCTGCTTGCGGTAGATGATGTTGACGGCACCGTCGGGACCCATCACCGAGATCTCCGCCGTCGGCCAGGCAACGATGTAGTCGGCCTCGTAGGCCGTGCCGTTCATCACGAAGTAGCCGGCGCCGTACGCCTTGCGCATGACCACGGTGATCTTGGGGACCGTGGCCTCCGAGATGGCGAACAGCATCTTGGCGCCGTGGCGGATGATGCCCTGCTTCTCGACGGCCGAGCCCACGATGAACCCGGGGACGTCCATGAGGAAGACGAGCGGGATGCCGAAGGCGTCGCACAACCACGTGAAGCGCGCCGCCTTGTCGGCCGAGTTCACGTCGAGGGCGCCGCCGAGCACCATCGGCTGGTTGGCGAGGATGCCGATGGGCTGGCCGCCGACGCGGGCGAAGCCGGTGACGATGTTCTTCGCCCAGTCCGGTTTCATCGGGAAGAAGTCGCCGTCGTCGACGACGGCCTGGATGACCTTGCGAACGTCGTACGCCCGCCGCGGAGCCGTCGGCACGATGTCGTAGAGCTCCTCGACGCGGCGGTCGACGGGGTCGCTCGTCCCCTGCACGGGCGGCGGCTCGGTGTTGTTCGACGGAAAGAACGAGAGGTACCGGCGAACCGTCGCCAGACACTCGTCGTCGTCGGCCACCTCGAGGTCGGCGACGCCGCTGACCTTGTTGTGGACGGCCGACCCACCCATCTCCTCTTCGGAGACGTCCTCGCCCGTCGCCGCCTTCACGAGATGGCGGCCGCCGAGCGCCATCGACGAGGTGCCCTTCACCATCGGCACGAAGTCGGCCAGCGCCGGGATGTATGCCGTGCCCGCCGCGCAGTGGCCGAGCATGGCTGCGACCTGCGGAACGACACCGCTCAGCGTCACCTGCTCGCGGAACAGTGCGCCCGCGCCGGCGAAGGTCGATCCGGCCGACTGCTGGATGCGCGCACCCGCGGAGTCGAGCAGCCACACCAGCGGGATACGCCAGCGCAGCGCCATCTCACGCATGCGCGCCGTCTTGCGCTCGCCCACCGCACCCATCGACCCGCCCATCACGGTGAAGTCGTAGGCCATGACGGCGACGCGCCGGCCGTCGATCTCGCCGATGCCGGCGACCATGCCGTCGGCCGCCAGGTGGTCGTAGCCGGCGGCTGCCAGTCCGGGGTCCATGTGGTCGGCGAGCAGGCCGTACTCAACAAAGGTCCCAGGGTCGAGCAGCTTCTCGACTCGCTCCCGCACCGGCTGCTTGCTCATCGACCGCTGCCGCTCGATCCGTTCCGGCCCACCCATGCCGAAGGCCCGGTCTCGCCGAGCGGCGAGGTCGTCGACCAGTGGCTTCCAGTCGTGCAGCTCCGGGGCGTCAGCCACTACTTACCTTTCCACTGCGGATCGCGCTTCTCGACGAAGGCGGCGATGCCCTCGGCGGCGTCCTCGGTCATCGTGTTCAGCGTCAGCATGTTGTGCAGGTGGTTGAGGGCGTCACCGGCCGCCAGGTCCCACACGTTGTAGAAGGAATCGCGGCCCAGCTTGACGATCGCCGGCGACTTCGACGCCAGCTGCGACGCCAGCGTCTCGGTGGCGGCGTCGAGCTCGTCGACAGGCACGACCTGGTTGACGAAGCCGATGCGATCGGCCTCGGCTGCATTCACGCGCCGGCCGGTGAGCATCAGCTCGAGGACCTTCTTCGGTGGCATCGATCGCACGAGCGGAACGGTGATCATGTAGGGCCACAGGCCGACGTTGATCTCCGGCGTGCCGAACTGGGCGTCGTCGGCCGCAACCACGAAGTCGCACGAGAGCGCCAGCCCGAACCCGCCTGCGAGTGCGAAGCCGCGGACCCGTGCGATCGTCGGCTTGCCGAGGCTCCAGAAGTCCATGAACAGCCGGGCCAGTTCGCCACGCGCGTCGTGGGTCTCGACGAAGCCGGCGTCACCGCGCATGCCCGTGAGGTCGGCGCCCGCGCAGAACGCCTGGTCTCCCGCGCCCGTGAGCACGACCACGCGCACGTTGTCGTCCTCTTTGGCATCGGCCGCCGCCTTGCGGAGGCCGGTGATGACGTCCCACGACATGGCGTTGCGCCGCTCAGGACGGTTGATCGTCACCCAGGCGACGTGCTCGCGAACCTCGTACAGCAATGCCCCATTAGCCACTGGTCGGCAAGGTACCTTTCAGGGCACATGAGGTTCACCTTGGTGGCCATCGGCGTGGGCTTCCTGATCGCCCCCATCTTCGGGGGGCGGCTGCGCCACCTGTCGGGCCGCACGATGCGATTGTGGTTCCTGCTGCCGCTGGGGCTGGCCCTACAGCTGGCTGCCATCGAGTCACGGGGCGACACCTGGCCGTTCCTGCTGGTGCTCGGCTCCTACGCATTGCTGTTGACGTTCGCAGTCGTCAACCTGCCGCTCACCGGCATGTGGCTGGTCGTCCTCGGCCTGGTGCTCAACGCCGTGGCGATCGGCGTCAACCACGGCATGCCCGTCGGCCACAAGGCTCAGCACCACGCCGGTCACAAGCCTGCGGCGTTCGCAGCGCTCCAGCACGATCAGCGGTCCTCGGACAGGCTGCTGATCATCGGCGACGTCATCCCTGTCGCGCCGCTCAACGAGATCGTGAGCTTCGGCGACATCATCCTCGCCATCGGTCTTATCGATGTCCTTGTCCACCTCATGCGCCCGGCACGCAAGCGCGAGGAGACCGGGGCGCTGCCCGCCGATCAGACGGCGGACTTCGATCTCGTCAAGACCGCCTGACCGCGGGCCCAGACACACCCATTCCCCGCAGCAGAACGGCGATCACGGCCAGGCCGACGATCGTCTGCAAGACCGCAAGCCCGACGGGCCAGGACCGCAGTCCGCGGAGGCTCAGCGGAAACGGATGGTGCGGCCGATACAGCTGCGCGAAGCGGGTCCCGGCCGGGTCATCCTGCTTTCCGCAGTACACCCGGGCAACCGGAGCGAGGTCGGCGCGGCCCGGGAAGGTGACCTCGGGCGATCGTGCCGTCCCCGCGTCGACGGTGACGTCCGACGCGAACGTGATGACGAGCGGGCCCTTCTGGGGAGGGTCGAAGAGGTACGGCGTCCACAACGGCTCCGACTGGCCGACCGCCAGCGGACGCCCGTTCGCCGTCGCCGCTGGGGCGCCGCCCAGGTGAAGGGCGACGGCCGTCACCGCGCACGGCACGTCCACCAATACCGCTCTCGTGTTCATCGTCGTGGTGCCGTAGGTGTTCTCGAACGCAGGCGCCGCCCCGGCGATGTATCCCGTCCCGGCATAGTTGGCGCTCACCCAGAACTGCTCGCTGGATATCTCCAGCCACCCGGCGACGACGATGATGAGAATGATGGCGATGGCACCGAGCCGCCAGCCTGCGAGGGCAACCGCGCCGTAGGCAACGGCGACGCACCACACCGGCAGCAGCACAAAGAGGTGCCGGCCGAATATCGCCGTCTGGGCGCCTGACTGGCTCATCGCGACGAACACGAGGGCGACCAGCCCCAGCTGGATCGACGCCACCAGCCAGCCGGCCACCTCCAGCTCGTCGCGATGGCGGCGCACGGCGGCCATGACGACGCCGCCGACACCAAGGATCACGCCGGCCCAAGACCACACGTGGCGGTAAGTGTCGGTCCGCAGAAAGTCGATGTCCTGGGCGACGAACGATGTGTGGATCAAAGCCTTGAAGTAGTGCCACGCGCCCCCGAGCCCGACGGGCCCGTTCCCGATGACGGGCGCCACCACGCGCGCCGCCTCCTTGCCGCCGGTGAGCTCGCCGTAGTGCGCCAGGTTGACCAGGATCCACGGCACGACGAGCGCAGCCGCCGCCGCGCCCGCAATGACCAGCCACCGGAGCAGGACTCGCAGGGGCGGGCGGAGGAGCCACACCAGGCCGACGATGCCGATGGCAAGGGCCGGCGCCAAAGCCGCGGCCGAACCCTTGCCCAACGCGCAGAGTCCAACCGCACCACCGAACGCGACCGCCCTCTTCGTCGTGAGCCCTTCACGCGCACGCAGCAGAGTGATGAGCGCGAGCGCGCCGGTCGCCACCATCACGCCGTCGTTGTCGATCAGCGCGGCGTGCGAGCTCACGATCTGCAGAACCACGAGACACAACGGCGCGAGCAGCCAGACCGCGGGCCTGCGAGGGAAGCATTCCTGAGCCAGCCAGTACACAAGTGGGACGCCGAGGAGCGTCAGGAGAAGGGTGGCGACGCGCAACGCATAGAACGCGCCCAGCGCCCCGAAGATGTGACCGACCCAATACACCGGTGCCATGACGAACGGATACAGCGGCGCCTGGTAGCCCTCGTACTGCTCACGCGCCAGTCCCCACCGCTCGTCGGCCGGCGTTGGCGGAATCGAAGTCGCGCGTGCACCGCCCGTCGGGTTCTCCTTGTAGAGCCGCAGGGCCTCGGCGCCGACGAAGTCACGCCCCGTGACAGGGATGCCGTGACCAGTGGCGACGGTGCGCACGAACGAGAAGTGCGCGGTCTCGTCGCCGAACGGCACCGGATAGTTGGCGATCCAGAAGAGCCCTCGCAGAAAGCCGAGCACCACGATCACGCCCAGCGCGTATCGGTGCCACCTCGGCGCATGAGCGCGTGCTGTCACCGCAAGTGACCCCAAGGAAAGAAGCGAATTCGCCGCTGACGGTACCCGACGGCACCGTCGCACGATTACGAGCGGCGACTACTGAATGGTGTCGTTGACGCGCACCGAGCCGAGCCCGACGAGCCAGGCCCAACCGCACGCCGCCAGCCCGACGCACGCGGCGGCGATGAACAGTGTCTGCGACCCCTCGGCGCGGGCCAGTGCGCCACCCGCGACGTACGCGAACGGGATCACACCGAAGAGCACCATGCGAGTCGCGACGGTGACGCGCCCGAGCAGCCGAACTGGGAACCGGCGCTGGCGGAGAGAAGCCCAGTGGCTCACAGCAAGCACGCTGCCAGCACCGGCGGCGAGATAGGTGAACACGACCGTGACCTTCGACGGGAAGAGCCCGGCGGCGAGAACGCCGAACCCGAGGATGGCGGCACCGAGGATCATGGCGTCGCCGCGCGTGGCCTCACTCCGGCCGAGCAGCCACGCAGTCACGACGCCAGCAGCGCCGCCGATGGCGAAGTAGGCGCCGATGGCCACGGCTCCGACGTGCAGGACCGTCTTGGCGTAGGGCACGAACTGGGCTTCCACCGTTACCGCCATGACGTTCATCGACGCGATCAATACGACGGCTCGCATGACCACCGTGTCGGCCTTCACCGCCCGGATCCCCTCTCGTATGTCCTCGAAAAGAGAGCGAGTCGGGGCGGGTGCCTGCGCATGGTGGTGAAAGGCGCGAACCCGGGTGATGCCGAACGCGGACAGGACAAAGGTGAGAGCATCGGCCGCGAACGCGAGTCCGACGCTGATGGACGTCAGGGCGCCAGCCAATGCGGGCCCGCCCGCGTTCCCGACGGCCTCGGAGCCGCTCAGGCGCCCGTTGGCGCGCAACAGGTCCTTGCCGCTCACCACCAGCGGCAGGGCCGCGCCGCCGGTCGCGTCGTGGAGGATTCCCAACGCGCCGAGGAGGAAGGCAGCGAGATAGACCGACCAGACCGGGTACTCCGGTGTGGCGATCACGAGGACGGCGAGGAACCCGAGTACCAAGGCGCGAAGCGCATCGGTCGCGATCAGCACGGGGCGGTGGCGGAGACGATCGGCGAGGGCTCCCGCGAACAAGCCGAAGATGAGCGTCGTGGCCGCTTGCATCGAGGCGGCGATGCCGACCGCGAACGCGCTGTGGGTGCGGGTGAACACCGCGATCGGCAGCGCCACGAGCGTCACCTGGTCACCGAAGATCGACACCGTGTAGGCCCGCCAGAACCACGTGAAGTCCTTGGACCGCGGCGCCTCCTGGACCATCTGAGGAGGAGCCACGACGGGCTCGGGCGCAGTCGCGACGGCCGCGTTATCCACGGGCCACCTCGGACGACGCCGCCGCCTCCGTGAGCGGAGCCCCACTCGAGATCGCCCGCTCGACCAGCTCGGGATCCTCCTCGAGAACCCATCGCAGTGCGAGGACGGCGGCCGCGTCGAAGGCGTCGGTCTCACTCGCGGCCAGCAGTTCGACGGCGCCCGGCGCGCGGCTCGGATCCTCGAGCACGAGGTTGTCGAACTCGGCGGCGACGCGAAGCACAGCGGCCTCTCGCGTCTTGAACTGCGGGTCAGCCGAGTGGACGCTCTCGACGAGGTCGCCGACTTCGGAGAGGAACTGCGTCTGCCGAAGGATGTCGCCGCCGAGACGAGAGAGCAGGTACTTGTCGGTGACGTGCGACAACTGCTGCGGGTCGTCCAGGGTCACGTACCCGATGTGATGGAGACGGGCGGCAGTGGCGATGCGGTCGACCGCCTCGCTGGTCATCCCGAGACGGCGGGCCAGAGCAACGGCGTAGACCGCAGAGCGCTCACCGTGCCCGAGCGGTGTCACCCCGGCGACTTCGGGAACGATGCTCAGCGCCTTGATCGTCTGGCGATATGCCTGCTGGGCGGCGGCGTACCGGTCGAACGCGAACCGTGTGAGCAGGAGCGGGAACAAGGCCACCAGCGCCATCCACGGTTCCTGCTTGTAGCCAACGGCGATCAGACCGGCAGCGCAAAGGAGCGAGAGGTTCACAGGCCACGCTTCGCTCAGCCGCATTCGCGGAGCCGTGGGGCTCGGCCAGAGGCGCCGAGTGAGCAGGTCCATGGCCAGGAACACCGTGCCCGCGACCGTCACATGGAGCAGCGTCCGACCCGCTGAGGGGCCCGGTACGAGCTGGCGCATGCCCGCGGCCGCGACGCCGCACGCCACGCCGGCGATCGCCCAGCGCATGACGCGCCGACCGGCGTCGCCCTGGCCGTAGCGGCTGGCGAGCACGGGCACAGTTGCCAGCAGGCCAAGGCCGAGGACGGGAAAGAACCTCGACACCGCCAGCAGCTCGGCCAGCGCGATGAGCAGCGCGTAGCCGAGGGGAATGCTCCCCACCGGCGACTGGACCACCAGAAGAAGACCGGCGGCGAGCAGCAGGCCGACGCCGGCGAGACCAAGCCCAGCTACGCCCTGCAGCTTGGCGAACAGGACGAGCACGAATGCCGTCCCGATGAAGACCTCCGCCGCCACCCTGCGCTCGCCGGGCGGGAGCAGGGCGGTCGGACGCTTCACGACGGTGTTCCCTCGCGAAGCAGCTCCGATTCGCGCATGACGTCGTCCGCCGAGTCCTTTTCGGCGAGCAGGTCCCCGAGACCGGCCGAGCCCACGCCAACGACTGGGGGCGGCACGTCGAAGTCGTTCTCCTCGTCTTCGAAACCGAGGCCGTACTGCTCGCCACGCCGTTCGATGGCGGTGATCAGCGCTTCGACGCATTCCGGGTTGAACTGGGAGCCGGACTTGTCGCGCAACTCGGTGAACGCGACCTCCTGGGAAAGCGCCCGTCGATACGACCGCGTTGACGTCATGGCGTCAAAGGCATCGGTGACAGCGACGATGTGCGCCTCGAGGATCAGGCGGTCCTTCTCGCGCTGCTCGTCGATGGCGAAATGGGCGTGCTCATCGGACGCCGTGCCCACCATCGAGCTGAGGAAATCGACCCGCGTCAGGATGTCGACGCAGACCTGGTTGTGTCGCTGCACGATGGCGTACTCGTGTTCGGTGAGCTTGCCCGGCTTGTTGAGGATGCGGCGTGGCACTGCCAGCTTGCCGACGTCGTGCAGCAAGGCCGCGTACCGGAGGTGCTCCAGTTCCTGCGGACTGAGCTTCAACTCTTCGCCGACGTACAGGGCGTACTTGGCGACCCGCTCCGTGTGGCCGGCGGTGTAGCGGTCCTTCGCCTCGATGGCGCGGATGAACACCTTGACCGTCGCCTCGTGCGCCTCACGGAGCTCCATGAAGGAGGCGAACACCTTGCGCGTGATGACTGCGGGAATCACGAGTAGAGGGACCGCACTCGGCCCCATCTCGCGGTAGAGAAATCCGACGAGCACCCCGAGTAGCCCGAAGGCGAGGTAGTTCGGCAGCACCGGGCGCATGTCGCCCCACACCTGCTGCGGACGTTCCTTGTAATTGAGCACCACCTGCACGAGCACCAAGGAAGCGTTCACGGTCGCGAAGCAGATGACGGCACCAGCGAATGCCGCCCATTGCCCGATCGATCCGAGGCCGTAATAGGCGGCCGCGGCTGCAGCCGATGCCAACAGGTATTGCCCACAGTTGAAGAAGACCGTGGTGTAGCGATGCGCTCGGAGCATGTCGGCGGCGAACCCACCCGCGAGCCCGACGATCGCCGCGCCGATAAGCGCTCCGTTGCCGCCAAATGCGGCGATGGCGGCCATCACGATCATGAAGCTGGGGCTGACGCTCGGTGAGGACGGCAGGAGGACCGAGGAGTTCTCCGAAACGACCAGCAGTGCGGTGAACAGCACGAGCGGAAGGACGTCGGGCATCTGAGCGCCGGCCGCGATGAACGACGCCAGTGCCAGCACACCGGCAACGCCACAGAGCACCTCGTACCACCATCCAGGCAGCACCGTGATCTTGGGGCCTATCCGCACGCCAGTTCCGTTCTGACAACCGAAGGGAGGAGGGAGTCGAGAGAACGCATCGGCACGTTCGGGTCATTACTGGATTACTTGCCAGCAAAGCCAGCGCCACCGGCCAAAACGACCGTGAGCAGGCTGGCGAGAATGCCGAGAGCCTTACGCATTTGGAAGCACGCCTCCTTGAGACTTTGTGCCTCCCCTGCTTCCGCTCTGACGCAGGAGGGTCTTCGCTCCGCTCAAGGAATAAGGCGATGCGTCCTGTCGACGCCCTCTTCTCTTCGGTTGTCAATGGTCCGCACGGGCAGACCGGACGAAACACCTGTTTCGTTATTTCCGCCCGCTGGAAGTCGGAGAGTTTGTCCGGTTGTTCCAGATCCCCGACTGCCGAGAGTGATTCTGACTTAACACAGACGGGCGGACCATAGGCCCGAGGTCTCATTTACGGTTAGTTAGAAATAGCTATGGAATAGCCATTGACACGCAGCGTGAGACTGGTCCGTTCGTCCACGCCTAGGCGAGGGCTATGGTTCGCAGCAGTGGACGACACCGAGCTCGCGGACATCGAAAAGGAGCTCTGCCGGCTGCCCGCCGTGAACGCCGCACGCATCGTCGCTGATGAGGTAGGCCGCCCCAAGGAGCTGCACATCCTCGCGGGGGCCGGGAAGGCTCCCAAACAGATAGCCAGGGACATCCAGTCGGTCGCTATGGCCACGTTCGGTCTGGAGATCGATCACCGGATCATCTCGGTCGTGCAGCTCGACGCCGACCACATGCAACCGATCGTTGCCCCCGTCGGCCACGCGCGCGTCGCCATCGGCGGGATCTCGTCTGAACAGAGCGGGATGCGCAGCGTCGCCAGGGTCGGGTTGCGTCAAGGCGACGCCGAGGCACAAGGCACGGCTGAGGGCTCGGTCGCCGAATCGTCTCGCCACCGCGCCGTTGCGCAAGCGACGCTCGACGCTCTTCGCAAGCTCGTGACCGGTGCGGAGAGCGCCGACGTGGAGATGGCGGCGTGCGTACACCTCGGCACCCGTCAGGTCGCGATCGCCACCCTGGTGTTCGTCGTGCCTCCACACGAAGAAGTCGTCTCCGGGTCGGCGATCGTCCGCGGCGGCAACGAACCCGAGGCACTGGCGCGCGCCGTGCTCGACGCGACCAACCGGCGCTTGACCGTCACCGCCGACGTCGGGTCCGGCTGAGCACTTCGCCGACAGCTGGGATCGTCTCGTTCCGCCTGGGCGGGAGAGACGGCGTCTCCATTGAGGCAGCCAAGTGGGCGATGGTGCTCGAGGAGTTGGGCTTCGACGTGGTGACGATCGCGGGCGAAGGACCTGTCGACGTGGTGGTCGATGGCTTGGGCATCGACCACACCACCGCGCCCTCGTCAAGCGAACTGCGGCGCGCACTGGCGGACGCCGACCTCGTCCTCGTCGAGAACATCTGCTCGTTGCCGTTGAACATGGCGGCGTCCACCGCGGTCGCGGATGCCGTCGCGGGACGCGCCGCAATCCTTCACCACCACGATCTGCCGTGGCAGCGCGAGCGCTTCGCCGGCCTGCGCGGCTTCCCGCCCCACGACGCTTCGTGGGCGCATGTCGTCACCAGCGCGTTGAGCGGCAAGGAACTCGTCGAGCACCGGGGCTTTCCCGTCGACGTCATCCGCAACGCCTTCGACGTCAACGAGCCGCGCGGGGACCGCGCCGACGCGCGCACGCGTCTCGACGTTGACCGCGACGAGCTGCTGATCGTGCAGCCGACGCGCGCCTTGCCACGCAAGAATGTCCCCGCGGGCATCGCCCTCGCCGAAGCACTTGGCGCGACGTACTGGCTCACCGGTGACGCCGAGGAGGGGTACGGCCCTTCACTCGATCGGTTGTTGGGCGCGGCGCGCGTGCGCACCATCCACGGCAACCCCGGGCTCGAGCCTGCCGACGTGTACGCCGCGGCCGACGCCGTCGTGCTGCCGTCCACGTGGGAAGGGTTCGGCAACCCGGCGATCGAATCGGCGATCCATCGCAAGCCGCTGGCGATCGGCAACTACCCCGTCGCCCAGGAGCTGGCGGCGTTCGGCTTCCAGTGGTTCCCGGCGTCGGACCCCGACCCCCTCGCCTCGTTTCTCGCCGACCCCGACGGCGCCCTCATCGACCACAACCGCGCCGTGGCGCGGCGACACTTCTCTCTCGACCGCCTGCGGGCCGAAATCAGGGATCTGCTCGACCGACGTGGTTGGCTGCCATCGTGAGGTCGAAGTGACGCCATGACCGAGGCCGCCGACGATCCTGTCAGGGAGCGCCGCGCCCGCATCGACAGGCTGAGCACGCTGGGCAAGCGCGTCGGCTACGGCTGCCTCGCCATAGCGATCGTGGCCTTCTTCATCGGCCTCGCCACCGAGTACTCCTCGGCCCTCGTCGCCCTCATCGTCGCCGCGTTGGTCGTCGGCTCGGTCACCCTCCTGCCGGCGATCATCTTCGGGTACGCCGTCAAGGCGGCCGAGCGTGAGGACCGCGAGCAGGGCAGATAGTCGGGCGATTGGGCTAGAACTGACCTCCTCAGTAGTACTCATGAGCACAGCAGCACGCAGGAGGTTTCCGATGCCGAAGGCCGCCATTCTCACCGGACTCGAGCAGCCCCTCGAGATTCACGACGTCGAGCTCGAGTCGCCCAAGGCGGGCGAGGTCAAGGTGCGCATGGGCGCGTCGGGCGTCTGCCACTCCGACCTCTCGGTGCAGAACGGCACGCTGATGGGCATGCCGCCGATCGTGCTCGGCCACGAGGGCGCGGGCGTGATCGAAGAGGTCGGCGAAGGCGTCACCAGCGTGAAGCCCGGCGACCACGTCGTGATCTCGTGGGTGCCGCAGTGCGGCGAGTGCTACTTCTGCCAGCACGGTCAGGGCCAGCTGTGCAAGGCGGCCGACGCGTCGCTCGCCACCGGCGGTCTGCTCGACGGCACGCCTCGCTTCCGCTGGAACGACGCACCGCTGCAGCAGATGGCGGCGTCGGGCACGTTCTCTGAGGTGTCGGTGATTCCCGAGAGCGGCGCCGTGAAGATCCCCGACGACGTCGACATGAAGGTCGCCGCCCTCATCGGCTGCGGCGTGCTCACCGGCGTGGGCGCCGCAATGAACACCGCCGACATCAAGAAGGGCGACACCGTTGCCGTCATCGGTTGCGGCGGCGTCGGCCTGAACGTCATCCAGGGCGCGCGCATCGCCGGCGCGGGCGAGATCATCGCCATCGACATGAACGAGACCAAGCTGCAGATGGCCAAGGAGTTCGGCGCCACCGCGACGATCAACGCCAGCCAGGGCGATCCCATCTCGCAGGTGATGTCGATGACCGAGGAGCGCGGCGCCGATGTGTCCTTCGAGGTCATCGGCCTCGGGCCGACAATCGACCAGGCCATCACCATGACGCGTCGCGGCGGCCAGGCCATCCTCGTCGGCGTCCCGCGCATGGACGTGATGATCAACGTTCCCGCGTTCCTCGGCGTGATCCTTCAGGAGAAGACGATCAAGGGCTGCTGGTACGGATCGTCGAACGTGCAGCAGGACGTGCCGAAGCTCGTCGACCTCTACAAGAAGGGCGAGCTCAAGCTCGACGAGCTGATCTCCCGCGAGATCTCGCTCGACGAGGTCAACGACGCGTTCGATGCGATGAAGACCGGAGAGGTCGCGCGCTCGGTGATCGTCTACTAGAGGGTTAACCCTCTAGTTCTGAACTGCTCAGCGGCCGCGCAGGAGGCGGGTCCGCTCGCGACGGGCCTGCACAACAATCAGGCCGATCACCTGGATGCGCGAGATCTCGGGTCGCATCGGCTGTGCCGGACGTCGAGTTCCAGGGTCGGGAGTCCCCCGCCTAGGGCGCATGGCGTGATGGTTCGCCACGGAGGGCAACGACTCCTTCCTCCTCTCCTTGTTACTTTCGGGTAACCGCATGGCCGACTCCGCCCGCCCCCGCCTCCCCGCCGTCCGCCGCCGGCGCCAGCTCCTCGATGTCGCACTTGAGGTGTTCGCGCAACGGGGATTTCACGGTGCATCGATGGCCGAGGTCGCCAAGGCCGCGGGGGTCACCAAGCCCGTGCTGTACCAGCACTTCGGGTCGAAAAGGGATCTTTACCTCCAACTGCTCGACGACGTCGGCCAGCGGCTGTTGGAGGAAGTGCAGAAGGCCACGGCCGCCGCGGGCGGCCCCCGCCAGCAGGTGGCGTCGGGCTTCGTGGCCTACTTCCGCTTCGTCGCCGACCAGGAGAGCGCCTTCCGTCTGCTGTTCGGGGGCGACGGCCGCGAGGCCGACCCGGAGTTCGCGGTGGCGGTGCGGCGCGTCGAGGACGCGATGGCCGACGCCGTCGCGCTCTTGATCGAGGCCGACATCGACGACGAGCATCGCCGGCTGCTCGCGTACGGCGTCGTCGGCTTGGCCGAAGCCACCAGCCGGCACTGGGTGCTGAGTGGGAAGCGCGAGACCGTCGAGGATCTCAGCCGCCGCGTCGCCGACCTGGCGTGGGGCGGCCTCCGAGGCATTCGTACCGAGCACTAAGTCGTCGGCGCCGCTTTCTCCGGTTTCTCCCGAGCGCCGTAACGATTCATTTGCACCCGCCGTCGGCTGAATAGACGTCCACCGCGGCAGTTGTCTCGTCAAAGAGCCATGACACCGCGGACGCGGTGACCACGCGGTCATGGCAGACGGGTGTCTATGGCTGTCATGCCGTGCCCGGTTTGATTCTTGCCCGCTGCCAGTGGTCTCTCCATCATCCTCTGTGAGGGCAAAACGGCACGTCAGTTGATCTGACAGACCGTGATGCCCAGCGACGGAGCTGTCCCGTCGCAGGGGGATCGGAGGGTTGTGGTCGGTCGCAAGGGTCTGCTGGCTGTCATCGTCGCGGGTGCATTTTCGGCACTCGTGATTGCGATCTCAGGAGTGCCTGCGTCCGCCGCACCTTCGATCTCCGTGTCGCCCACCGTGAACCTGGGCGATGCCCAGACCGTCACGGTGACCGTCACCGGATTCACCGACGGCCCGGGCGGGATCACCCAATGCAGCACCGCCGCCGGCCAGCCGACGATCCAGGTCGCCGGCAAGGACGTTCCGGTGAGTTGCAGCGACCCGCTCAAGAGTCTCCAGACCGTTGCCGGCGGCGGGTTCACCGGCAAGCCCTTTGTTGTGCATGCAGGCACCATCGGGCCGCCCGCGCAGGGCACTGACAGCGCCGGGAAGCCCGCCGCCGACGACGCCGCGCTCTATCCGTGCCCGCCGACGCCGCAACAGGCGCAGGCCGGAGCGCAGTGCGTCATCGCCTTCGGCACTGCCGCCGAGAACGCCCAGGTCTTCATCGCGTTCAAGCAGAACCCCATCTCCCCGGCGATCGGCGTGACGACGACCGTCCCGCCGAGCCCCGGACCGACCAACCCCACAACGCCCGCAGCGGTCACCGCCACGACGGCGCCGGCCGCGGTCCTCGGCACAACGTTCGAGTCCAGCTCGCCAGCGGCGACGGACACCGGACAGCCGCCGGCGGGCGAGGTGGCCCGCACCGGTCCGAGCGATTACCTCGCGCCGCTGAGCATCGCGGGCTTCCTCGCCGTGGACATCGGTTATCTCTTCTATTCCTCCACCCGGGCGCCGCGCCGTAAGCGTGGCCACAAGGGGGTGGTGCCCCGAGCGTGAGTTGAGTCACGCGGCGTTATCCCCGACGCCGTGGATCACAGACACATTCCTCCAAACGCATTCATTCCGTCCGAGCCAAAAGGCTTCGAGGAGGCAATTTCCATTGGATAGTTCAAAACGAACAACACGAGAGGTGGTGCGAAACCGCAAGCGGCGCCTCGGCGCTGCAGGGGTAGCGGTCGCACTCGCCGGCTCGTTCCTGGCGTACGGCGTGAGTAACGCGCCGGTAGCACGCGCCGACACAACCCAAAGCAACGGCTGCCTGGGCGTCACGGGAACGTTCTCAGCGTTCAGCGTGCCGATCGCGGGTACGGCAACGGCCGTTCCGGGCACCGCCAATCCGGGCTTTGCGACAGCCGGTTCCGACACCATCCATCTCACGGGCGCCAGCGTCACCATTGCGGTGGACGGCACCCTGATCGGTGCTGGTGTCACCACGGGCCTCGTCTCAGCCGCTCCCGACCTCGCCAATATCGGTGTGGAACGGATCAACAACCCGGCTGACGGCGGCACGGTGCCGGACGCCAACGGCGGCATCTCGGCCGTGCAGACTGCGGCCGGCAAGGTGACCCTTGCAGTGTCGGGCACGAACGTGACGCCTGCGTTGCAGTATCTGACGAACACGGGCGCCGTTAATACGACGTTCTACGTCACTGCCAACGTGAATGACGGCACCGGCGTTGTCGTGTACACGAGCGTCACCAACCCCGGCGGCGGCTTCGACGCCGGTCGTACGGGTACGCCGCTCGTCGGCAACCTGCCCGTCGTGGTGGCCCTTGACGGCACCAGCAACGTGCCGGCAGGTACTCCTGGCCAGGTCATCACGGCTGGCGACTCTGTCTGGACGCAGACGACCGGTACTGGGAGTGCGACATTCAAGGAGCAGAACATCGCTCCTGCGGACCTCACCACCCCGTCCGGTGGCGATCAGGGCATCGCGCCGTTGATCCTGCTTCCCAAGATCAACGGAGCTATCAGCGTGCCGTTCCACTGCTGGCCCGGCAACATCGGCGCCGGCGCAACGCCGCCGCTCGTGCCTGGCGCAAGCAGCAACATCAGCAGCATTGGGCTGAAGGCACCTGACACCGCGCCGGTCTGCGCCACCCCGCAGGCGACTTCGGTCGGCGGTGGCCAGTCGGTGAGCGTCAGCTCCAGCTGCACCGACATCAACGGCAACTTCACCGCCAGCGGAACCTCGATCGCCCTTGTGGGCGCGAATGGAGGCGCCGCTAACGGCACTGTGGTTGTGAACCTCGATGGTTCGCTCACCTACTCCAACGACGGACTAGGCGCGAACTCGGACTCGTTCCAGTACACAGCCACGGACGACACGGCGCTGACGAGCAACACCGTCACCGTCAACGTGGCAGTGCTGAACAACCAGTGCACGGCATCGCCGAGCTGCAACCTGAAGCAGGTTCTCCTGCTGCCGGTGCTCCCTTCGACGCTGTCGATGAGCGACGCTCCTGCATACGGGAACCCGAGCTTCTCGACCGCCGTTCTCGGTGGTGTGGTGAGTGGTAGCAGCTGCGTTCCCGGTCCGATCACCTTGAACGGTCAGCCGCAGCAGGCTTGCGGTGCACTGAACCCGATCACGGTGGTCAACGCCCGAGGCACCGACGCCCAGTGGGCGATCACGGCTCAGGTGACGGACTTCATCGATGGCACGCGGGGTCCGACGGATACCTGCGGGTCTGGTGCGACGAAGAACATCACCCAGTCGCCGAAGGACAACCACTGCATCCCGGGTGACAACCTGGGTTGGGTGCCGCTCGCGCAGATCACGCACGGTGCGGTTCCTGGTGACACTGCGGCAATCGTCGCCGGAGGCGTAATTCTGCCTTCGCCGGCCGTTGCTCAGACGCCGCCGGCGTTCCCGCCGAACCCGCTGGGTATTCGGCAGAACACCAACAACGTGACAGATCCGTTCAGCATCCTGAACCTGACGACACCGGGTCCGGGTCTGCATGACGTCGCCCAGACGCTGTGCAGCTCGCCCGTCAACCAGAGCGGTGGCACCTTCCAGTGCGACGCCGGTCTGATCTTGGCGGTTCCGGCTTCGACGGCTGCGGCCTTCACGCCGGGTTACACAGCGACGCTGACACTGACACTGGCCTAGGAGGAGGCCACAACACGGGGACCCTGGGGGGGTTCCCGCAGCAACAACACAGATGTGGGGGGCGGGTGAGAACCCGCCCCCCACACCCATCACAAGAGTCAAGGAACAAACAAACGTGAGTCTTCGAAAACGAGCCATGACCATCTTGGCGGTCCTCGGTATCGCGCTATCGAGCGCGATCGCTTCGAGTGCGCCCGCCCATGCCGCCGGCAACGGCTCGTTCTCGATCGCGCCCACCGGCTCGGGCGGAAGCATCCCTCGAGACTGGTTCGAATACACGATGCGCCCGGGGCAGGCGCTCCGTGACATGGTCACGGTCAGCAACCTCACTGATCATCCGCTTCACTTCGCCATCTACCCGTCGGATGCGTACGACACGCCGCTCGACGGCTCGTTCGCCCTGCTCAAGAAGAACGAGCCTTCGAAAGACGCTGGCACGTGGAGCCGATTCGGTGTCAACGACGTCACCGTCCCTGGCAAGCAAAGGGCCGACATCCCCTTCGAGATCAGCGTGCCGCTCAACGCCTCACCGGGCGACCACGCCCTCGGTCTCGTGGCTGAGGACCTCGACTTCCAGCAGCAACAACTGGCGGACGGCAAAGGTGTTCAGATCCAACAGCGCGTCGGTACGCGCGTCTATATCCGAGTCCTCGGCGCGCTGCATCCATCTCTCGAGGTGACGCGCCTCGCCATCCAGCACAAAGACCCGCTATTGCCCCCGTTCACCGGAAAGGGCAGAGGCGTGGTCGCCTATCAGGTCACCAACACCGGGAACGTCCGTCTCTCGGGCAAGCTTTCCAGCACATTGGGATCCTAAGCTTAGAATTCCACGTGGACAAGTTGTCGCG
>JADMIO011403901.1_pt1 | contig 18709 bp, 12 predicted proteins | sample 8958161 | NCBI WGS metagenome assembly JADMIO01 (sample SAMN16585339, study PRJNA669376) | soil metagenome | isolation source: Crop rotation soil | place: USA: Cullars Rotation, Alabama | collected 2011 | reverse complement strand
CGCGACAACTTGTCCACGTGGAATTCTAAGCTTAGGATCCCAATGTGCTGGAAAGATTTTGAGTTGTCTTTGCCCAAATCTTTGAATGCCTCTCCGATGCCTTCCATATCGTGATTAAACTCGCGCTTAAAGGATTCCCAATCGGAGCGTTCTTTTTCATAGCCGTATAACCTGCTTCTTAACTGGGCATTTTTTTCTTCCAGCTGGTCAATTCTCTTTTTGCGCATTTCGTCTAATGGTGCTTTGCCCGGTTTATTCAGTTTCTCCCTCAGTTCGGCAATGCGTTTCTCATTGGCGGCAATTTTTTCCTCAGCATCGGTTTTAAAAGCCGGGTATTCCGGACTTATTTCGCGCTGTGCTTCCTTCATGTCTTGTTTTGCTTCCTGTAAATTTTCTTTTGCTTCTTCTGCCTTTTGTTCATTCGATTGGCAAGATGTAAGCATGCTGCCCGCTACTATCGCAGCAAAGGCGGTAAAATAGGTTACTTTTTTCATGTGTTATTTTTTATGTATTAGCAATAAGTATTCAGCCGTTACCTCCGGTTGATGTTTTATTGCAAAACAAACATTATGCCATCCGTTAATACGTCCATAAACTGAGGCGTATCGATATGAAAATGGCAAATATTTCCCCACGTCATCTTTTTTATATCCACTTCATGGTTTTCCGCCCTTTGTGTAAAATTTATAGCTTAGGTGCATGATACAAAAAGTGCAGATGAGCGCTTATAAGCCTGACGAGAGCTTTGAATCCAATTATGTCCTGCTACGCCAAAAGGAAGGCAGGATATATACAGATGAAATAGTTGCTGCGCTGCCATTTGTTTCGGTTGAAAACAATCATTATAAAGAATGGAAAGCCCGAAGTGAATCTTATGAGCGGCTTGCCAATTACTTAGGGAAAAAACCTTCGCGCCTGAATATACTGGAGGTGGGCTGCGGAAACGGTTGGCTCAGCAACCGCCTGGCAGGCATCAATAACAACCGGGTAAGCGGTATAGATATTAACCTGCATGAATTAGAACAGGGGACAAGAGTATTCGGGGCTAATCCTAATCTTCATTTTGTTCATTCCGATATTTTCAGTTTAGTCAATCAACCGTTGAAATTCGATCTTATTATTTTTGCTGCTTCACTGCAATACTTTCCATCTGTCGCCGAATTAATGCCGGCAGCCAACGGTTTGTTGAATAAGCAGGGAGAAATACATGTTATAGACAGCCCATTTTATAAAAACCAGGATTTACAAAATGCAGCCGGAAGAACAGCCTTATACTATGAACAACTTGGCTTTCCGGAAATGACGCAATTCTATTTCCACCATTCTTTGGATAGCATGAAACAAGTGGGTTTTGAAATTATATACTCTCCCAAAACTTTTTGGGCAAGGTTAAAGGGGAATGTGAATCCTTTTTATTGGTTGAGGTTTAGGTTACCTGCTCAATAGTTCTTTCAATTTGCTTTAAATGCCTTTTAAAATGGAAATCGAAAAAATCAACCATTTGATACAGATTCATTTTTCCTGAAACCACATGCTTCCATAATTCTTTTTCCATATCTGCATCCTGCAGCTTACTGATCAATTGAAACATATCGGCCCGGGTCTTCGCCCATTTACTGTCCAATTCATTTAAAGTGGCAAGCGCTTCAGATGGCATGGGCACCATAGATGCCGGCGCTTTAAATTTGAAAGGCAGATAAAATACCGCTTTGGTTAAAAGTAATTTCCACTTGTTTTTAAATCCTGTTCGCTGTGCTTTCGAGATGTCCAGTGTTTTCTTTTGCAAATACTTTAAAGATGCTTCCTCAGATACCATCAAATGTTCGATGACCTGCACTACACTCCATGCCTCTGGCGATGGCTTCCTATTAAGTGTTTCGTTAGAATAAGCTGCCAGCTTTTTGAATAAATTTTTGCGGCTTGTTTCCAATGCCTCGAATTGAGTTTCGAATGTTGAATTCATCTATTGAATTTTAAGCAAAGTAAAATCTTCTTCATCTAACGGGGTTCGGCTACAGTTTGTAGATAAAAATTCCTTTTTGTGGTTCATATTTCACAGCGCGCATGGTTTTTTTTGTTAGGCCACTCTTAATTTTAACTGGCACAAATTTTATACAAGGAAAGTTCTAAACTTAAACAACTATGGAAAAGAAATTAAACGGCAAAAGAGTAGCCATTGTGGTTACTGACGGGTTTGAAGAATCAGAATTCATAAAACCACTGGAAGCATTGAAAGAAGCGGAAGCGCGGGTAGATGTTATTTCCATAAAGCCGGGCAAGGTAAAATCCTGGAGCAAGAAAGACTGGGGGAAAGAATACCCGGTGGATAAAACAATTGATGAGGTAAAGGCCCGCGATTATGATGCGGTGGTTTTACCTGGCGGAGTGATGAATCCTGACCAACTTAGAACCAATGAAAAAGCAGTGAATTTTGTGGGAGAATTTATTGAAGAAGGAAAACCCATTGCCGCCATCTGCCACGGCCCCTGGACTTTGGTAGAGACGGGAAAAATAAGCGGCAGGACACTAACCTCCTGGCCTTCGTTAAAAACGGATATTACAAATGCCGGCGCTAAATGGGTAGACGAAGAAGTAGTGGTTGACAATGGCCTGGTAACAAGCAGAAAACCAGATGATCTGCCCGCATTTTGCGAAAAAATGATCGAAGAAATTGCGGAAGGCATACATGTGTGAAAGGGGCTACGGCGAAGGAAATACAACGGTACTTAAGAGTAAGAAGTCTGCATAGTATGATGTTTGGTATCTAATGTCATTAATTTGGCAAGGCTGCCACGCATATGCAAATGCGGACTTCTGTTTTTTGTTCAAGTTCGAAAGGGAACAATTATTTTTTTTGCAAAGAAAAGATAGTCAGTGGGATATAAAAAACAATAGTGGTTGCCATGCTAAATTTCGAATACAACTTTCGTTTTTAACTGAATCCCGCCAATATATAATCAGATAAAATAATATATTAGGTTTTTAGAGAATCTTACTATATTTTAGAGGAACCTGAATGTGAAAGAATTTTAAAACACATTCCAAAAAAAGCATGCTATGAGAAAATTATATTATTTAAGACCGGTATCTGTTTTTTTAATAACGGCTTTTGTTGCCGGCACCTGCTTTTCACAAAGCGTAGGTATTAATACAACTGGTAATGCGCCTAACTCTTCCGCCCTGCTGGATATAGATGCCGCAAGTATGAGCCCGAAAAAAGGGCTTTTGCTGCCACGCATGACAACCAGCGAGCGCAATGCCATCTCCACCCCAGCTGCAGGACTATTGATATATAATACCGATTGCCTGTTATTTAATGTTTACAACGGTAGCTCGTGGACGGATATGATGGGCAATGCCGCTGCCGGCACAGCTCCTTCAACACCCGTTGCCACAGCTGCTACAGCAATATCTTCTTCCCAATTTACCGCCAACTGGAATTTGGCGGCTAATGCCAGCAGTTACCGCCTGGATGTTTCCACCGCCAGCGATTTCTCTTCCTTTGTTGGCAGCTATAACGGCCTGAGTGTAGGAAATGTACTCACGTATAATATTACAGGCTTAACGGCTTCTACTACTTATTATTACCGGGTAAAGGCAGTGAATGCCTGCGGAAACAGCGCGGTCTCAAATACGATTACAGCGGCAACGGCGGCCAATCTTCCAGCTGCGAACCTGGTTGCTTACTGGTCGTTTGATGGGGGTAGCGGTACTGATCTTACGCCTCACGGTTATAATGCAACGGGTTCAAGTAATGTAAATTATGGCCCTTCGTACGGAAAGATAAATGGCGGCAGCAGTTTTGGAGGTAACAGCTATATTTCGGTACCTTCCGGAATTTATTCCAACTTTAGCGGAAGCAATAATTTTACCATTAACCTATGGGCCAACATTTCCAACACCAATGGCGCCAGCATCTATAATGGTACTCAGAATCCAGGCGCAGGCAACTGTTATCAAATAGGTATGGGGGTGGGCTCAGGCAATGCTTATGGCTTTAGAAAACAATGCGGCAGCTCGGAAATTGGCATTACCTCCACTGCTCCTACTATGTCGGTAGGAACATGGTACATGGTAACATGGACTTATGACGGTTCTAACCAGCGCATTTATATAAATGGCAGCCAGGCTGCTTCCCCCGTAGCAGATGCATTCCTGCAAACAGCATCGGCACAAGCTCAGTTCGGGGTAGAATTCGCTAATGGCACCAGCTACGGCTGGTATAATGGCTCTCTCGATGAGATCAGCATCTGGTCGGTTGCTCTTAACCAAACCCAAATAACTACCCTTTACAATAGCGGCACAGGCTTGCAATATCCGTTTTGAAACTAGAGTGACTGGTTGGCAGCCCGCCTGACCTATATTATGCTGATACTCCGGAGGAAAGGCCGGGCTGTTAATATATAATCAGATAAAATAATGTATTAGGTTTTTAGGGAATCTTACCATATTTTAGAGAAACTGGGGCTGTAAAGCATTATAAATACACTCCTAAAAAAAGAATGCTATGGGAAAATTATCCTCTTTACGACTAATTTCAGTTTTTTTAGTGGCGTCTTTAGTTGCCAGCAATTGCTTTTCGCAAAGCGTAGGCATTAATACTACCGGTGCATCGCCTCATTCTTCAGCCTTGCTGGATGTGGATGCTACCGGCATGAGCCCCAAGAAGGGCCTATTGATTCCCAGGATGACCACCGGTGAGCGCAATGCCATTCCATCTCCGGCAGAAGGGCTTCAAATTATTAATACTACAACCAGCTGCATAGAAGTTTATTTTCTCGGCTTATGGCAATCTACCTATTGCGGTTGCAGCGGCATTCCGGCTACACCGGGTTCTATTACCGGTAGCGCCAGCGCCTGCCAGTCGCAAACGGGTGTCACTTATTCTATTTCGGGTGTCAGTGGAGCTACTTCCTATGCCTGGACAGTTCCATCGGGGGCTACCATAACCGCCGGGCAAGGAACAACTTCTATTAGCGTTACTTTCGGTACCACTTCAGGAAATGTAAGCGTAACCGCTACCAATAGTTGCGGAACAAGCGGCGCCAATAACTTAGCTGTAACTTTAACTGCTCCACCCGCTGCTCCTGTTGCCATAGCTGCTACAGGAATAGGCGGGCACCAGTTTACAGCTAACTGGAACACTGTGAGCGGCGCTACCAGCTATGCGCTGGATGTATCTGCCGACATTAATTTCGTTACCGGCATGGTGGTCACCAATCAGAATGTGGGCAACGTACTTAGCAGTAATGTTACCGGGTTAACCACAGGCACTGCCTATTATTATCGGGTACGTGCGGTGGGCGGTTGCGGAACCAGCAGCAGCTCTAATATTATTACTGCAACGCCTAATTTCCTGGTGGCAGTATTGGTAGTGGGCGGCGGCGGCGCCGGTGGTGCGAGCGATGGCGCTATGTCGGCTGCCGGTGGCGGAGCCGGCGGCTACCAGTATAGCGCCTCAACTATTGTAACGCTGCAATCTTATTCTATTGTAGTTGGTGGTGGTGGTTCGGCCGGCAGTTCGGGTTCTTCTCACATCGGCGGTGGCGGTGGCAATAGCTCTGCCTTAGGTATTACCTCTTTGGGCGGCGGTGGCGGTGGTGGGCGCAGCGTTGGCGGTTCCGGAGGTTCGGGCGGTGGCGGCAGCGACGGATACCCGGGCGGGACCGGTAATAGCGGACAAGGAAATGACGGTGGAGAGGGGTCTGGTAACGGCGGGTTTGTTCAGGGCGGCGGCGGCGGCGCCGGTGGCGTAGGAGCTTCTAATAGTACCAATGGAAATGGCGGAATTGGATTATCTAATTCAATAACCGGCTCTGCCGTTTATTATGCCGGTGGTGGCGGCGGCGGCAGTGGCGGAACTCATGGAACCGGTGGCTTGGGCGGCGGCGGTAATGGCGGTAGCGGAGCAGGCACAAATGGGCTGGGCGGCGGCGGCGGCGGTGCAGCAAGAACTTCGTCGGCGGGTGGCAATGGCGGCTCGGGTGTTGTTATCATCAGCTATCCAACTTCGTATGGCAGCTCAACCGGTGGCAGTCAAACTACTTCGGGCAGTAATACGGTCGTTACTTTTACTGCAAATGGCACATGGACACCTAACTGGTAACAGTTTTAACCGGATAAAATATGATTGAATAGTTATATTTTTTAAGTTCAGTTAGTAGAAAAGTGAAATCATGAAAAAAATCTCCCCCTTCGTTCAACTTGTTATTTTTTTATTGCTGATACGCCATTGGTGTTTTGCTCAAAACCTGACACCGGTTAACAGCCCTGTGTTTTCAACCGATAAACCCTTTTAAATAATTATGTAAATAACAGAATATGAAAAATTTCATTTTAATGTTCATGCTGCTGACGAATGTTGCTTTCGCTCAAAACGTAGGTATCAATGCCACCGGTGCATCGCCCAATCCTTCAGCGGGTTTGGATATTGATTTTACGACTAAAGGAACGCTCATTACCCGGATGACCACTGCGCAACGGGACGGTATTGCCGCGGCCTGTTCGTGCACACCGGCCGCGGGCCTGCAAATTTTTAATACCACCACTAATTGTTTGGAGTTATATGCACTTGGTTTATGGCAACCTATTTATTGCGCCTGCAACGGCGCCCCGGCAACGCCCGGCACTGTCAGCGGTTCTGCCAGTGTATGCCCGGCACAGTCGGGAGTGGTTTATTCTATATCGCCTGTAAGCGGCGCTAACTCTTATACATGGTCATTGCCTCCCGGGTCGAGCATCAGTTCAGGGCAGGGAACGACCTCTGCAACTATAACTTTCGGCAGCACCTCGGGCAACGTAAGTGTTGTGGCCAATAATAATTGCGGTACAAGCGGCACCAGTACGTTGTCAGTAACTGTCAATTCAGCGGCAATTCCTACGGCAACCGCCGCTACCGCGATAGCTTTACGTCAGTTTACAGCTAACTGGAATACTGCAAGCGGTGCTACCAGCTATGCGTTGGATGTAGCAACGGATAATAATTTTGTTACCGGTTTAATTATAAGCAATCAGAATGTTGGTAATGTGCTTACTTATAATGTGACAGGACTAACACCGGGAACAACTTATTATTACCGCGTACGCGCGGTGAACAGTTGTGTAACCAGTGGAAATTCAAATACGATCACCGCTACCACTACCGCCATTACTGTAAAAGTATTGGTGGTAGCCGGAGGAGGAGGCGCAGGTACCGGCTCTCAACATAATGGCGGCGGGGGTGCAGGCGGGCTTCTTTATGAAACGGCTCATGCCATAACAGCGCAGGCTTATTCTGTTACCGTAGGCGCAAAAGCCATACAGACAGGTAATGGCGGTAATTCTGTTTTTGACAACATGACAGCGATTGGAGGAGGGCATGGTGCATACGCCAGTACGGTGGCTGGTAACGGGGGCTCAGGCGGCGGCGCCGCGCCTGAACATACAACAGGAGGAACCGGAACCGGTGGACAGGGAAATGCAGGAGGCAACAGCACGGGAGGCGTGGGAGGAGCCGGTGGGGGAGCCGGTGGCTCGGGCGCAGGAAATGTTGGAGGGCCGGGCGTTTCTAATTCTATCTCGGGCACAGCAGTAACTTATGCAGGCGGTGGAAAGCCCTATATGAGCGGTACCAACGGAGCCGGATATAACGAATATGGCGGCGGAGCCGATGGAGATGTTGGCACCTCGGTAAAAGATGGGATTGTAATTATAGCAGCCCCTATCGGAACGATTACAAGCGCCACCGGTGGCTCGCATACTACCGCAGGCGGTAATGACATTTGGACATTTACGACAAGCGGAACATGGACACCTACTTTTTAAGTACTGAAAAATCTATCGCACATAGCAAACAATTGGCCTAAACGGGATTACCGGGCTATTATCAGCTAACCAGAAAATAAATAAAATGAAAAAATTAAACCCTCTGCTAGTATTACCTCTGTTAATCCTACTGTTGTTAACTACCGACAATTGGTGTTTAGCACAAAATGTAGGAATCAATTCCACAGGCGCTTCAGCTAACCCTTCAGCAGGTTTGGATGTTGACTTTTCTAACAAGGGTACCCTGATCACGCGCATGACAACCGCCCAACGGGATGCGATTGCAACTTCCTGCTCCTGTACACCAGCCACCGGTTTGCAGGTTTTTAATACCACTACCAATTGTTTGGAGATGTATATAGGCACCACCTGGCAAACGGTTGCCTGCGGATGCACGGGCGCACCTGCCGCAGCGGGAACTATTTCCGGTACGGCTACCGTTTGTTCCGGGCAAAGCACAGTTTATTCTGTATCTGCTATCAGCGGCGCCACCAGTTACACCTGGTCTTATTCAGGTACGGGAGCTACCATCGTTGGTTCAACCAATACAGCTATTATTTATTTTTCATCTAATGCCACTTCCGGTAATCTTACCGTTAGAGGAACAAATACCTGTGGCAACGGTACTGTTTCATCAAATTATGCAATAAGCATCAGTTCTACCTCGCCTGCTATTACAGGGCAACCATCAAGCCCCTCGGCTGTTTGTACCGGAACGGGTACGCCGTCTTTTACAGTTACAGCTACCGGCGGAACAGCTTATCAGTGGCAGGAGTTTATAACCGGCTGGGCCGATATAACTAATGCAGGTGTTTATTCCGGCGCCACTTCCGCTACTTTAACTATAACAAATCCTACTACGGGTATGAATGGTTATAAGTACCGTTGTGTAGTTAGCGGAGCATGCGGTAATACCACTTCCGACGGTTTAGCTACCTTAACCGTGAATGCGAATGTAGCGGCAAGCGTGAGTATTGCTTCTACTGCTTCGAATATTTGTGCGGGAACAAACGTTACTTTTACCGCCACACCTGCCAATGGAGGAACGCCTTCGTATCAATGGAAAGTAAATGGAGGAAATGTAGGAACCAATAGTAATACCTATGCCAGTACTACGCTTGCCGATAATGATGCAGTTATCTGTATAATGACCTCGAATGCCGCTTGTGTAACAGGCAGCCCTGCCACTTCAAATACGATAACAATGAACGTAAGTCCTTTAATATGTAATCTTGTTTCATATTGGAAATTTGATGAAGTCAGCGGCAATGCGGCTGATTCTAAAGGAAACAATACACTTACCAATAACAATGGTACGTCATTTTTTACAGGAATAATTGGTAATGGCGCAGACCTGGAACTAAGCAGCAGTCAGTCTTTTTCCATTACTAATGCGGCACAAACAGGGCTGGGTTTTACCGGAAGTTTTTCTCTTTCTTTTTGGGCGAAATTTGAGCAGCTACCTTCTAGTGCCGGCTCCACCTTTTCAGTATTTTTTAAAAGTGACGGAGATGTTACGCGTTCTTATGCCATCCGGTTTAATAACAATGTAACCAACGGATTTGAATGTGAAGCATACGGCGATGGAACAACTGGTACTGTAAGGGCAGGATTTTCGAGCGGAGCAGCGGTTAGTGTTGGTGATGTGGGAGTCTGGAGACATTATGCAGCTACCTTTAATGCCTCCACTGTCACATGGACATTGTATAAGGGCGGCTCTGCCATCAGTAGCAATACAGTTAATAACGGATCTTTTTCAACCATATATACCTCCACTAACCCGGTTCAAATTGGTGGCGCCAATTACCAGGGAGGCGGCGTCAGTTTTTTCGATGGCGGAATGGATGAAATAGGTGCCTGGAACCGTGTGCTCACAGGCGCTGAAATTACTTCTCTGTATAACAGTGGAGCCGGCTTTCAATATCCCTTTTAGCCAATAGCCTTTTCGTTGAAAAGTGCTTTAAAAAATCGGCAATCGTTAATCTGAATCTTATAGTGATTTCAGATTAACGATTATGAAAGCGACTATATGAGATTTACTATATCTTATTTAACATCTAAGTTAGTTCCCATCTCATAGAAGTAGGTTCCGTCATATACGAACTTTATAATATTAACAGCATTGGCTGAAGTGGTAAATGCGGGAATCACTCCGCCGGTCCATTTTATATTAGAAGGCCAGGAAGAAGTCCACCCTCCGGTTCCATCTTGTTTTAAAAGAAGTGTATAAAGTCCGCCGCTTTTGCCGTTGGTAAATGTGAATGAACGGCCGGCAGTCATGATAATTTCCTGCACATTGCCGTTATTCCAATTCACCGGTGCAGGGATAGGGTCGTTAACCGTAAAACCATTCGTCAGCGAACCGGTCTGTGCATCGGGATTGGTAACTACAACATTCCAGGTACCGGATGCCGCCCCGGTAATCGGGCAGCTTCCATTGCTTAAAGTATTTGAGTTGGTAAAACTGAAACCCGTACAGTTTATATCACCTTGTCCGCTCCTGGTTAGTTTGACAGTAGCACCCGATACAAAATAAGTACCACTCACAGACGTAATGTTTACAGATCCCGTATTAAGACCAAAGGTTGGGCTAATAGCACTGACTGTAGGCGCTGGCGCCGCCACGGTGAACCCATTTGCCAGGCTTCCGTTCTGTGTATCCGGATTGGTAACCACCACGTTCCAGGTGCCAACCGCAGCATTTGTAACCGGGCAACTGCCGCCTGAAAGAGTAGAGGAATTCGTAAAGCTAAAGCCCGTGCAATTTATATCGCCCTGACCGCTTTTTGTCAGTTTCACTGTGGCGCCGGAAACAAAATTAGTACCGCCTACCGAAGTAATGGAAGCCGAACCATTATTTAAACCGCTTGTTGGATTAATGGATGTAACCGTTGGCGCCGGAAGCGGGGTTGGATAACTGATAATAACAATTCCCGAACCGCCTGCGCCACTATTACCTGTGGTGCCCCCACCGCCTCCACCGGTATTCGGGGTTCCGTCAAAACCTTGTGAAAAGGCGCCCTCTCCGCCACCGCCAATTCCCCCTGTGCCATAGCTACCCGTACCGTTTGGCGCCTTACCAGCGCCGCCACCGCCTGCATAATAAGTAAGCGTTCCCGATATGGATGATGATAAACCCGGCCCTCCATTGCCACCGCTTGCGTTTGGACCGGTACCTCCATTTCCACCTGTTCCTCCGGCTCCTCCTCCTCCGCCGCCACCAAAATTACCACTCCCGTCAACTCCTCCCGTTCCACCATTATTTCCCTGGCCCGAAGTTGCCGTACCACCGGTAGTAGGACCGGCAACAGCCCCGCCGCCGCCGCCACCTGAGCCTCCATTCAAGCCGGTTCTTTCGCCTGAGCCGTTACTGCCACCGCCACCGCCACCGTCAGCGGTAATGGTGCCGAATACAGAAGCCGAACCGCTGGCGCCCCGTACCGCATTGTTTAATTGCCGGGCGCCACCGGAACCCACCGTTACAGAAATAGTACCGGTGGCAGAATAACCGGTGCCCGTTCTGAATCCACCTGCGCCACCGCCGCCGGATGAAGAGCGCCCACCACCTGCGCCGCCACCGCCCACTACCAGGTATTCCACACTGCCCGTTTGACCTGCCGGGCAAACCAGAGAACCACTGCCCTGAAAGATGTGTATCGTATTTCCACCGGCATGCGTAATGATGTCTCCACCGGTACATTCATTGAAGAATTGTGAAAAGGCAAGGTTTACTGCCACCACATTCCCTACCAAAAAGAGGATTACTTTTTTCATCGTGCTGCTATTAATATTGTAAAATAAATTCATTTATTAGTATTGAGAAATCCCGTTCTCCAGGTAATCGGTACCGTCATATATGAATTTCAACAGTGTGGCGGCATTAGCGCCGGTGCCCGGTGATGGCGCTGTGCCGCCGTTCCACTTCACATTAGCAGGCCATGCAACAGTCCATCCACCTGTTCCATTCTGTTTTACAACCAGGCTGTAAGTAGCTCCGCTCTTGCCATTGCTGAACGTGAGTGAGCGGTTCGCCGTCAAAATAATTTCCTGCACATTGCTGTTGTTCCAATCTACAGCAGCGGAAGCAGATGTGGAAGGGGTAAACGTTCCATCGGCAGAGTAACCGGTACCGGCGGCATTGGTTGCATAAGCCCGGTAATAGAGAAGGGTGCCTGTGGTCAAGCCGGTCCTCGCCTGCGTGAAAGTTCCGGTGGCGGTACCGCCCTCGGCAACACAATTAGTAGTTGGATTAGCCGAAGTGCCCCAGCAGGTACCGCGGGCTGTAATCGAAGCGCCGCCGTTAGAAGTAACATTAGCGCCCAATGTTGCGGTGGTAGAAGTAACAGAAGTAATAGCAGGCGAAGTAACCGTTGGCGCAGTAGCTATAGCCCCCACCGTAAAAATGCCGTTGCTTGTAAAGGTATGGATAGTGTTACCACCGGATGTTGAAATAGCGCCACCGGATGCAGTCAATAAGCCGGTAGGATAGGAAATGATGACTATACCCGAGCCGCCGTTACCACCGGTCCCGGTTCCTGAGCCTGATGTTCCGGCATTTCCCCCGCCGCCGCCACCCGTGTTTGCCGTACCGGATGAACCGGATTGATATAAAATGCCGGTAGCTCCGTTTCCACCGCCGCCCGCCCCGCCGGTTCCGGCTATAGAACTTGCGTTATATGCACCGCCGCCACCGCCGCCTGCATAAGTCACCGAAGAACCGGAAATAGTATTGGCAATACCAGCACCTCCGCTACCGGCCGTAGCAGTACCGGTGTTGGCATTCCCTCCTGTTGCTCCTGCGCCGCCGCCACCACCGCCTAAATAGATAGTAGACGGACTTTGAGCACCCGAACCGCCGTTATTTCCCTGGCTACCGGTTCCTCCTGCCGCCGTACTTTGCGCACCACCGCCACCGCTTCCTCCATTGGAACCGGCCTGGGGATTACTGCCTGAACCGCCGGCGCCGCCACCAATAGCAATGATGGTATTGAAAACAGAATTAGAACCATTGGTGGCTGCGGGGACAGAAGGAGTGCCACCGGTTCCTCCGGCGCCTACCGTAACGGAATACGCCTGGACAGCAATAACATGGGATGCATCATATTGATATCCGCCGCCGCCACCACCGCCGCCGGTATTGAAACCGCCACCACCACCACCGCCCACTGCCAATACTCTTACGGTTGGAGCAGTAGCACTGATAGTAAGGAAATTTCCGTCGGAAGAATACCCGGTGCCAACGCTGTTGATAGCATAGCCCCGGTAATAAATCAATGTGCCAGAAGGCATGCCGGTGCGGGCCTGCGTAAATACCCCGGTTGAGGTGCTTCCGTCTGCCACACAATTAGTTGTTGGGTTAGCCGAAGTGCCCCAGCAAGTGCCCCTGGATGTAATAGAGGCGCCGCCGTTTGCCGTAATATTAGCGCCTAATGTAGCGCCGCCGGATGAGATGGAAGTAACGGTGGGAGTAGTAACAGTAGGAGCAACCGGTGGTGCGGTTGGTGAAACAGTCATACCAAAAGCCACCATTTTTGAATTGGTGTGGGCGGCATCACTTATCACATTTACGGTGTGGCTGGTGCCGGCAGGGGTGATAGCTGCATTGTTGTCGCCGCCAAAGAAATTTTCCTGCCCATTATTGCCAAAGCGTTTGGTGGTTCCGGAGCCTGCAATTGTAGGGCGGCCGTTAGTAGCCGCGTATATAACCATGTGCCAGCAATTGTTGGAAACAGTCGTAATGGTATTATTGATATTATAGGTAGTACCGGTATTATCGGATGAAGTAAACGAATTATCAAGCGCCGTACTGGCTATCCCTTTGTAAGACGCAGAGGCTCCCATCAGAAACTCAGTGGTTGAACCGGATATAACAATACTCTGCGAGCCGGTTGGAGGGTTGAAAAGATAATAGGCATACACCCATCTGTCGCCAGGCAAGTGGTATTTATCTAAAAACGTCATTGGGGTGCCGCCCACTGTAACACCGGTTACGTTATCAACGGAAACTCCGCCCATGGCCATTACCATAATGAACGGATTCGGCCCGGTAATGGTATGCGACCAGCTGATAGAGGTAGCAGCATCAGACCGGGTTCCTTCGGAGGCTGCGTCAAAAGATATTTGCGCAACCAGGCTGGCAGGAACAAAAATGGTCAGCGCCAGAAGTAGCAAAAAGAGGAATTGTTTTTTCATAATTAATGTATGATTATTATTTGATGTCCAATTTAAGCCCCTTTTCGAGATAATTGGTACCGTCAAAAAGAAAATCTATCAAATCAACTCCATTTGCTGCGCTTGTAAAGGTGTGCGTTGCACCGCCTTCCCATTTTACATTCGATGGCCAGGCAACTAACCTGCCACCGGTAGCATCTTGCTTTAGCAGCAAGGTATAAACACCGCCATTTTTGCCATTGGTAAATGTGAAAGAACGGTCGGCAGACAAGATAAGCTCCTGCACATTGCTGTTGTTCCAATCTACGGTTACAGGGGTGGCAGAACCCGTAGTAAACGTTCCATCCGCAGAATAGCCGGTACCCGCGCTATTGACAGCGTAGCCTCTGTAATAAATGAGTGTACTTATGGGCAAACCGGTTCTTACCTGGGTAAATATCCCAGTTGTTGTTCCGCCTTCGGCAATGCAATGGGTAACGGGAGCTGCCGAAGTTCCCCAGCAAGTACCTCTCGAAGTAATAGTACTGCCTCCATTCGAAATTACATTAGCACCTAAGGTGGCTCCTGAACTTGTTACAGAAGTGGCGGTGGGAGAAGTAACCGTTGGAATTATGGCAATTGAAGAAACAGTAAATGTTCCGCTGCTTGTAAAAGTATGAATCGTATTTCCGCCTGAGGTTGTAATGGTTCCACCGGTTGCGGTAAGTGTGCCTGTGGGGTAGGCGATTATTACGATACCGGAGCCGCCATTACCGGCATGTGGATTACCGGTACTGCCGGTCGCCCAGTGTCCACCGCCGCCGCCGCCGGTATTTGCAGTTCCATCAGTACCGTTATTGCCAGCACCGGTAGAACCAGCACCACCACCGCCAGCGCCACCAGAACCAGCGGCAGCGCCATCAGAGTTACCTCCTCCTCCCCCTCCTCCTGCATAGATTACCGGCGAACCCGTGATTGAGTTCGATATTCCATCACCACCATTGCCGGAATTAGCGCTTCCATTTGCCGGGGTTACTCCTGCTGCGCCTGCACCCCCGCCGCCGCCATTCGGATATTTTGGAGCTGTTCCTCCATCTGCACCTCCATCAAAACCTTGTCCTGCTGTATGGGTTCCACCTGTTCCTCCTGAATATCCTCCTCCTCCACCCGAACCTCCGTTACCTCCATTAGCGCTTCCATAACCTCCACCATTACCTCCGCCAATAGCAATTTGATCGTTAAAAACAGAGTTACCACCATTTGTCGCTTGAACAACTCCTTGATTACCACCGGTACCACCAGCGCCAACGGTAACGGTATATGCTTGTGCAGTAACGGTATAAGAATTATTATAAATAACACCTCCGGCACCACCTCCTCCGCCGTAGTTTCCTCCACCGCCTCCACCACCTGCCACTACCAGTGCTTGTACTGCGGCCACCACCGGTGGTGGCGCAGGAGCAAAAGAAACCATTACCGTAGCCATATAGTTATTACCCGCACTCAAAGTCATACTGGTACTTCCGGCAGGTGTTTTAGGCCCATTACTGTCAAAGATCCCCAAACTACCGCTATTCTGTGTGTTTCTTACGGTTGAACCGGAACCGGCAGTAAGACCCGACCAATTTGCCGTTGCCCCAACAACGGTCCATGAATTATCAGCAACTGTTGTTAAAGTAGTTGTAATGGGCGAACCGGTAGTCAAATTTGTTATAGAAGCATCTAGCCCACCGCTTTGTCTTGCACCGGTATACGAACTGGCGCTTCCACCCATAGGCCTGCTTGTAGGCGCAGAAATAACAATATCGTGAGTTCCGCTGGCGGGATTTATAAGATACCATAAACTAGCTCTTTCACCATACTGTTCGCTTGCTATAAAGGTGAGAGAAACACCATTATAAGTAATACCGGTAAATTCGGTAAAACCACTATTGCCGTATGTTGCAACAAAAAGGATACGGTCGCTGCCTGTACAGGTATGAGACCAGGTTACACTACTTGCCGAAACTATCGTTGTTCCTGAACTTGCGTCAAATGCTATTGCGGCGTATGTAAAAGCTGGAGCAAGAACTGACAATCCAACCAATAAGCATATTAAAAATTTTTTAACTGAATTTTTCATGGAGGGGTTTTTAAGATATGGGTATTTAAATGTTCGTTATTTAATATCTAATGTGGTTGTAACCGCAAAAAAATTGGTTCCTTCATGTGCAAACTTTATAATGTCGACAGCGTTGGCTGTAACGGTAAAAGTGGGCGTTACTCCACTGGCCCATTTTACATTGGATGGCCACGAAACCGTATGTCCTCCTGTTCCATCTTGCTTGAGGAACAAGGTATAAAGCCCGCCGCTTTTACCATTGGTAAATACAAAAGAGCGGTCAGCTGCCAGCGTAATTTCCTGCACATTGCCGTTATTCCAATTTACGGTGGCAGGTGTGGGCGTGGTGGTTGTAAATGTTCCATCGGCAGAATAGCCGGTACCTGCACTATTGGTAGCATAACCCCTGTAATAGATGAGTGTACCCGATGACATTCCCGTTCTTACCTGTGTAAAGATTCCCGTAGTGGTGCTGCCCTCAGCTACACAATTAGTAGTGGGATTAGCTGAAGTTCCCCAGCAAGTGCCGCGGGCGGTAAGCGTACCGCCCCCATTGGAGGTAACATTGGCGCCCAGCGTAGCGCCGGCAGAGTTGATGCCCGTTGCCGTGGGAGAAGTAACGGTAGGAAGGGTTACCGTTGATATGGTAAATGTTCCGTTGCTTGTAAAGGTATGAATGGTATTGGCGCCACTGGTTGTAATGGTACCACCGGTGATGCTGTAGGCAGCATAATCGGCGGTAACATACGAAATAATCACTACGCCCGAAGCTCCGTTTCCGCCGGCAAAGCCGAAACCGCCACCACCACCACCGCCGCCACCGGTATTAGCGATTCCATTAGCTCCGCCCGAACCGGAATTGCCACCGGCCCCGCCGCCACCAGCCCCGCCCGCGCCCGGTGAAGAGCCGTCGGCGCCGCCACCGCCGCCACCGGCGTACGTAACGGAAGAGCCTGAAATGGAATTTGCTGTTCCGGCGCCACCGGCCCCGGCTTGAAATCCCGATGAATTTCCACCTGCAGCGCCCGCACCGCCGCCGCCGCCTGCCTGGTAGTGGCCGGCGCCACCTGTTCCTATACCATTTCCTCCGGCATTTCCCTGCCCGCTTGTTCCGGCGCCGCCATTACCTTGGGCAGTGGAAGACGCACCGCCACCGCCGCCAGAGCCGCCCGATGAACCGGCGCCATCCTGGTAATGTCCGCCGCCGCCACCGCCTAAAGCGGTGACTCCGTCAAAAACAGAGATGCCGCCATTTGCTCCGCCATCGCCATTATTTTGTCCGCCGCCGCCACCCGAGCCAACGGTTACCGAATAAGATTGAGGAGTAACTGCATGTGCCGCAATATATTTATAACCGCCTGCACCGCCACCGCCACCACCGCCGTTACCCGCGCCGCCACCGCCGCCGCCGCCTATCACCAATAGTTTTACTACCGAAGGTATTGCCGTTATGGTAAAACTACCGTCGCCGGTAAATGTGTGTATGGTATTTCCGCCTGATGTGGTAACCGTTCCACCAGTAGCGGAAATCGTGCCTGTAGGATACGCAACGATAACGATACCTGAGCCACCGGCTCCGCCATTAGTGCTTCCCACATTGGCTTGTGTGCCGCCACCGCCACCGCCGCCACCCGAGTTAGCCGAACCATTTGCACCGTTTGAACTGGTGGTATTGCCACCGGCTCCGCCACCACCGGCACCACCGGTTCCACCGCTGGCTTCCACACCACCACCACCACCACCACCGGCATAGGTAACTGACGAGCCTGAAATGGAATATGATAAGCCTGCACCTCCTGCGCCCATGGAGCCACCGGTACCTGCGCCACCGGCCACTCCGGCACCACCACCCCCGCCTGTAGAACGGACTCCCGGACCACCCGATGTTGAGGTTCCTCCATCATGCCCCTGACCGGATGTTCCGGTACCGGGTAAGTGCCCACATGCCCCGCCACCACCAGATCCCCCACCAAGAGAATTGTTGCCGTTATCGCCCGCTCCGCCGCCGCCAATAGCAGTAAGGGTAGAGAAAACAGAGTTGCCCCCGCTTCCTCCATTCGATGAACCGGAACTGGTTCCCGCCGTTCCTCCCGCACCCACCGTAACGGGATAGGCGCCTATGCCGACACTAAAGGCATTGTCGTAAAGCAAGCCACCGGCGCCACCGCCACCGCCACCCGCATATCCGCCGCCGCCGCCACCGCCTACCACCAATACGTTTACAGTACTTGTTTGAGCATTAGTTTCCACTGAGATGAAAATGCTTACCAGGATGAGAAATACTGTGAGCAAATATTTTTTAATGCTTTTCATATTGTTATTTTTTTTAACCGTCTATCTGTAATATGATGACTTCATATTTATACCAGCTACATACTATGTTCAACTCTACGCATCTGCCTCTTTTTCTGAATGAAACTCAGAATGCTCACCTGGTATCCAATGTTGTTCCCGTTGCTATAAAGTTAGTACCGTCGTAAACAAATTTCACAACATCTACGGCATTGGCAGTAGCGGTAAATGCTGGCACTACGCCACCGGCCCACGTTGTGTTTGATGGCCAGGTAACACCGTACCCGCCGGTAGCATTCTGCTTGATGCTTTCCAGCACAGTGGGATCCGAAGCTTGGAATTCACGTGACTTGAAGTCGCGGC
>JADMIO010830241.1_pt1 | contig 18717 bp, 8 predicted proteins | sample 8958161 | NCBI WGS metagenome assembly JADMIO01 (sample SAMN16585339, study PRJNA669376) | soil metagenome | isolation source: Crop rotation soil | place: USA: Cullars Rotation, Alabama | collected 2011 | reverse complement strand
CTTTCCCATTTTTCTGTTTTTCTTTCTTTTCTTTCTTCGCCATTTTCTGTTTTGTTTTTGTATTTGTGAGCTTCTCCCAAGGTATACGGAATTTTTTGTATAATGCTAATGCAGCACGAGCATCATCTACAGAATCATGAGATGTTCCTTGTGATTGAAATGCATTATCTGGAGTATCAATAAGTGATGGAGATATATATTCAGCAAATAAATGTCGTAATGCTCGAGGTCGTTTATTCGGATTTAATAATGAACAAGTTGATGTATCACGAATATGTGTTCGTGGATGAGATAATAATAAAACTTGTAAATCATTATGAATAGCATGACCTACTAATATACGTCCTTTAAGTAATTGTGAGATATCTTGTTGACATTGTTTAAATGATATTGCATTTGATGATACAAGATGTTTTGGTGTCACACCACTAATGGAGGTTCGATAATCTGTAACTGGTTCCTGTGCTTGAATATATTTATCATATAAAACATGTCCTTGATAATTAACAAGTGAACAACGAGCTAATTGATGACGACGACCATCAGAACCAACACCGACATACTCACAATCAAGAGACACGATGGGAGTTAATGCGACAGATGATGACGATGAGGATAAAGATGAAGATGAAGACAACGATGATGATGATGATGATGACAAGGAAGAAGGAATTGTGGCATGTTTGCTCTCTCCTGATATTTGATCATGTTTTCGCTTCTTATCACTTGCGGACAAGGGCAGAGACGGACTTTTCACAGATGAGGATGACGAGGAGGAGGAGGAGGATGTTGAAGAGGACGAAGAGGAAGCAATTAATGCTTTCCAGTTGGCAGATACAAACATGATATCATATAATGTAAAGGAGTGAAACACAATACAATCAGTAACTAGCGATCGAGTCAAGTTAACGAAGATTCGCCGCCATCGGACAAATTCTCAACTCAACTCAACTCACGTCAACATTCCAAAACTTTTCTCTCACCTTTCTCTGGCAAATGCTATCATATCACATCGTATCAGATATATATATAGTGTATTGGTGAGTTGAGCTTGACTGTGATGATGTCTTCTTTAATGTCATCACCAACAGGTGTCATAATGAAGCCTACCCTACTACTGTGTGGCAATATGCTCATGGCATCAGCTACCATACGCTCATGGTCATGCATATCATCACTGCCATCATCATCCTCCTACATGTCAGACAATCGCTCTTATCATCATCTACTCCATTTTCATAATCATCATCTCCATCTATTGCAGCGGCGGTATACATCATTATCCTCTTCATCATCTTCTCCATCATCGGCGTTATCGTCATCCTTTTCATCACCTTATTCCTATCTCGCACTGTCGTCCATGTCTGTGTCCTTGTCATCCTCTTCCCATCGTTATTTGTCATCATCCTCTGCAAAATCCAAATTATCAACATCTGATTCCTCACTATCCCCTGGTTCATGGATTGCACCTGGTTATGATTTATCTAAATTTTCTCCTATATTTGAAGAATCTAAAAAGATGCAATCTGAATTAGAAGAAGACAATGATGAAAGTTATGAAGATGATAATATTGATGATCGAAGTCCAGAAGAAAAAGCATATGATATCGCTATGAAACGTGCATTAATTCGAGAAGATAAAATGGATCCTTCAGATCCTAATTATACAGGAGGTATTGATAATCGTCGAATAATCAATTTAGAAAAGAATGTTAATAATATTCTTGATGCAGGTTCTGGTATACCATTAGAACAATCTGAGATAAATAGTTATATATATTTATATATTGAAATGATGGTAAATCGATTAAAATCATTTCAAATTGAAGGAGATGATGAAGGAGATAATGCAACTGATATATTAGGTGATATCTATGCTTATCATGATCAAATGGAGACTGAATTACGAAATCGTGATGAAAATTATAAACTTCCATTTTTATGGCAATTAAGTTATGTCTTGGCATATAGTAAATTTATATCATTAATGAATAATTATGATTTTATTGATGAATTTCATAGCTTTATAACAGATCCTGTATTTTTATCTGCAAAATCACGTGATATTCGTCGTTGGCAAAAATATTTAACAAAACGTTCATCATCAAGTTTAAAAGTTACAGATGAACAACAATATGCATTAAATCAAACTCGATTTGGAACTGAAACAAGAAAATTTCATTATTTGATTGCATCATTATTAGGTGATTTTACAGATCGAAATGAACGTGAAAAATATGTTAATAAAGTACTTAAAATGCCTCCTCATCTTTATCCTCTTTATACATATTATGTTTTAAATATACGTCATTCAGGACGACGTGCTATATATCAAAAATCATTTGAATTATTAAATGAATCTTCACAACAAATAATACAAGAAATGAATGATTATCGAATTCCTATTGATGATACAATTTATACTGATCTTATGACTTCTTATTTAAGTATTTATACAATTACAAATGATGAAAATGCTCACAATGCAGCAAAACGATGGCGTGATACTGCAATTAATGAATCAACAAAAGGAGGTATAGCAATATCAATGGCTTTATTTACACCCTGGATTTCTGGTTATATTAAATTAAATAAAATAAAAGAATTAAAAGAATTATTTACAGAAATTACATCAACTCATATAAAGGGTAATAATGATATTAATACACTTATTGGTGGAAATGATGAAACATTCTCAATAGTTGCAACATATTATATTACTATTCATGATTTTGATGCAATTAATAATTTAATTCAATCACGTGAAAAACTTCAATTATTTATTCCTACTACTATATATCAATTATTACTTGATGAATATTTAAAAGTTGATCGTTTAGATGATGCTTCAAAAATTGAAACAATTATGCAAAATAAATTAAAAGAAAAATATGAGAGTTTTATGAATCAGATTAAACATGATGCGATGGAAAATAATGCGAATGGAATACAACAAATTATTGATGATATGAAAATTCAACAAATTATATTTGATGAAAAAGTATATGAAACATTAATTACTGCATATTTACAAAATGATAAAACGGAAGAAGCATTATTAACATTATCTGATGCTTATACTCAAGCATATTCAAATAAAGTCAATGATGCTGATACTACAACAACTGCAATAGAAGATAGTATTGATGCTACTGCCGAAGCAGCGAATGCAGCTCAACAGGCGACAACTGCAGTAGAGGAGATTGTAGCAAATGCTCCGATCAAACCTGGGGATGGAGTCGAATTGAAAGTGGATACGACAACAGCAACAACAAACACCACAACCACCACAGATACGTCCACCCCATCATCATCATCATCATCATATACTATCACAGTGTCCCCAACCTGGTATCATCCATTTATGATATATTTTTATTTGAAAGATGATTTTCATAGTGTTGAATTTTGGATTCGTCGTATGATTCATGATGGTGCTAAAAGAGATATTATTTCTTATCAATTACAATATTTAACTTATTTACAACGTTTTGAAATAAGTCAACATGAATCATTTCATAATGATTGTATAAGAATTATAAATGAAGCAAAAGAAAAGGATGGGTTTAATGATATTGATAAAATTAAAAATAATATCAATACTATTATTGATGTAAAAGGAACATGGAAAAATTTAAAAATAAAAATGGATCAACAAAGGATAAAAGAAGAAGAAAATCAAAAGAAAATACAACAAATTGCACATGAATATGAGATTAAACCAAAAACAACCAAAAATGCTCCAATAACAGCGAAATCAAAGTAGGTGTAGAGAACGGCCCCCCGGGTAAATTAACTAAAGTTACAGTAAATGTAGAATCATGCAAATGGAAATATACACATCGATATTTGATGAACAATGAAAGGGTGAAATATTTTATTCCATGGGCTAATTATTTGTGAAAACCAAACATGATCAATGTTGATCCGGTGATTATGATAAGACTAACAAAATATGACGACGTGAAAGATATAGTTGTACAATGGACATGTAGAGGAAATAAAGGAACATCAACGATGAAAAACAACAACAACAATTATTACTATTATATTCTATTATATTATCATTATTATAAAACAGAATTTTTTCAATATTCTAAAAAAAGACTGTTAACACCCAAGACACAAGCTTGTTGTTGGTAATAGTTTTCATCTATTATTCTAATATTCCTACACGCATGTTGACAACAAAAACAATCAACGTAAAGTCAAAATTGATAGAAATCGATAAAGGTCAACGAAACATCATAAAGACGAATGATGTACAAACAAAACGAGATTAAAATAACACTTTGTGATTAAACGAGAATATCATCCTTCAAAAAACGAATTTTCTCCTTGTCTAAAAACAAATGACAGAACAAATTACCAACAAATAATAACAATGAGTAAGGCTGATTAACTGACTGAAATAGGGAACTGTTTGCGTGCTACGGCACGAAAAGTGCAACGGGCCGTATATAAAATATACGAAAAACCCTTCCTTTCCGTTTCCTAATGCAAGCGTACGAGCGATTGCGACCAGCGACGATCGCAAACTCGTGAATTCATTCTGCTTTCCTACATGACAAATGCAATCACCAAGGATTACCTCCGTAGAGGTAAAGAAACGTCATGCAACTGTGGCATAGAAAAGCGTCAAAGACAAGATGAAGGGTCAACATTCAATATCACAAAATATAGTGTTTGTTATTTTACCAATTATTTTATTTTTGGAATTATATTTTGGGTGCTCCTTGAACAACTGCCGCCTCAGGTTTGGCTTCTTGTGGTGTATTGCACTTTTCTTCTTTTTTTCCATATAATTGTGTTGGAAATGTTCTTGGCAAATTCCATTCTTTTAATTTGGCATGCATTGAATTAACAGTTAATTCACCAAGCATAATAGTAGCTAATGGTTTTGGAGCAGGAGGAGCTTCACCACGTAAAATTGCACGAATTTCCTCTTCAGATAATTTACTTCCATCAATAACGGCACGATCACGATCTTGAGGATTGGAGAAGATAAGAATACGTGGAGTACCATCACTATCAATCGTCATATGCTGAATTTCTAATGTAGGACTAAGTTAACAATAAAAAACAAAGTAAACGCAAAACAAAGAAGGAAATCAAATCAAAAGATGAGCTTCCTTTCTACAGTACAAATACACACCAGAGAAATAATTAATGATGAACAATAAATACTAATGACGATGATAAAATCGGTAATCGACGCTTGTTGAGGAATGATTGATATGTGTTGTGTTGTGTGTTGCTGTTAATGATTACTAGTCTTTTGCATGTGTATGGAAGAAATCGAGTACATTTCGTTCTGCTTTTATTTTACATGATTCTTTATCATAAAGTAACAATAAACCATAATTGACAGGCGATGAATCACTCGTAACCTCATTGTGATTACCATGCTCTGAACAGCTCAATGTAAGACAGGAGAAGGAAACACATAAGATAATCAATGTGAATAACAAACGATACGACATCACACAGGAAAACATAGAAGACGACATTGTAATAAACACAATATTATCTTATGGAATATAATTGTGTATTGTTTCTGGGTGTAATGTCAGGTAATGGAATCAATCACGATAACTGAAATGAATGAAATCAAGAAAATTTGCTGACATTGCAATACAATCCAAATGGAAGAAATGAGGCGGAAAAATGAGCCAAGAAAAGGAGGAAATGCGAAACAATACAATTGAATCGGATAATTGAATTGAATTGAGTTGAGTTGATTAAAATTTGAACTGAACTAAGCCCAAATCTGGTCGGCCTCGGTCTTTTCCATCCTGTTTTGTTTCGATTTGTACTTGCATTAATTTGTTGATTCTAGTCGATTTATATTGGTATCGCATCATGTAACGTGATTGACGTAAAATATGTACAAATATCATGTTAATTCCAACTGAAACGAATATCATTAGCGTAGTCTAAACTTAACAAAATGCCGATTGACTAAGTTAACCGAAATAGTTCATTTTTTTGCGATTTTGAACTTGTATACTAACGACAGGCACAGCGAAAATGCTCAAACAATGATTCAACGGGTATTGCACTCCAGTACACAAAATGGAAGCGTACAATACACTAAAAACTTACGGGAGATAGATACATGATCACATTCTACTCCTAGTAAAATAAAATACAAAGCACTAATATATAATGATGTAAGTTCAACAAACAGACTGTATGTATGAAGAAGAGGGAGAAAAAGACGCAGGAAGAACGCAATACAGTGTGGGGTAATGAAATTTATATGATTGGATATAGAATCAATAAGATGCAAAAGCACACTCAATCAAGACTTACAATGGGTTATTTTCAGAATATCGACAATGTGATCCGAGTCCAATACATAGATTGTTGTTATACGAGATAAGATGAGACAACGAATAGGACGATGATGGTGATATTCGGTCATGAATCTTATATTATGATAAAGATGCTGCTGGGGGATATAAACACAATAAATAATAAATAATAAATATCAAGCACAGTATCTGCCAATAACCGAAGGGTGGGAAACGATCAAATAAATGTTTTACATAACACAACAATTTAAAACTAACTACAGCAATAAAAATCGAGTTACATCATGTCGATGATTATCTTTCCATAAAGATGATGAAGATGTTGATGTTGATGATAGACTTGTATCATCTTGATTTTCTTTTTCTGTTTGTTCATCAACAACAATATTAATTTGTGTTCCATTTACATTTACAGTACTATGTTGTTTAACAGCACGTGATTTCTCATCAACAGTTAATGTATCAGTTTTCCATGAAGAATATAATTGTGAACTATGACCATAAGGAAATATATTTAATCGAAGATCAGCTAATTTATATGTCATATATACACCACCAAATACACGCATTCCTTGCTCATGTTCTTTAGCGGTGGAAGTCATCACATCACCAATTGTGGCTGTATCCTTATTATCTTTATTATTATTCGTTGCCGTAGTAGTGGAAGATGCTGATGCTGTTGCTGTTGATGTAGATATCGATGTATTAGCTGATGATGGAGTTGCAGGTGTAACAGGTGATGAGGCAGGACGTGCTTCTTCCTCTTCACAAACACCAACAACACCACAGAATTCACAGCGATCAGTCCAAATTGCAATTCGACTTGGAATTCGAACTTCATTAGTAGATGATGATGTGAATAGAGGAGATGCGACAGTAGTCGCAGCTGCAGCAGCCGTAGTAGCAGCGACAGTGACAGCATTACTTTTCTCCGTATTTTCATCCGGATTTGCATTTGGATTTCTAACTGGAGTTTGTAACAATCCAAGTACGAAATCTAATGCAACTTGTACTAATAATGCTGGTCCTCGTAAACGTGATAATGGTGCAACAAACTCAAATCGTGTAAGAGTTTCACCACTTTGTGTACCTAATGCATTAGCTGCATGAGTTGAGGCGGACGCAGATGAAGGAACTAAACGAACAACAAGCTGTAATATATACACATCTTGTAATAGTTCTTTCTCGACAAGTGATGAGGATGATGATGATGAAGTTGATGATGAAGAAGGTTGTTCATCTGCTACACCATTATTAACATTATCTTCCTCATCTCCATCATCATCATTATCTTTTTCATCAACAATTTTATTATTATTATTATTATTTTCAGCTTTCTTTTCTTTATTTTTCTTTCTTTTTGCAGCTGCTTTTTTCGCTGCTTTTGATAATGGGAATAATTTTTGTAATGTTGAATGATTTCTTACAACAGTAATATCAGGTAAACGAAGTTTCATTTTTCTTCGAATTATATGTAATTCAACAACACAATCAGCATGTGGAACATGAGAATTAAAACGATTATTTGCAAGTCGTGCATTACGAAATGCAAATGCAGATGATAATTTTTGTGCTAATGACACATGACTTTCTTTTAATTGTTGTTTAAATAAAGCTTCTTCAGTTGTATTTGCAGGTGCATCACTTAATGCACATAATGGACATGTACGTGTACGACGTTCATTTTCAACACCATCAGGATCAAATGTACTTCGATTATCTAATGGTAATAACACAACTGATGTGGGTAATTCACTGGCAAGAGGACGCCGTGTAGCTGTTGCACTATAATTAATCCGATGAATTACATGTCCACGTCGTACACTATCAATATCTGTCGCAACACTTGCACCACCAATATTACATCCTGCATTTGCTAAAGCTGAAGTCATTGAAATACTTTCATCACTATCAACTGGTGCAATTATTGGTAAAGCGTAAGGTTTTGGTTTTTCTTTTTCAGCATCATCAGATGATTTCTTAGTATTATCAGCAACTGCTTGAGTTTTTTCACGAAGCCATTTGGCCCGTGGAGTCAATGCTACAGATGATGATGAAGATGATGAATTGTTATTGTTTCCATGACGATGACGACAGTTAGGTCCATGTCGATGACCATGTCCGCCATGACCATGATTACCATGTCCATGTCTTCCACCGTGATTATGTCCATGCCCGTGTCCACCATGTCCATGACCATGTCCACCATGACTATGTGAATGACCAGCATTCTTTTGATTAGCCCCATCATCTTTTGAAGGTTCCTTTGCACTTGGAACCCCTTCATCTGATCGCTCTAAACTAGGTAAATCATTATTTTCTGCTGTGGCATTACCATTTGTAGAATGATGATGATTGTGATTATGATTATGATGATGGTTATGATGGCGATGATTGTGATGATGATTATGATTATGACTATGAGCTGCACCCTCGGTCGACGGGGATTCGGTCTTTTCAATGGAATCATTTGATCCATCTGATGTTGTAGTAGTTGATGATGATGCATCACCATGAGAATGTCCATGATGTTGTCCATGACTATGACCATGATGATTATGATTATGATGATGATCATGCGAATGGGAATGTCCACCATTTGCTACACCTTCGATCGCTTTCGTACCTTCAGTCGCTTCACCATCAACTGGTTTTAATGCACCTTCTTCATTTGTAATATTTTCATCATGTGCATGTGAATGACCATGATGATCTCCATGACTATGTCCATGATCATCCCCATCACCGTGTGAATGTCCATGATCATGTCCTGCGTGACTATGCCCGCGATCGTGATCATGATCGTGATCACCATGACTATGTCCATGATCATGATCTCCATGACTGTGTCCATGATCACCATGACTATGACCGTGATCACCATTATCATCTCCATGTGAATGTGCTCCATGCGAATGTCCATGATGATCTCCATGTGAATGTGAATGCGCATTATCACTCTCTGCCCCTTCTAATGCTAAACGATTCTGTCCTTCACTACCATCAGTTATCGCTACACTATCATCTCCATGTGAGTGACCATGATCATGACCGTGACTGTGATCACCATGACTATGCCCATGATCATGTCCATGATTATGATTATGACTGTGTCCATGTTCATCACCTGTACCATCTCCACCATCACCATGACTATGACTATGATCATGATCTCCATGACTATGTCCATGATCACCCCCATCTCCATGTGAATGCCCATGATCATGTCCACCACCACCATGACTATGTCCATGTGCAGCTGCCTGATTACGATAGAATTCTTCTTCTTCTGCTTTTTCATGTTCACATTGTCCATAAGTCACTCGTGCTGCACCCATCATATTCTGCCATTGACCACTTTCAATCATTAATTGTAATTGTTGACGAGCTTCAGGATCCATATTCGCTGATGCTAATAAAGCTGCTTGAGCCATTGATTGCATATTACTATCCATAATAACAGGAGGTGATGATGCTGATGATGATGATGGTGTAGGTATAGCGATCTCATTTTCACCACATTCTGTTCGATGACCAGATCGCCAATGTGCTCGTTGACAATCTGTACTACAATATGCAACAGAATGACAACGACCACATCTTTTTAAACTATCCTTAGCTTCTCCACACCAACTACATGAACCACCTGCTGAATCATTCGAAGCTGCTGATGATGATCCTGAAGCTGATGTCGCTGATGCACCACTAAAGATATTACGAAGAAAATTCATCGTATTTCACAGCCCTGTATTCTTATACTCTACTATACTGAAAGGTCTGACTCCACTCCACTGATATGCCACGAATTCCGAGTCGTGATGCACAAACACGATTACGAGTGATGGATGGAGGGACAAATGAGTGACAGACACCTATAATGCAAACTACAATCGCTCCCAACACACAGATCACAAGTGATACAATACAATACAACTAATAAAGTCTACTGAATAATAGTATATTATATTATATAGATATAATCAACTAAGAATGCAAAATACAGTGTTGTCACGTCAATACAAACCAGTCGATCAATAACTAACGAAAGAAAAGGAAAGGCGACGATGACACCTCTCCTCTCATTCATTCATTCATTTAAATCGAAAACAACGTGCGAAGGAAGAAATGAAAGGAAAGAGAGAAGATGAGAGAATAGAAGACTGCGAATGTGTAGTTGAGTTGAGTTGTGTTACGCTGAACTGAACTGAACTAAACTTGAATCTTCGTTCCTTGATTTGTATCTTTGTTGCACAATGATATAATAACAGACGATGATTGTCAATGTCTATTCCAACAGTGAATTGACTGAATGTCGAATATGATAACTAGTCACATCTCTGTCTTTTACATACATAGCCGGCCTACGCACATGTTATTAGTAACAACGCCATTGATATCTCTGCATTGGAGAACATTCGCACCATCGTCGCTTTCCGGCTCCTTATCATCCTCATCACCATCCGTCATACCATCAACATCATCCAGGTCAGGAAACACTTTATCTTTGCGATCTTCCTTCTCATCCTCATTCAGTTTTGGTCATTCTTATGCCACTTTAAACCTTTTACCGTTTGCACCACGTACATACGCCTTGTCATTCTCATCGATTTCAACAGTGTCTGAGAGGGGTATCAGATCATCATTCGCACTGCTACCCTCTGTCTCTCATTGTTCTCATCCTCCTCTTCGTTTCTCGTCATCCTCCTCCTCATCATCATCGTCTTCATCTTCCAGTGATGCACACATGGTACTGAAACAGCCTTCATTAAGTGCGGAGGATTCATATGATCACACCGACACTCCCTCGACTTCAACTTCTACATCACAAACAACACTTTCCTCATTATCATCATCGTCATCATCACCGTCATCATCATCATCATCATTATCGTTGCCATCAACCTCTCCATTGATATCACCGTCAGCATCACCTTCGTCATTATCATCTCCTTTCGATCTTGGAGAATTTCTTCAGAGAACTTCAACGAATTATTATAATGAAGTACAACATTTAACCACTGAATTAAAAGATTCTATAAAACATAAGAATATGCGTCATGCAAAGACTGTTCGAGATTTAATTATCCGATTGGCTAAAGATACACAAACAGCTGTTGCAACTGCTAAGCCACAAATACATTCGCATAATAGTGTTAATGGTAGTCATACTAATAGTGATGATCATCGTTCTTCTTCAAGTGTCCATTTCCCATTACGTTTTTATAATTCAATTTTTCGTCCATTAATTGACTATATAAATGCATATCCAACAAGTGTAAAAGATACTAATCGTATTTGGGCAAGATATTTTGCTGCATCTGCATGGAAAGCGAAAGTTGAAGAAATTCGAAAATTAAATGAATTAAGAAAATTGAAAATAAATAATAATAATGATAATAATAATAATAATGAGGAGAAAAATATTGATAATAATAATAATAATAATGAAATTTCTACAGAATTGATGTATGTTACACAATTATTAACTGATTATTATGAATCATTAATCCATCTTCATTGTAAACGTATTTCAATTGATCATTTAAATGGTTTAATTAACAAAACTCCTCTTGATGATTTAAAATCATTATGTAATTTATTAAAAGAAATAGATTTTTATCAATTAATACTTTCTAATAATAATTATAATAATGAGTTAATATGGGATACTATTATAGTAATTTATAAATCTACAAAAAATGAATTGGAAATTAATTCTACTCTCAGTGAAGTAAAAGAATTTTATTCTTTTCGATGTGATAAGAAATACTTTCCTCATTCAAAATTTTATTCTGATTTTTTATTAGCAATTATTGAAAAACAACAAATTATTACGAATCCTTCTATATTAATAAATTCTATTAAATGGATATGGCAACAAATCCAATTATATGATATTATTAATAAAAAGGAATCATCATTATCATCTAGCCCAAGTATTATTGAATTATTATTAAAATGTGTGAGTCAACAACGTGATTGGAAAATGATTAATGAGATTATTTCTTATGTAGAAGATAAAAATCGAAAATTAAATCTTTCTGAATATCATATATTAATTGATGCATTACATGAAGCAGGGAGAATAGAAGATGCAAATCGATTACAAACACAACTGAGTGAAACACTCGAATTCAGTTAATTTGATTTCGCATTTTCATCTAGATGTGCTCAAGTGTTAGAAAGTATCTGAGGTTAAGGTAGTCTACTGTCTACCTCAACTCATTGTCTACAGTATTGTACTACTAGTAGTACTTGTACTGTGCTGTAATCAGTCAAATGAAAGCCTTACAAACCGAACAGCCCTTATCCAATTCCATGTGTTAAAGATTGATAATTAAACACAAGTTCGTGGTTTATTCAATTGATTGAATAACGAATTATACCGGTATGATACACATACGGCAGAATGAAACGACAGCAGGAATCAATGAGGCTAACATCCACATGAACCCGCACTTTCGATACGCAAAAAGATCGACATCGAGATTTGGTTTTGAACCGGTATTCTACCCACATCGAATTTCTTTTATCGATATAACGACTATGTCACTCGCTTCGGCCTCGCTGCCAATTGACATGACATGATATGACTGAGTGAAATGTTTGGTGTCCAGAATGATGATCTGAGTATATTACCCTCGTTACTTCATTCTATATAATTTATTTCATATTTAAACAAGTATCCGAATGATGATGTATGCACCGTATTAGCAATACTAGACTCAACAGACAGATCCTATCGGTATCAGCACTTTATGTTAACTATAAGTTATATTTAAATCAGTAGAATCTTGATGAAATAATTCGACAAATACATAGCATAGCATAGCAGAACAGAGCAGCACTATATCCGATATCCTCCACTCAACACGTTTTTCGTTCTTTGATAGATAGTCTTGACCACGCATCGCATCGAATACCATTCCATTCGTGGGCTGTATTTCATCTATATCATACCATTGTGATCCTATCTTTATTATAACACTTTGCTATATATTTTCTCTCCGACAATGTCATCGCCTTATTCATTTAAACCTCATCCTCCTCGTCCACATTCATCATCTCCATCTCGTCATGTAATTTCTTTAGATAATTTTACCGATTCCTCTACTCGTCTAACTTCACCACGTTCATTAGAATCATGTCGTCGAATTGGTATAGAACCATCCGAATTAATTTATCGTCCACCTGCTTATTTTGCATTACCAACATTAACTGAATTACAAAGAGATACGAAATATATGCATTATGAACAAAAAAGACAAGCAAAACTTCATGCAGCTATACAAGAAAGAAAAAAAATTATTTCATCTGGAACATTTATCTCGTCATCTTCTGCACCATCATCTCCATCTTCCTCACCAACACGATCATCATCTCCATCAAAATCTTTGTATATAACAGCAATTGAAATGGAACAAGCTGAAGTGGCCCGAATGGCAGCTCGTCAATTAAAATTAATGAAAACTGCCTTACATTATCAATTAAAGATGAATGAAACTGAATTATCTAAAAAATTACGTGAAGATAAAGAAACACAACGTCGTTTACAACGTGAAAATTATTTACGTTTAAAACAAAAAAATCATAGTGAATCATTACGTCGTACATTAGAAGAAAAACGTCGAAAAGAATTATATGAACAAAAGGAAAAAGAAAGATTAAATAATTTAGCATATGAAGAAAATATAAGAAAATTAAAAGAATTAGAAACTGAAGAACAAAGAAAAAGAGAACAAAAAAGATTAGAACAAGAAGCTGAAAAATTAAGAAATGAACAAAGAAAACAAGAAATACGTGAAGCTGAAAGAAGAGCGAATGAATTATTGTTAGCTAAACAAGCACAAAAACAGGCTGAAGAACAAGCTCGATTATCAGCTGTAGCAGCACAACAACGTGCACGAAGTGAACAAATTGCCTATTCTCAACGATCCCGTAAAGAAAAATATCTTCAATTATGTAGTAAAAATGAAGAAAAAAGAATCGAATTAGAAAATGAACGTCGTAATCGTGAAATGGAATTAGAACAACGTCGTCGTGAATTTGAATATAATCGTGAATTAAATAAAAAAAATAAATTTATAAAAACAAATGAAATGTTTCGAAATATTGAAGAAAAGAAAAAACAAGAAGAATTAAAAATTAAATTAGCTAAAGAAGAAGAAAGATATAAAAATGAAGAACAAATGAAATTACATGAACAAATGATGGAAATGAAAAGAAGAGCAGATATTGAAAGAAAAAAAAGAGAAGAAGAAAAACAAAGAAAAAGAATTGAAGTATTTGAAGCTAGTGAACAGAGATTAGCAGATAAAATAGCTTCTTTATTATATAAACGACGTGTTACAGAAGCTAAATTAGCGGAATCCGAACGTGAACGTCGTGCTGCAGCACGTGATAAAGCATTACGTGATTCATTATTATCTGAAGATCGTGCTGAACATATAGCTCGAATGCAAAGATTAAAATCTTATCAACAACAAAAAACATTAGAAAAAATAAATTTAAATGAATTAAGAATAAAAGAAATTAATGAATCTAATAAAAAAATGAGATTATTAAGAAAAAAAATAAGAAATGAAGCTGAAAGAAAATCACAAGATATTAAAAATAAATTCCAAGCATGGCGTAAAAAATTATATGAAAAAAAATCAGTTGATGAAAATGGTAATCCAATTAAAGAATTATTTGATGAAAATATGTTATTACAAACTTTTATGGATGAAAGTGGATTTGATATGATGACTTCATTAGCAAATATTAATAATAATAATATAGGAGGACCGAATTCAAGAAGAGCAACAACACCATCACCAATAAGAAGTAATACCTCATCATCACCATCGCCACCACCACCAGCAAGACGACCGCAACAGAATACAGCAACAAAGCGACCGATGACATCTATACCCTTATCATCATCATCTTCTTCTACTCCCCAACCACCAGCATCATCATCTTCACCATCACCCCCAACAACAAAGTTTTCATCACAGCAACCAAAGATGATACCGCGACCACCAACAACGACTATCGGATCATCCTCCTCCTCATCATCATCTGCATCATCGAATCATATGCGATTAGGTGATTATGATTCTCAACAATATTATATTTCTCCTGCACCAGTTGCTAAAAGAATAGCTTTCAATTAATTAATTTTAATTTCAGTTAAGTTAGATAATTAGACAATACAAAATAAAACTAATAGTGAAACATTTAATACATTATTCATATTTAATACGATTGATGACCAAAGTTTATTATGAGAATATAATTGACATGGTTTTGTGCCTCTTTTAAACTTACCTTAATTGCTGTTGTATTATGATAAGTGAGGGATTATTGTATTGTATTGTATTGTATTGTATTGTATTGTATTTGTGTTTGTGTTTGTGCAGTGTTGTTTGTATTATCTAAGAACAACATGTTGAATAGGTGTTTTATCTGACATCATTTTATTATATTGTTGCATTGTTTGTAATGCTTGATATGCTATATTTAATTCTTTATTAATTTTATTTTTATTATTCAGAGAGGCATGTTTACGAAATTGCAATTTAATTTCTTCAATAAAATCATCTCTTTTAACCGATGGATATATAGCCGCATTTCGAAGAAGAGAACGATATAAACCTAATATCTCTATTCGAAGAGCGGCAGATATGATAGAGGGAGAGGGCATTGAGAGATAGAGATATCAATTAATTGATCATGAACAGGGAATGGAACAGAATGGGGACATACAAGACAAGATAAGACAAGACAATGAGTGTATTCCGAGTTTGATTTGTTCGATTGAAGATGATTCAATCTAGTCAAGTTACAGTCACAATCAGTCACAGTCGTGTTATGTTATGTTAGACAGTAAGAGAGAGAGATGAGATGAGATGGAATGGAATGGAATGGAGAGTTAAGTTTCTCGAGCGCTTCCAGACCATCTGCGGTCGCGTCTTCTGACTCTCATCACCGCCATCGCCTTATTATGACATGACATGGTGAGCTTCGTCTGAGGTATCTCCCTCAACACATACACACAATAGCCATTGACAAGCTATAAACAAATGTATACTTTGAATTGTCGAAGCATTTCCCCCTCTATGATAGACTATAGCGATATACTAGGTGCGGACAGTCTGTGCATTCACATACTCAATACCACTCCGCTTCTGGCCACTGTTCGCTCAAACATCTCGTATTATCCTCAACTGACATATAGATACCATTGTCTGCTGTCACCCTGATTTGCGTCTCCTGTGACACAATGACGAGACTGTTTCTATTATCTCCTCATGAGTCCATGATAGTCCGAGTGTCACATTGTCATCACAGCTGTAATCACAATCATAATCATGCTAGTTATCAGAGAAGCCCTGTCCCCACATTACCCATTACAATTTCATCACATTCGTCTTCATCTCCATCATTATATTCTTCTTGGTTTTCTTATTGGTCAATGTCATCATCATCAACAATGTTAGCATCTGTATCGTTATCACTTGTTGGCCGGAGTATGATGAGTGCGAAGATGAATATGACAAGGAGTATGAGTCATCTGATTTGCGTATCACATTCACATTCACAATCAGACACAATAAGACTCATATCTCATCAGCGGTATTTTTCGAGTGAGAAGGCCATTGACACTATACACACCCATCTTGATGAGCAAAAACAGAACAAGCAAGGTCATGATCATCTGTTACAGTATACAAAGACAATCAGACAGAGAAAAGGAGCAACAACTAATGTAAATGTCAAGATTAATCAAATTATGAGCAAATGTCTTCAATATTTGGATAAGATTCATCAGAAATATCGAAATGACAAGATTGACATTCACCACAAAACGAATAATAATAGCAACAATATGAATATAAATAATAATACGAATATCAACAAGAGCCATGAGAATTCTTCTCACAATCCGAATGTGATATCACTTCGTAAAGAATATGATGAAATGAATGCTATTGTACTAGAATATGAAAATCAACTCAATGAAATTGCTAAAAATACTGTCAATCGTATGAAACGCATACACAAACATGATAATGACAATGACACTTACATCATCGAGGACAACTTAAGTAGGAATATGAATACCAATACCAGCAATATCAGTTTGGAGAATCGTAGTGGAAACAATGATAGTCATCGCAACAGTAATGGTATCACAGCCCAAGCAATAATCCCCGATATCCTAGTTCTTTCTCCAGCAGCCGATACATCGACTAGTCCAACAACCACCATGTCCATATCCATGCCTACGCCGACACGAATCACGACAACACTTCCTCTTGTTGCCTATAATTCCTTATTATCATCATTACGTCAACTCATAAGTGATTTTAGTGATATTGGATTATCTGAATGGAATAATGTTATTGAGCGAAGTGAAAAATCATTACAAAATACACTTCAATTATGGAAAATCAATAAGAAAGAAAAAAATGTTTTTTCGGATAAATTAATCATATTAAATTCATCGCCATCAAATTCTAACTCAAAATCTAGAAATGATAAAAATGACAATTCAGATACATATTATTCGATGACAAATGAGACTGTAAGTAGAAAACACAACATGGAAAATATGCGGTTGTTGAAGAGCTTACAAGCTTATTATACGACACGAATTGCTTTGGAAGCGCAAAAGTGTGTCCATCGGAATGCTTTCGATGATATGAAACAAGCAGAAGTATTGATGCAAGAAATGAAAGACAATAATATTCCGATTGATATTCAACAGTATACTTCAATCATTCATGGATATTTGTTATTGTACGAGAAACTGAATCGAAATGAGTGTCTTAATGCGGCGAAGAAATGGATGACAGAAATGGAATCAGCAGGCATTAAACCAAATATTGTCACATATAATTTGTGGATTCGATGTTTTGCGAAAATGAATCAAGAAACACAAATGAAAGAATGGATCAAGAAAATGAAAGAAGCGGGTTTAGAAGGCAATGAGACAACCTATACCGCCATCTTAGGTTACTACAGCCGTGTAGGTCGCTGGAGTGAAATCGAATCGACGATGAAAGAAATGTCGGATCAAGGAATCGCTTTGGATATTATGCATTATAATACGATCTGTGATGGATTGCGTAATAACAACATGCATGACAAAGTGGGTGTTGTTGAAGAAATGATGACAAAACAAGGAATTCAAGGTGATGCTGTATCATGGAATAATCAACTGAAAGAATCCATCAAACGTGGTGATATGAAATCAGCGGAGAAGATCTTTCAAGATATGATCGATAAAGGTATTCACCCTGATGTCATCGCTTGTAATATTCTTGTGGGTGGGTATTGTAAAGCCAATGAGATTGATCAAGCTCGTCAATTTATTAATAATCGAATGGCGAAACTCGGTATTCGTCCAAAT
>JADMIO011201760.1_pt1 | contig 18718 bp, 20 predicted proteins | sample 8958161 | NCBI WGS metagenome assembly JADMIO01 (sample SAMN16585339, study PRJNA669376) | soil metagenome | isolation source: Crop rotation soil | place: USA: Cullars Rotation, Alabama | collected 2011 | reverse complement strand
AATACGTAAGTGGACGCAGCCTCGCCGCTCCTCTTACGTATTTACGTTTCACGTATTGAGGGCTTTCCCCATGCTCCGCCGCATCGATCGCATCATCCGCCGCGTCCCGAGCGTCGAAAGCGCGGTTCGACATTATCGTGACGTGCTGGGCCTTAAACTTATCCGTCAGGAAAAAAGCCTCGCGAGTTTCGCTCTCGGCGATGGCGCGACGGAATTGATCTTCCACGACAATGCCGATCAGCCGTTCGAAGAAGTCTATTTCCTCGTCGACGACGTTCGCAATCTCTACACGCGCCGCAATGCGCTGAAGCTCAAATTCAAATCTCCCCCGCGGCAAATAGCTAGAGGGTTTCGGGCGACGGTGGAAGATCCGTTCGGCAACGTGCTCCTGATCCTCGATCGTCGTACCGAGCAATCCGGCGCGGCGACCATCGAGCACGCCGCCACACCGTCAACACTCTTCGCGGGAATTGAGCAGCGAGTTTCTCCCAAAAAGGACGCCCTCGTCGCCGCCTACACCAAAATCGCCCGCACCGCCGACGATCTTCCCTACACACCCCACTTCGAATCGCTTTACAACGCCTACTGCGCCGCCCAAGGAGATCCGAAACCCACGCGTCAGGAAACGTGGCGACACCTGTTGAATCAGCGAAAAAAAGCCGGCGGCCTTCCGAAATTCGGAGAAGCAAAGTCTGCCCCACCGACTGTCACGCCAGAGGCCAAGCAACAACTCCGCGACATGTTGGGAACTGACATCGGCAAACGTGATCGCCTTCCCTACTCCGATCGATTCGACAAACTGGTAGATGAATTCAACAAGACGCAGCCGCGGCCGTTGTCACCGCATCTGGTGTGGCGGTTGGTGGCAACGCTGGCGAAGTGATTTTTCAAAACGCAACGTGATACGGATTTCCAAACGGATCATTAGCCGGATCCGGCGCTTGCGAATTCGTCGTCGAATACGGCTGATCCGGCGTCAAACCGAAATCTCCGCTTCGAAGCGTCGAGTAGCGCCGATACTCTCCGTGCCCGTCCGCGAACGCGAGGTTACTGCCGCGATCGTGTGCGGAAAGTAATCGCTCGATGCCCGTCGCCACGTTGTAGTCGTGCCACTGCTGACACGCGACCCCATCGGGCGCGATGTCGTAATAGTTGATCCCGTAGAAATCGCCGGGTTTCCAGATGAACGGGCGATTGAAAACCGCGTTGGATCGCGCGAACGATTCGCTCATCACGATAATTTCCGCCGATCGCGGAATGGTCGAGAGACGTCTGGCGAGAACAACACCGTTGGCGATGTAGTTCGTATCGCTGATATTGGTCGGCGCATAACCCTGCGCCGGCACTACGCCGTCAAGTTCCAGCATGATGCTCGGACAAGCGAACGCGCCCGTGCTGTTCGACAGCGCCGCTCGAAGAAAATTTCGCGTGCCATTGGGAGCGCCCCACATCGTGGGCGGCGAGGCGTTGGGGTCGGCATAGTTGTAGACGATATTAATCGCCGGCGGCATCCAGCCTTGGTTCGACAATGTGTAGAGCAAAAGCCCGTTACCGATCTGCCTCAGGTTGGAAAGGCATTTGATTCGGTTCGCCGATTCACGCGCCTTGATCAAAGAAGGCATCAATATCGCGATCAACGTGGCGACAACGCCGATGACGACGAGCAACTCGACGAGGGTGAAACCTCGGCGTCGCAATTTGAAGGTTCGAGACATGGATCGCACCCACCCAACGAAGATCTGATTCACTCCGAAACCGCTACCAGTTTCAAGCACGACGGCTTGGTTATGGCAATCGGCTGGCCGACGGCAGCCAACTTGCCGGTCGCTTCGTCGATCTTGAACGTAATGATCGTGTCGGATTTTTCATTCCCGACGAGCAGGAATTTCCCCATCGGATCGATCGTGAAATCACGCGGAAATTTGCCTTGCGTGGGTTCGTGGCCGATCGGCGCGATTTTCCCCGTTTCCGAATCGACCGAAAAAATCGCGATGCTGTCGTGCCCGCGATTGGTGGAGTAGAGGAACTTTCCACTCGGATGGACGAGAATGTCCGCGCCGTAAGTTTTGGCGGTGAACCCGGCAGGCAACGACGATTCAGTTTGGATGATCTTCGCGGCGCCAGTTTCGACGTTGTAGCTCATCACGATGACCGTGTTGTCGTATTCAGTCTGGCAGTAGACGAATTTTCCGTTGGGATGAAAAGCCAAATGCCTTGGTCCGGCGCCAGGCTTCGTGTTGACGATCGAAATCGGTTCGCCGATCTTCAAGCCGTTTTCACCGGGCTTGTACGTGAAGATCTTGTTGACGCCCAAATCCGCCGACAAGGCAAACGCGCCGCGAGGATCGAAGATGATGCTGTGCGCGTTCGCCTGTTTATCGTTCGGTCCGAGATGTGAATGGCGATCGCACGGCGGCACCACAGTGCCGTCTTCCTTGATCGGCATCATCGTTACCGATCCATCCCCATAATTGGCCGCGAGCAGATACGTGCGATCGGGCGAGATGCTGGCGTAGCACGGCACGGTTCCACCGCACGAGGCGCGATTCAGAAACTTCACCTTCCCCGTTCCGGAATCGATCGAGAACGCCGCCACCGCGCCACCGGGCACGCCATCCACATCGGGCACAAAATCGGCAACGTAGAGGAACTTCCCGCTCGCATCCGTCTCGCAAAACAAGCCGGTCCGAAGCGGAGTTTCAGGCGTGTCAACCGGAGTAAGCGCGCCGCTCTCGGCATTCATTCGGAAGATGTGCAGTGCAGGACCTTTGCCGTCCATGCTGCAGACGACATAAAGGAAATAAACCAAGGGTGATGCCATGGGCGAGAGTATATGGCGGGGAGCAACGGCACTGAAGCGCCGCCGCTAGGGACGAATGTTGTTCATCATCGATCTTGAGGCGGCCGAGGAGGCGGAGGTGGTCGTCTTCTACCTCCACCGGGACGATCACCCGGCCCACCCGGCCTTCCACCCCCATCGCCGCCCGGCCCGTCGAGATTGCTCATCTCCACCACGCCACGATAGCCGCCCAAGATGTACGGAAACTTCCGCGACACGTGATAGTGGTAGCCGCGAGTGTCATCGGTGTGCCCGTTACAATCATCTAAGTCGGTTGGTGCCTTGCCGCCTTCGGCGTTGGGGCCGTAGATCGCGAAGCCGTCGAAGGCGTAGCCGATCAGCGGCGAATGCTTGTCGGCTTCGTCTTTGAACGACGTGTGAATGCATTTAGGATAAATGTGATAGTGATAGCGACCCATCGGATCGGGATGGCCGCAGCAATCGTCGAACACTTCGTTCTTGACGGCGTCCTGGCCTTCGGCGTTGTAGGGGTTGTAGAACGGCACGCCATTAATGGCGACGCCGATCGGCCCCATCGGCAGTTTCGTTACGCGATCCGCCTTCTGCGGATGCCTTGGAACCTTGAAGGTGTAGTTCTGTTCCTTGATGCGATTCGGATTATCGCGATTCGGAAAATCGCCGGTCGAGTGATCGGGAATGCCGTTGCTATGGACGATGTAGAAATCGTCTGTCACCTCGACGCGGACGTTCGATCGAAACGGAGTGTCAGCCTTCTTCGCCGCGTAGACAACGGCACCGATCGCGAGCGATAGTCCGCCGGCGATGAGCAGCAGTTTCGGTGAAACCTTCACGCTTGCGCCTCCTCCGAAGTGTCAGAAGTGAGTGATACGCGGGACAAATCGGTTTAGATCGCCGCTAAAGCTCATTTCTTCTGCGCTTCCAGCTTCTCTTCCGCCTCCGGCCGTCGAATATAGATCGGCTGGAGAAGATAGGGATCCGCAAATCGCCCTTCCCGTGACAACTCCGCCCCAATCTTCGCTACTGCCGAGGCCCGCGCTCGCCAACACTCTTGCGGCGTGACGACGACGCTTGGATCACCCTTCACCAGAAATTTCTCGTGATACGGAATGCCTTCTCCAATCAAATGAACCGGCTTGGGCGATCGCAACAGCATCGAGGGCAGATCATCGAGACGCGCCGCTTCCCTTTCAATCCAGTCGGACGCGCTCCGCTCGAATCTCGCGGTGAAAATCTGGTCGCGTTTGGCGTCAAGCACGATGATGACGTGTTTCGACTCTGCGGGCGCGTTCTCGACCAACACGCGGACCGACGGCACCGCGACCAGTTTTGCCCGCCCACCAAACGCAAACGTCTTCGCGAGCGTGATTCCGATTCTCAGGCCGGTGAACGAACCGGGTCCGACGGAAACGTAGACTTCGTCGATATCGCTCGGCGACCACTGATTCGATTTGATCAGCCGGTCGATCATCGGCACGAGATGGGCCGCGTGTTGAAGACCGTGGGCAAACTGGTCTTCACCGAGAACAATACCGCCATCAACTAGCGCGACGGAGCCGATTCGGCCGGACGTTTCGATGGCGAGGGCACGCACGCTGAGATGGTAGCGGGCGACAGAAAATGATTCACGCGGTCAGCGAAACGGCAGCGTTGCGAATCCGTGACATCGGTCCAGATCCCATGACCAATCCGAACGCGGTCATCATCAATCCGGCCCCGATGAGATACAGCGACATTCTCCGACTGCTGAACGCGCGACCGAGAATTCCGCCGACGGGCTGATACGGCGGCAATGGCTCGGCCGCGGGGACGTTGACGAGTTGGAACGGCGACATCTCATCGGTGCCGGAGCCTTTGAGTTCGAGCACGCTGGTGCCTTGGCGGATCATTTTCATTTGTCGCTGGGCGAGGCGTTCGGCCAGCGTCGCGTCAGCGGCGATCTTGCGGAGGAATTCGTCGTTCGTAGTGATCTGCCGATCGACGCGTTCGAGATCGACCTTGAGTTTCTCGCGTTCGTAGACGAGGCGTCGGTTGTCTTCAGTCTGCGGAATAATCACCGCTGCCGCGAGGAGCGCGAGGCCGGCGCAGAGGATTGGGATCGTCCAACCTCCTGAATTCATCGGCGGACGAATGATGGCGGCGGTGACAGGCGGCGCGATTGGAGTCGGGGAAAGTTCTGAACCGTCAGGGTGCGAGGTGGAAAACGCGAGTGCTGGATCGTCGACGAAAGACGGATCTTCAGTGACGGAGATTGGCTCGATGGCCACGGCGTCGGTAACGATCGGTTCGATGGGCACCGTCGGAGTGATAACGCACTCGATTGGCGACACGCCGCTGACCGTCTCTTGAACCGGCGCGTCCTCGGTCACAATCGTCGGCTCGCTTGCGGACGCATCGGTCGACACAACGTCTTCAACCGGCGCTCCGTCTAGCTGCGCACAGTCGCTGGCAACTGCTTCGACAGCCACCGAATCTGCCGCGATCGGATCAGCATTAGGCGACGCTCCGACTTGCCCTTCCACAGCCAGGCGAGCCTCCACCTCCGAATGCTGAGCCAGATCGACACGGGAGAAATCATCAGGCGTGATCTGGTCGAATGGCGTCTGAGCCGTCGTCTCGTCGGACATCCTTGTCCTCTCGCTTTCGTCTATTTGTTCCAGAACCTCGCGCCGTACACGGCGCGCTCGCCGAGCTGCTCGTCGATTCGATAAAGCTGGTTGTACTTCGCCACGCGATCCGATCGCGCAGGTGCGCCAGTTTTGATCTGGCCGCAATTCGTCGCGACGGCGAGATCGGCGATCGTCGCGTCTTCCGTCTCACCACTACGGTGCGACATGACCGCGGAATAACCATTGCGCATCGCAAGGTTCACGGCGGCGAATGTTTCGCTGAGCGTGCCGATTTGATTCACCTTGACGAGGATCGCGTTCGCGGTGCCGGTTTTGATACCCTTTTCTAAGAACTTCACGTTCGTGACGAACAAATCGTCTCCGACGAGCTGCACCTTTTTCCCGACACGATCGGTCAGCTTTTTCCAACCGTCCCAGTCGTTCTCCGCCAACCCGTCTTCGATCGAGCGAATCGGATATTTCTCACACCACTTCGCCCAGAAGTCGACCATCTCCTCGCTCTTCACGATCTTGTCGGGATTGCTCTTGAAGAACTTGTAGCCCTTCTTCGAATTGTCCCAGAGCTCACTGCACGCGGGGTCGAGCGCGACGAATACCTGCTTTCCGAATTCATACCCGGCGGCGGTCACGGCTTCGCCGATCACTTTCAGCGCGTCTTCGTTGTCTTTCAGATCGGGAGCAAAGCCGCCTTCGTCACCCACGGCGGTGCTCATTTTGTTTTTGTGCAGAACTTTTTTCAGCGCGTGATAAATTTCGACACCGCAGCGCATGCCGTCTTCGAAGCTGTCGAAGCCCCACGGCTGAATCATGAACTCCTGAAAATCGACGTTGTTGTCGGCGTGCTTGCCACCGTTGAGGATGTTCATCATCGGCACCGGCAACGTGCGCGCGCCGGGTCCGCCGAGATATCGATACAGCGGAAGATTCGACGCCGATGCCGCCGCCTTGGCGACCGCCATGCTCACGCCGAGAATCGCGTTGGCGCCTAGCTTGGCCTTGTTCGGCGTGCCGTCGAGATCGACCATCAGAAAATCGATCGCCTCTTGATCTCGCGGATCGAGGCCGATCAGTTCCGGCGCGATCTTTGTGTTCACGTTATCGACGGCTTTGCCGACGCCCTTCCCGAGCCATTTCTTCTTGTCGTCGTCGCGCAGTTCGCAGGCTTCGTGCTCGCCCGTGCTCGCGCCTGATGGAACCGCGGCGCGGCCGATGGTGCCGTCGTCGAGAATCACGTCCACTTCAACCGTCGGATTTCCGCGGGAATCGAGGACTTGGCGACCTTGGATGAATTCGATGTTGAGGCTCATAGGGCTTCCTTCTAGTTATCGGACGATGCGGGGGAAAAACTGAAACGGGAGTCTATGCGCGCGGGGACAGGTGTCAAAGGGAAACGATCGCTAGGCCGCGAGCGGACAAAAAAAGAGGACTACGCGTCCGATTCTTTGTTCGGATCGGCGGGTTCGATGTTGGCGCGGTTGGAACGCACGACAACCGTTCCAGCAGCAATGTCTCCCACTCGTTGGCGTAGTGGCGAATAGAGGATCATGAAGAGCGTGAAGAACATGACCAGGTCGACGAATCGCAGCACGTTGCGGAGGATGATCGCGCCGGGGCCGGGCTTCTGTCCGTCGAGCGTGACGACTCGCAGGCCGCACACCATTTTTCCCAGCGATCGGCCGGTGAGCAGCTCGAGCACCATCGTGTGGAGGATGATGAACAGCGATGCCATCAGCATCGGAACCTGCACCGCCGCCTCGGTCATCTGAACAGAGAGATCGGTACGCGTTTTGTCCAGCCGCAGCGCGACAATGAACGCGGTGAGGAACAGCGGCATGGCGTCGACGAGTCCCGCGAGCAGGCGCAGACCTTGCGGCGCGAGGTGAAGCTTTCCCGGATCGGTCATCGCCTGCTGCATCAGCCCCCGCCGCCGGACGGTGCCGAAGATGACGAGCAGTAGAGCGACCATCACGGCGATGTTGATCGCGTTGCTGATGCGCGGATCGGCCGGCGGCGCGGGGAAGGTTACTTCTGTCGGCTCGCCGATTTTCTGGCCGATGCGGTCGGCGGCCAGTTCGTACTTCTGCTCGAAGATTTTGTCGCCACGTTGAAAAACGAGGCGCAGACGCTCGGACGACACTGCGACGGCGCGATCAGTCACGTTTCCCGCATCCGGCAGCACCAAGGCGATCGGCGCAGACCAACCCGTTCCGCGGCGCGTGTAGAGCGTTCCGCCACCGGTTTTTGGCGCGAGCCAAAGGGTCGGCTGGTTCATCCCGCTGACGATTTCGAATCGAGAAATGTCCGCGGACGCATCAACCTCGCCGAGGTCGACCCACTGCTTCGTCTCCACCGAGAATCGATATACGGCAATGAGCGCCTTCTCATCGCGACCGTATCGTGCCGCCAGCACCGGTTCATTCGCGACCAGCGCGAGTGACACGTCACGACGATTCAAGTCGCGAAGAGACTCCGGCAGATCCGCCCGGCCCGTCCAATGCCCGCGGTCCATGCTGAAGAGCGCCAGCGTCGGCGGCGCGGCAGGAACGGTGGTCGGCGAAGTCGTAGGATTGGTGGTGGCAGCGGCGGATGATGCAGCCGTCGTCGACGTTTGCGACGCCGGTGCGGTGGTTGCGATCGAACCGATCCCGCCCGAGATCGCCCCCACCGCCCAAATCGAATTATCATTTCCCGCGATCGTTGCGATCGTCGCGTTGCCGGGAAGACGCTGTCCGCTTGAGCTATCGCCGCGCCAAGCCAGGACCCAATCGCCTGATGCGAGCAAGATGGCGGCGTCGCGCTTGTAGTCGGCCAGCTCGATGGCATCGCCGCCGAATCGCGCCAGCCGCTGCCAGCCGTCGCCCGATTGCGTCCGTCCGAAAAGCTGCGTTTGAAGACCGTCGGTCTTGTCGTCGCCGGGAATCACGCGCGCGATCCAATACGTCTCTCCTGCGGCGTGCGCGAGAACGGACGAAACGCTCGGCTTGGTCGTCGGCGACGTGGTGGGATTCGTCGCCGGCGCGGCCAGCAACGGAGCACAAGCAATCAGGATGAACGCGACGGCAATCGGAGCCGGGACGTTATTCACCGCAATCCGCATCGATCTGAATCTCTTTCGAAACGCCCGACTCGGCAGGAAAACGGATGCTGCCTTCCTTCGGCACACCCTTGTACTGCAACGCGACGTCGCGCAGCGAGAACGACATCTTCGTCTGACTGTCCGGGAAGAACAAGCGATAGTCGGTCGCGATCACCGGCCACTTCTCTTTCGGCAACTCCGCCACCTGCACGGGCATGTGCTTAGCCAAATACGCACGCAGCACCACGCGGCCGTTCTCATCAAAAAGAAGGACGAGCTTGGGGCGAAGCGTTTGGCGGTCGTACCAGATTTCTTTCTGCGCGATCCAGCGATCGGTCGCATGCACGTTCCACACGAGCATGTAGGCATCGGAATCGTTGTTGAAGCGCATCGTCGGCGCCGGTTCGTTGTTGAAATTCGGATCGATGTCGCCAACCCCGAGCACTTCCAGCACCAGATCGGGCCGAATCGGAATTTCCTTCGTGCACGGCTTGCCGAGATTCTTGTAGTTGCCCCACCACATCGTCGAAATTTCGGGCTCGAGCGTCAGCCAGAATCGATCCGACGTGCTGCCGATCTCAAACACCCGACCCGCGAGCGGCTTATTTCCGAGAATGCGAAGCTCGCGCGGCTTTCGCATAAGCATCACACCGTCGCCGTTGACGAAGTGAGATTTTTTATTCTCATCGACGACGGTAGCTTCGTATTCGTGGCGAGCCCAAAGAGAGGCGAGCGGTCGATTGTTTTCGTTAATGCGCGTGACGACTTCGTACATCGAGAGCGTCGGGCCGATGTGAATCGGATGCACGTCCGGTCCCGAACGACACCCAATGACCAGAAGAATGCCGACTAAGCCTGTCATCCTGAGCGTACTCGCGAAGGATCTAGCCTCTCTGGCGAGTCGGCTAGATCCTTCGCGAATACGCTCAGGATGACCAATGGTAGATTTCATAGTGCAATGAATACGCGAATGAAGTTCACAGCTCTTCGTTCAGAATCTCGCCAAGTTGCTTGCTCACGTCGTTCACCTGCTGTTCGTCCAACTTCGGATTTAGCAGATCCATCTTCTCTTCCTTGCCCTTGAAGCGAACCGTCCAAAGATCGCGAGTGTCTTCGATGCGGCTGGATTCGTAGACGATCAGGCGCTTGCGCATCAGAATGAGGCCGAGAACGAATCGGAAGCTCAGTTTGTTCGGCTCAGTGGTGTCTGCGAGTCTCTCGAACAGATTGCAGAGCACTTCGTCGTCAACGAAAAGCTTCTTCTTCACTTCGCCCTTGGGCATGATGGTGCGCCAAAAGCCGATCAGATCGGCGCGCGGAAACTGCTCCCACGCTTCCATCGCGACGTCGACACGCTCGAAACCGATTGGCGTTTCTCGCAACGCGGCCATGTAGGCTTCGCCGGGTTCGATCACTCGGCCGGTTACGGCACACTTGCCGCCGGCGCGCGCGACGTCGTACGCACCGGTCGCGGGCTTATTTGGATTGGTAGAGGGAGCCGCCGTGCCCATGAATTTCCTCCGTGCCGAAGCGTTACAGCGAAAACGATTCACCGAACGACAAAGAATCGCGAATCCGTTCCGCCTTGGCCGACGGCAAATCGAACCGGCTTGGCACATTTCGGGCAGTTGCCCGCGTAGTGCACGCCGTCGGCGCTGCGATAGATTCTAAGGTAAACGCCGCAACAAGCGAAGTGCACGGAGAGATAGGGGCGCGTTTCGGAGGGTTTGGAAGACGACAGCGATGAAGATTCCGCGGAGAGCGAAGACAGATCGAGCTTGTAATCGCGAGGATCAGACGGCATGTCAGACAACTTCGAAAATCACGATTGGTTGACGCGTTCCCAGATTCGTGGAGAGACGCGCTGGATCAGCGTCGCCGCGTGCGAGAGAAGCTGGCTGGTCGTCGATTCGATCTGACGCCGATCGTTGGCGTCGGCGACGCCCTTCACATTCACGCGCACGTTGTAGATGCCGCATCGCGTCGCGGCCATGGCCAGATCGGCGCACACCGCTAGATCGGACAGCAGATAGACGTTGACGAAGTTCACCATGCGATCGCACACATCGAGCACCGCCACGCTCGTTGCAGCGATCGATTGCGGGATGCGAATGCATGCGAGGAGCGCCGCGTTCGATTTTTCGGCGCGGCCGGGCGCGTTTTCGGGAAGTTTGCGGACGGCGGTCATCGCTTCATAGGCTGACTGGTCTTCAACCATCAACTGAAGCAGCATCGTGCGGGCGCGTGTGAACTCCGCGAGCGCGGGCTTGAGTTCGCCCTCGAACGCTTCGAGCTCTTTCTTCCCGATGCTGTAGTTGATGACCATCTCCCCCATCGAAGCCGCCAGCGCAGCGGTCATCGCCGCGACACTTCCGCCGCCGGGCGTCGGCCTTTTAGCAGCGGCGGCGTTCAGAAAATCATTGATCGTCGAATTCGCATCGTACATTGAAAACCCTGAGGCCAAAACAAAGCACGGGACGACCAGAGCCGCCCCGTGTCTTTCTCGTCTAGTCTGAAACCAACCTTATTTCACCTAGTTCCATCACTACCTGTGTCATGCTGAACACCGCGAGGCGTCAGATCAACCGGAGGAAATGATTTGTACTCGCGACGGCCGACTTGCGCTTTAACCAACTCCGGGTGCGGAGTACTTACGGTTATAACGCACTTGCTGAGCAAATATTTCCCAGCCGCGCGCACGTCTGAAAGCGTCACGGCGTTGATGTTATCGGCAAACTGCGCGTGAAAGTTGTAACCAAGTCCATATAACTCATCGAGCGCCGCCGTCGTCGCTTGCTCGGCCGCCGTCTCATTATCCATTGCATCGCTCGTGGTGATGAGCTGTTTCGATCGGGCAAACCACCCTTCCTGCATGTCGGCGGCAGAGCCTTGAATGCGAGCGACGTTTTCCAAAATGGTGTCAATTACTTCATTCACATTCTTTGCTTCGCACCCCGAGATAACGAAAAACGCGCCCGGGAGTTTCTCATTGCGCCCCGGAATCATCTGGCCGTGAACCATGTACACCAGCCCCCGCCCGCGAAGTATTTCGTGGAGGTAGCCGGTGGGGTAACCCCAGCCGCTCATCATCGTGTCGGCGACATTAAGAGAATAATTAGCCGGCGCGCCGACGACGCTGTCGGAATCAAATCCGATGACAACACCCGCCAACGGTTGCTCCGTCTTGTTGAGTTCTACTTTGGTAATATCGATCGCCGCGACTCCGCTCGATTCCACCGGTTCGAGCTTTCGCTTGTCGAGCGCGATGTCGTTCGAATCGACCTTCTCGCCTCCGCCCAGAAACTTCGCCGCCAGAGCCTTGGTCTTCTCGACATCGATGTCGCCGTAAATCGCCAGCACGCGCCGCTGCTTCAGCACTTTCTCCGCGTACCACTTCTGCAAATCGCCCACCTTCAGCGACGAGACGATCTCCTTCTTTCCGATGGTCTGGAATTGATACGGCGAATTGCGAGCGCCGAAATACGTCTGCTTGAAGAAGCGCATCGCCTGTCCTTCCCACGCGGCGTCTTGCGCGTCGATGGCGGCGATGATGCGCTGCTTCATCGATTCCGTTTCGTCTTGGGGGAACGACGGATTGTTCACGATATCGGCGTAAACCTCCATCGCTTTTTCCAGGTCGGTGTTCAGGCAGCTCAAGTTCCAGAACCAACTGTTATTGCCGCAGGCAGTGTTCATCTCGCTGCCGAGCGAATCAAAAAACTCGGCGATCTGCTCGGCGCTTCGCGTTTTGGTTCCGCGAGTCAGCATTTCCATCGTGAGATTGCCGATGCCGTTGTTCGACGCCTCTTCCTTCGTCACACCTCCGACCGCGTACATGTTCATCACGACCAGCGGCGAAGTGGTGAGACGCTTCAGAAGCAGCGTCACGCCGTTATCGAGCTCAACGCGCGTCACCTCCGCGGCCTTTTCGACGTCCGCGGGGGCGTCTTTGGTCGTCGGCGCGACGGGACGGATAAGATCTTCCGCCTTCGGAAGACCTTTCGCACCGACAAACTCCGCCGGCAGCATCGCGGTCGTCAGAAGCTTTTGCGGATCGAGGTATTTCTTCGCGACCTCCTGCAACTGCTCGGGTGTGACCTTTTCTACGCGTTCGACATACCGATCGCCGAAATGCACATCGCCCGTGCTCATGTAATCCGTCGCCATCGACGACGCGATCGACTCCGCGGTCTGCTTCTGGCGAACGTGCGCCATTCGCATCTGCGTTTTCGCGCGGGCGATTCGATCGGGATCGATTCCGTCTCTCTTGATCGACTCGATCAGCTCCTTCACGGCCGCCGTGGCTGCATCGATCTTCTTCGGATCGAGACGCATCTGAATTTCGAAACTGCCGTCGGCAAATTCGGGCGTGTAGCTGCCGACATCGACGCTGTAGACGAGCTGCTTCTTGTCGCGAAGCTCTTCGGTGAAGAGCGAGCTTTCGCCATCCGACAGCACGCTCGCGAGAAGGTCGAGCGCGTAGAGATCGGGATGGCTCAACTCGATCGACGGAAACGCGAGTTCAAGAATCCCGCGTCCCAACTTCGGAAACGTCGCGACAACAGTTCGCGGCGCGAGCACCGGAGGCTCCGCGGGCAGCGCTCGCTGAAACTCGCGACCGGGCTTGGCGTCGTTCACGTACTTCTGAACCGCTTTGAGCATCACTTCAGGATCAAGATTTCCAGCGATGCTCAGCACCATGTTGTTCGGCTGATACGCGAGCTTGTAATACTCATACACGTCGTCGCGTGAGAGACCCTGAATGACCTCCTGATATCCGATCACCGGCACGCGCGCCGGATTCACGTGATACCGATTCATCGAAGACAGATAAGAAAACTGCCGCTCCGGCTGCCCTTTCCCCATTTCCAACTCGCGCTGCACGACCTGATATTCGCGGCGATATTCTTCGGGCGTGATCAGCGCGCCAAGCAACCATCCCGTGAGCAGATCCACCGCCTGATCGAGATGGTCCGGCGTGGTGTTGATGAAGTACGCGGTGTGATCGTACGTGGTGTAAGCGTTGGAATTGTTGCCGATCTGCTGAAGCACATTTCGATTTTCCGCCTCGGTACGCCGCTGACTGCTGCCGCCGGCGACCAAATGCTCGAGCAGGTGCGACAATCCTCCGCCGAGCCAACGCCCCTCATATACCCCGCCCGTGTAGATATAACCGCGCACCGCCATGACGGGCGAATCCACCTTCTTCGTGATCACCGTCATCCCGTTGCGCAGGACGGATACGATCTCGCCATTCTGATTGACGTTGCGATACACCTCCGCGCCGTACGCGAGGCGCGCGGATTTGTCCTGAATCATCTCCGAAGGTGCGGTCGCCGCCGGCCTCGTCGTTTGCGCGACGAGTGAACCACCGCTGATCAACAATGCGACGAAGCCGCCAACCAAGACGCGTGCTTTCATAAATGGAATCTTTCTAGAGATAGGATGATCGACCCGGCGTGCCCCTCGTGATCCGGACGCGGAAGAATCAGGTTGCTTCTTCGTCATGCTCGATTTCATTGAGATAGGTCAGCGCCCGTTCCAACTCGCTCTTGAGATGGCGGACGCGAAGCAAGCTCTTGACCCGGGTGAGAAGCTCAAACTTGTTGACTGGCTTGCTGACAAAATCGTCCGTCCCGCATTCCGATGCCTGCTCGATATCGCCGAGTTCGTTCAACGCCGTGACCATCAGAATCTGAATGTCGCGAGTCTTGGCGTCGCCCTTCAGTTTGCGGCACACTTGGAACCCGCTCATTCGCGGCATCATGATGTCGAGGAGGATGAGATCGGGAGCGTGCTGCTCGACTTTTTCCAATGCATCCACACCGTCGGTGGCAATGACGAGCTTCACCGGGAGCGATTCGAGAAACGCCTGAAGCAGTTCCACGTTCTGCGGATTGTCATCGACGATCAGAACAGTGGATTGCGGTAGAAACGATTCGGTATTCGCCGTAGGCGCAACGGCGGGGTTAGTTTCGGTCATGCGTGACCTCGGCGGACGACCGGCGGACTATACGTCTGCCGAAGGAGGATGACAAGTTTGCGCCGCCGCCTCGGTTCGCAGGCGCGCTGGTTGGACGTAGGAAGTCAGACTTTCGAATTGACCGAATTCCATCGCCCCAGCACCTTGGTGCCGAAGCAGGCGATGGTGGCAATGGAGCCGGCGACGATGAGTCCGGCGATAAGGACGTATTCGAGCACCTCACCCCCGCGCTCATCGCGAAGGAGTTGTCGCGCCAATCGCGTGATCGCGCGGCGCCGACGGCGCTTGGAGGAACTGAGAATGCGGATGAGATCTCGCATGAGGCTGAGAATCATCTCATCGGCAACCGGCATCCGATTCCTGCATAGCATCAAGCGCATGTCATGAAGAAAATGCCAGATTCGCAATCTTATGTGATTCAAGAAGCCGCGGTCGTCGCAAAGCATCGGCTCAGGAATTTTAAACTTCTCTCCGCGGCCAACTGCGGCTGCTCGGTGTGCGTGTAGAGCTCGACGGTGAGATAGCGATCGAAGCGAATGCTTTCCAGCGTCGATCGCAACGTCTGCCAATCGAGCGTCCCTTCGCCGGGGATCATATGGTAGTGCTTGCGGCCCGGGAGATCTTCCACGTGCATGTTCCAGATTCGCCCGGCCATCAGGTGAACGACATCGGGGATTGCTTCGCCGATGACCACGCTGTGCCCGATATCCAGATTCGCGCCGATCCGCGGATGGTTGAGGTGATCGCACCAGCTCCGCAGTTCGGAGATGTATTCGAGATAGAGGCCGGGTTCACATTCGATGCCGACGTTCACGCCGACGCGATCGGCGTGGTCGAGAATCGGTTTGATCGATTCGTCGAGTTGCTTGGCGGCGCGCTCGGGCGGCATCCCGCCAAGGCATCGGCCGCTGGTGATGCTGATATTTTCTGCGCCGATCTCGCGAGCGAAATCGAGCGTCTTCAAAACTAATCGCGTGCGATCGGCGCGATGCTTCGCATTCGGGCTGATGAGACTCGGCTCGAAGTACGGTTCCGGCGGCGCGTCTTTCCAGTAGCCGAAGGAACAGTTTGCGTTCACGTTGCTCACGCGGAGTTTCAACCGATCGAGCGTCTGACGGATTTCGCGAGTGGTCGAAGCGTTGAGCGCGTCGGGATATGCGTGCGGAAGATCGGCAAGGATCTCGACACCGGTGAAGCCGGCGCGATGGATCCCTTCGAGCGCTTCGCGAAGTGAGAATCGTGTGTAGGCGTTGGTGGAGAAGGCGAGGTTCATGTCTTTACCCTCTCCCGCGGGGCGAGGGAAGGGCGAGGGGATGTTCGGCGGAGAGTGCGCTCATACGGCGAATCATTTGAAGTCGGAACGCCCCCTCATCCTAGCCTTCTCCCCACAGGAGAAGGGACCGGATTACGGTAGATCATCGTTGCACAAAATCATACACCACCTGTTTCACCGTCAGCGGCTTGAGCGTTTTCGCGAGCGCTTCCTGATGTCGCGGGCTGGATTCGTAGGCGCGGAGCGATGCTTCGTCGCGGAAGGTCATGACGACGGCGACGTCAAAGCTCGAATCGACGACGGGTCGCGACGACGGCAATGATGTTCCGGCAGACACGCTGATCATGCCCGGCACGTCGCGAAAGGCGTTGGATGTTTCGATGAGTTGCTGCCTCGCCGACTCATCCCCTGGCGTTTTGAGCCAGACCAGAACGACATGCGTGATTGAACCCGTCCGCGGCTGCCCCACAGCCATCTGATTCGACTTACACGCGAACGTCGTCATCGCGACGAACAAGATCAAGCTCGACCGCATCGCAACTTTCATGGGTTCCTTTGAATATTCTCCGCGACGATTTTCGCGTTCCGTTGCAGCACCGGCAGTTTTACGCGGCGCATCGCACTGCGGCGAAGCGTGCGCGAATAGTCTTCGCTCGTCCAGTTCATCACTTCATCCAGCGGGAGCGAGCCGGTTTTGAATCGCGGTTGAAAGGCAGGATCGATCGTCAGCGGCGCGTCATGATTCCACGGACATACTTCCTGGCAGATGTCACAGCCGTAAAGCCAATCGCCGATCTTCGGTTTCAGCTCGGCGGCGATTTCTTCGCGATGCTCGATGGTGAGATAAGAGATGCATTTAGTGGCGTCGAGCTGATACGGCGCGGTAATCGCCGCAGTCGGGCAAGCATCAATGCAGCGGCGACACGTACCGCAGCGATCGATTCCCGGATCATCTGCAGGAAGCTCGAGCGTGGTAATGACTTCGCCGAGCAAAATCCACGAACCGATTCGCGGATGGATGACGCAGGTGTTTTTGCCGATCCAGCCGACTCCGGCGCGGGCGGCGAGTTCCTTTTCCATCACCGGCGCCGTATCGACACAGGCTTTGGTTATTGCATCCGGCGCGAGTTGGCGAATCGTGTCGGCGAGCGCGTGAAGCCGTGACTTCAACACTTCGTGATAATCGTCGCCCAGCGCGTATCGCGCGATTCGACCTTGCGATGTGCCGTCTGTCGCGGCCTCCAACTTCGCGTGATAGTTGATCGCGACGCACACGACGCTCTGCGCGTCCGGCAGATAGACACCCGGATCAGCTCGCTCCTCGAACCGCTTGGCGAGGTACGCCATCGTTCCCGCGCGGCCGTCGTCGATCCATCTGCGGAAAAAATCGCGATACTTCGAGGCATGCGCCGGCGCGATGCCGACGAGATCGAAACCCAGGTCCGTCGCGCGGCGCTTGATCGCGCCGGCGAGTGCGAGCCGGTCAGACCGCGGGGGAGATTGGGCCGGCGCGTCGATCATGTGTCAGACGGTGTCGAATTGTTTCGCGAGGCAAGTCGCGCGCGAAGCTTTTGCCGCTCTTCGTCCGGCGATAGCGGTGCGACGCCCGATTTCAGCGCGTTGGTTCCCAGGGTGTTCACTTTATGAACGAGTTCATTCACGCGGGCGACGAGCGAATCGAGGGCCGATTCATCGGTCGTCTTGTCGATCGAGCGTTTGAGATGATCGATCGCTTTCCGCCAGCGCACCTCTTCGGGGATGACGTCGTTCTGACGCATAATGCGCAGCGCCCACCACATCATGCGGGCGTTTTCGTCCGCGGGGATGGGTTCGAGCTCGAGCGGCTGGCCGGAGCCGGCGAGGTTGTCGAATTTTCCTTCCTTGATTGCGTCTTCGATCCGCTTGTCGGCAAGTCGGCGCAAGGCGGAATCGATATCGACGTTTTTGAGGGACATCTTGCGAGAAGTATAGGGGAGGACGGGCGGGCGGAAAGTTCTATTCCCGAGCGCGGAAGGCGAAACGTCTAACCGCCAAGGACGCCAAAGAAAAGAAAAAGAAAAGTCGCGGCCTTCGACTTCGGTCCTGGCGGCGCCCTTGGCTTGGTTGGCGTGCTTGGCGAGTCAGTCCAATTTCTAAACTGACGCCCGCCCGCGCACCGTTATCGCGATCGTCCGCCGAATTCGCGCGCCGCGGCCTTGGCTTCTTTTGCCTTCTTTTCCCAATGCCGCTCGCGACGCTCGCGCACTTCTTCGGAGACCGGGTTGGCTTTGATGAACTGCGCCGTCTCGTGCAGCATGTGGAAGAATTCGCGGAAGTCTTCGCTGAAGATGAAGAGACGAATCTTTTTCACTTCGCCCGAGGCCTCATCGCGTTTGCCTTCGGTCAGGACGAGGAAGTGGTTGCCGTTGGCGGCCTCTTTAATTTGCGCCGCGTAGGTTCGAGGGCCGACGGATTTAAAGAATTTCTGAAACAGGATCTTCGCTTCCGGCTTCCCGGCCGCAGCATTGGCGGCCGATGCGGGCGCGAGAATGGCGCCCGGCTTGCCGTTCTTCCCGATCGGCGTAAACGGCTTACCGTTTGCAACGCCGGATTTGCCCGCGGAGCTCGTCGCTTTCCCATTCATGGGAATGGATTTGCCGTTCAACGGCACGGACTTGGCGCCGTTGGTCGAAGACTTGGCAGCCGCGCTTCGCAGCGGCGGTTTGGAAGCGGTGCGTTGATTGCCCCTGGCGTTCATGGCCACGATTGGCTCCTTTGCTCAAGAAGGGAAGAACATCGATCCCGGCGTCATCGCGTAGTAATGGACCACGGAGCCACATGGTCTACCACTATGAAGACGCTCAATTATTGTAGCTCCTTAGCACGCCAATGACTACGCCTTGCACCTTACATCGATCCACGTCAACAATTCGAGGCTGCATGGCAGCATTGGCGGGTT
>JADMIO010866709.1_pt1 | contig 18718 bp, 17 predicted proteins | sample 8958161 | NCBI WGS metagenome assembly JADMIO01 (sample SAMN16585339, study PRJNA669376) | soil metagenome | isolation source: Crop rotation soil | place: USA: Cullars Rotation, Alabama | collected 2011 | reverse complement strand
CGCGCGGGCCGACCGCCGGGATCACCAGTCGAAGCGTTGCCGGTTGCATCTGACGCGCGGGCATCGCGCTCACGCGTGCACCGCCAGTTCGACCGAGGCGAAGACTTCGCCGAGCACGTCCACGGCGCGATCGATTTCTGCCGCGGAAATGGTCAGCGGCGGCAGCATCCTGACGACCTTTTCGTCGGTCCGGTTCACCAGTAGTCCTTTCGCGCGTGCCTGATCGACGATCGGCATCGCGTCCGACGCGAGCTGCAGCCCGCGCATGAGGCCCACGCCACGTACTTCGACAATCGCCGGATGCTGCAGGGCGAGCGCGCGCAGGCGGCGTTCGAAGTGCGTTCCGACCGTCTGCACGTGCTCGAGCAAGCCGCCGTCCATCAACTGCTCGAGGAAGAACACGGCCGCCCGGCAGGCGAGCAGGTTGCCGCCGTAGGTGCTGCCGTGGTCGCCGGGCGAGACCGCTTCGGCGATGCGGTCGGAGAGCAGCGCCGCGCCGACGGGAACGCCCGAGCCAAGCGCCTTGCCCACCGAGATCAGATCGGGATTCCAGCCGATCACCCGTGAATAGAACGGATGCCCGGTGCGGCCCAACCCCGTCTGCACTTCGTCGCCAATGAGCAGCGTGCCCGTGCGCCGGCAGGCGTCGTCGATGGCCTGCGCGAACTCGCGTGACAGCGGCCGGATGCCGCCCTCGCCCTGGATCGGCTCGGCGATGATCGCGGCGGTCCGCTCGGTGACCGCCGCGGCAAGCGCCTCCGGTTTTGCCGGATCGACGAAGGTGACAGGTCCGAGCAGCGGTCCGAACGGGTCACGGTAGTGCGGATCGTGGGTGACCGACAGCGCGCCGAAGGTGCGGCCGGAGAATGCCCCCTCGATGGCAACGAACGCCGTGCGCTCCGTCGAGCCCTTGGTGTACCAGTAGCGCCGCGCAAACTTCAGGCACGCTTCAACGGCCTCGGTGCCGCTGTTGCAGAAAAACGTGCGCGCAAGCCCGGACAGCTTCGACAGGCGCGACGCGGCGTCGGCCTGGTACGGGTGGTAGTAGAGGTTCGACGTGTGGATCAGCGTGGCTGCCTGATCCGCAATCGCGGCGCTCAGTCCCGGATGCGCGTGGCCGAGCGAGGTGACGCCAATCCCCGACACCAGGTCGAGGTATTCGCGCCCCTCGGAGTCGTAGAGATACGTCCCCTTGCCGCGCACGAAGACGACCGGCTGACGCCGGTAGGTCTGCAGCACGTGCTGCGATTCACGGGCCTTGATGTCGTCGAGTGTCACTTTCATCGCACCACCTGCGTGCAGCCGGCCAGCGGCGCTTTCGAGCCGGCCAGCATATCAAGTCGTACCTCGCGTCCGTTGGCAATGACGACGTCACCGACGCCGCGCTTGAGCGCGGCGCGGCAGGCTTCGAGCTTGGCGATCATGCCCTTGTTCGCCGTCCCCGCCTTGATCAGGCGAGCCGCTCCGCGCGTGTTCAACTGCTCGATCGTCCGGCCCTCGTCGTCGAGCACCCCCGAGGTGCCGCCGGCAATCACCAGCCGCTTCGCGCCAACCTCCGCCGCCAGATGCGCAGCCAGCGTATCGGCGTTGACGTTCAGCAGCTGTCCCTGGCTGGTGGCGCCGATGCAGGCCACCACCGGGATGTAGCCGCGTGCCAGCAGGTCGGTCACCAGCCGCGGCGTGCCGTTGTTGACCGGCGCCCCGACCAGTCCGAGATCGACCTTGGGTCCGGCGACGCTGGCGATTGGCGCCGCCCGCCGCAGCGTGACGACCGACGCGTCGGCGCCGGTGAGCCCGACCGGCCGCCCGCCGGCGCCTCGGATGGCGGCGACCAGCCGCGTGTTGATCGCGCCTGCCAGCACCGAGACGACCACGTCGAGCGTCCGCTCGTCGGTCACGCGCAGACCGTCGACCTGCTGCTTCGGGATGCCGGCGGTCGCCAGCGCGGCGTCGATTTCGCGGCCGCCGCCGTGGACGACGACCAGCGCGGCGTTGCGGGCGAGCGCCGTGATCGCCCGGGCCACGCGCTGCACGTCGGCGGGCTGTTCGAGCAGCTCGCCGCCCAGCTTGAGCACGAGTCGCTGCTTCACAGCAGGCCCGTACGCTCGTCGAGGCCGAGCACGATGTTCAGGTTCTGCACGCCCTGGCCCGCGGCGCCCTTCAACAGGTTGTCGAGGACTGAGACGAGCACGAGACGTCCGCTGGCCTCATCCACCTTCCAGCCGATGTCGCAGAAGTTGGTGTAGGCGACGTGCTTGATCTCGGGCAGCGCCGAGCCGGTGAGCCGGACAAACGGGGCGGAGGCGTAGGCCCGCTGCAGCGCCTGCGCGACCTCGGCTTCGGTCGTACCGCGGCGCAGCGTCACGTAGATCGTTTCGAGGATCCCCCGATCGAGCGGCACCAGGTGCGGCACGAACGTGACCGGCCGCGTCAGCTCCTGTTCGATCTCCGCGGTGTGCCGGTGCGAGAACACGCCGTAGGCGGCGACGCTGCCGTGGTTCTCGCAGAAGTGCGTCCGGTCGCTCGGCGTCTTGCCGGCGCCGGAGATTCCCGATTTGGCGTCGACGACGACCGAGCCCTCGAGCAGCCCGGCGGCCGACAGGGGCGACAGCGCCAGCAGCGCCGCCGTCGGATAGCAGCCGGGGCACGACACGAGCGTGGCGTTGCGGATTGCGTCCGCGTCGCGCTCGGACAGGCCGTAGACGACGCCGGGAGGCAGCGCCGCGGTGGCCGGGTACCAGCGCTGGCGGTCGGCGTCGTTGCGGATGCGGAAGGCGCCCGACAGGTCGATGACGCGCACGCCGCGCTGCAGCAGCGCGGTGCCGATCTCGGCCGACGCGGCCTCGGGCAGCGCGAGAAATACGATTTCGGCGCCGGTCGCCAGCCGCTCGACGTCCAGCGGCGTCACCTCGCCGTCCCAGATGCGCGCCAGCGCCGGCAGCGGCCGCGGCGCGCTGGTCGCGCCAGACGACATCGCCGCGGTCAGCGTGACCGCCGGATGGCGCGCGAGCAGGCGGACCAGCTCCTGGCCGGCGTAGCCGGTCGCGCCGGCAATGGCCACGCGGGTGCGGCCCGCCGGAGCGGCGGGCGTGAGGTCGGCGGGACGAGGGGCTGCTATGGGCATTGTGTCAGCGTCAGGCCAGAAGAATATTTATACAATCCGTTGCATAAACAGTCAATAGTTGTTGTAACCTAGGTAGCTGGGTTGCTCGGTCGCTGGGTTGCCTGGGGGTGGCTGGGGCCACCGACGTCAGCACCCCCAGCTACCCAGCTACCTAGCTACCCAGCTACCTAGCTACCCAGCAACCTTATGAAAGCGCGCCGCCAGTCGGTCATTCTCGATCTCGTGCAGCGCGAGCCGGTGCGCAACCAGGAACAGCTGCGCCGGCAGCTCCGCGCCGAGGGCTTCGACGTCACGCAGGCGACGCTGTCGCGCGACATCCGCGAGCTGGGGCTGGTCAAGGGCGGCGCCGACGCCGCCTATCAGCCGCCGGTGCAGCCGGGCCGCAACGGCCACTCGGCCAAGTCGATGCTGCATCGCGCGCTCGGCGACTACCTGACGCGCGTCGACCGCGTGCAGCAGCTGGTGCTGCTGCGCACCGGTCCGGGACAGGCGCAGCTGCTCGGCGTCGCGCTCGACGAGGCGCGGCTGCCGGAGCTGGTCGGCACCATCGCCGGCGACGACACGATTCTCGCGATTGCCCGCGACGCGCGGCGCGCCCGCGCGCTGGTCAAGCGGCTCGAGGGGCTCGCAGGAGAGGGATGAACAAGAAGATCGTTCTCGCGTATTCAGGCAGCCTCACCACCTCGGTGGCCATCCGCTGGCTCGCGGACCACTACGCCGCCAACGTCGTCACGGTCACGCTCGACCTCGGCGCCGGCGGGGAGCTGCAGGAGATCCACGAGCGCGCGCTGGCCATCGGCGCGGCGCGGGCGCACGTGCTCGATGTCCGCGAGGAGTTTGCCGACGGCTACGTGCTGGCCGCGCTGCAGTCCGGCGCGCTGCGTGGCCCGGGCGATGCGCTGGCGCGCCTGGCCCGCCCCCTCATCGCCCGCAAGCTCGTCGAGATCGCGCGCATCGAGCGGGCGACCGCTGTCGCCCACGGTTGCGGCGCGTCCGACCCGGAGATGACGGCGCTGATTCGCGCGCTCGACGCCGAGATCGAGATTATCGACGGTGCGGCCGGTCCCGCTCCCGGAGAGATCGTCGAATATGCGCGCCGCGCCAACATCGTCGTGCCGTCGGTGGCATCGCGACGGATGACGGCGGCCACGCCTGACCCAGGGGCCGACGTGGAGATCGCCTTCTCGGGCGACGTGCCGGTCGCCATCAGCGGCGTGCCGATGTCGCTCACCGAGCTGATCGACAGCCTCACGATCATTGCCCGGCAGCACGGCATCGTGGGCGCCGGCGACTTTGCCGATTCGCCGGCGATCGTCGTGCTGCAGACCGCATTCGACGCCCGGGCTCGGGGCGACGCCGCCAGCGTCGTGCGGTTGAAACTTCAGCAGGGCCGCGTCCTCGGTTCGCAGGTTCAGCCAGTTCCAGGTTCGGAGCTCACCCCTCAATGACTTTGTGGTCCGGGCGGTTCGACACCGCCCCCGATCCTGCCGCGTTCGACTTCGGCATCTCCTTCGGCTTCGATCGCGCACTCTTCGAAGACGACGTCGCGGGCAGCATCGCCTGGGCCGAGGCGCTTGGCGCCGGCGGTGTGCTGTCGGCCGAGGACGTGTCCGCCATCGTCTCCGGCCTGCGCGCCATTCTCGGCGAAGGCCGCCGCGATCCCGCCTACGTGTCCGGTGCCGACGAGGACGTGCACAGCTTCGTCGAGCGCAAGCTGGTCGAGCGGATCGGCGATGCCGGGCGTCGCCTGCACACCGGACGCTCGCGCAACGAGCAGGTCTCGCTCGACCTCCGTCTGTATCTGCGGCGGCGGATCCCGGTGCTGCAGCAGGCGATTGCGAAGCTCGTCGCCGCATGCGCGAACCAGGCGGAGCACAGCGGCTCGGCGCTGATGCCGTCGTATACGCACCTGCGCCGCGCGCAGCCGGTGCTCGTCGCGCATTTCTTTCTGTCGCATGCCGCCGCGCTGCGCCGCGACCACGCGCGCCTCGCGTCGGCTGCCGAAGAAGCCGATGCGCTGACGCTGGGATCGGGCGCCATCGCCGGCACCAGCTACCCGGTGGACACGGAGGTGCTCGCTCGCGCCCTCGGGTTCTCGCGCGTCGTCCGCAACAGCATGGACGCGTCGTCGGATCGAGATTTCGTTGCCTCGTTCCTCTACGCCACCTCGATGGCGATGGTGCACCTCAGTCGGCTGGCCGAGGACCTCATCATCTTCACCGGTGAGGAGCACGGCTTCTTCGATCTCGCGGATGCCTCCGCCACCGGCAGCAGCATGATGCCGCAGAAGAAGAACCCGGATCCGCTGGAGCTGGTGCGAGGCAAGACCGGCCGCGCGATCGGACGGCTCACCGGATGGCTGGCGACGATGAAGGGCCTGCCGAGCGGCTACAACAAGGATCTGCAGGAAGACAAGGAAGCGGTGTTCGACGGTGAGGTGACCCTGGCGGCGTCGCTCGGCGCCGCGCATGCCGTCGTGTCGCGGCTGTCGCTGAATACGGAGCGCACTGAGCGTGCAGCCTCGGGGCTGCTCCTGGCCACCGACGTCGCGGACTACCTCGTGGCCCGCGGCATGCCCTTTCGCCGCGCGCACGAAGTGGTCGGATCGATGGTGCGCCGCCTGCTCGCCGAAGGACGCGATTTCAGCACGCTGACGCTGGCCGAATGGCGGGAAGCGAGCGACATGTTCGGCGACGACGCGCCGCTGGCGGCCACCGCGCTCGCGTCCGTGCAGGCCCGGCGGACGCCCCAATCGACCAATCCCGCCGCCGTGCGAGATGCACTGAATGAATGCCGCAAATGGCTGTCGGGTTTGGGAGTTGACAGTTCGGTCTGGTAGACTTCCGCCACTCCTGTAATTTTCGATCCCACCTGACAGGTACGGCTCCGGGGGAGTTTTAATGCAGCAACGCCGGCTTCGGCTCGGTGACGTTCTGGACGACTATTGCCCGCGCGAGCGCCGCATCACGAACCATGTCGTGGTCGCGATGATCGACGACGAGGTGAAGCAGACGCGGTGCTCGACCTGCGACGCCGACCACGAGTACAAGCAGGCGCGCACGCCTGCGCCGCGCCGCCGGAAACCCGAAGGCGCGCTGGCCGGCGACGTCGAGGGCACGCTGCGTCCGCGTCCTGCCGTCGAGGCCGAGGCCGGGATCGAGGAGCACGAGGAACATCACGACGAGCACCATGAAGAGATGGAGGAGCACGTCGACGCCCCGCTCCCAGGCGAAGAGGCGGGCGTGCCGGTGCCGTTAGCGAGCGCGGCGCAGGACGCTGACGTGGACGCCGATGGCGAAGACGAACGCGCTCCCGGCGACGATGAGGGACCGGTTCACCGGCGGTTGATTCGTGCCACGCTGCCACGGCAGGAGGGACAGGTTCCCGAGCGCAAGAATCCCGAGTTCACCATCCGCCAGCCGGGTGGACGCGGCGGTGGTCGCGGCGAGTTTGACGGCAATAAAGCTGGAGGGTTCCGCCCGGGCGGTGGCGGCCATGGCCGGCGGCCGATGCGCGCGCAGGGCGGCGCGTCGGGTCAGACGTCGCGATTCGGCCAGGGCGGTCCACGCACCGGCTCGGGACAAGGCGGCCCTCGACACGGTTCAGGGCAGGGACCGCGACACGGATCGGGTCAGGGCGGCCAACGGCCGGCTGGCAATCGTCCCGGACCCCCCGGCGGCAATCGCGGCGGCGGACGACCATCTGGTGGCGGCCAGGGACGCGGACCCGGCGGCGGCCGCAAGCGCGGCCGCTAATGTCCTTTGGGAATTGACGAATTTACGAATTTACGAATTGCCCAATTCAAGTACCAATTCGTAAATCCGTCAATTCGTAAATCCGTAAATTCCTCATCGCATGTCTGATTTCACAGGGAAGCACGGACTGATTGTCGGCGTCGCCAACAAGCGCTCGATCGCGTGGGCGATTGCGCAGGCGACGGCCAGAGGCGGCGCGCGGCTCGCGCTCACCTATCAGGGACGATTCGAAGAACACGTCAACGAGCTCTCGCAGGGTCTCAGCGCGCCCGCGCTCGTCCTGCCGTGCGATGTCGCGTCGGATGCGGACATTACGTCGGTCTTCGAGAAGGTGGACCAGGAATTTGGCGGCCTCGACTTCGTCGTCCACGGCGCGGCATTCGCGCCGCGCGAAGAGCTGTCGGCGCCGTTCGTGAACACCTCGCGCGACGGGTTTCGCATGGCGCTCGACATCTCGGCGTATTCGCTGATCGCGCTGGCGCGCGGCGCGGTGCCGCTGATGGAAAAGCGCGGCGGCGGCAGCATCCTGACGCTGACCTACCTCGGCAGCGAGCGTGTCTTTCCGAACTACAACGTCATGGGCGTGGCGAAGGCGGCGCTCGAAGCGACTGTTCGGTATCTCGCCGCGGACGTCGGCCCGAAGAACATTCGTGTGAACGCAATTTCCGCCGGGCCGATCAAGACGCTGGCGGCGTCGGGCATCTCCGGGTTCTCGAACATCCTCAACGTCTACCGCGAACGCGCGCCACTGCGCCGGAATGTCGAGGCATCTGAGGTGGGCGAGGCCGCGGCGTTTCTCTTGAGCGAGGCCGGCCGCGGGGTCACCGGCGAAGTCCTCATGGTCGACTCAGGCTTCCACATCGCAGGCATGTAGGTTGCAGCCCTTCTTCAGCCACGAAGGGGGGCGAATGCGAAAACTCAGCTGTTCGAAGTCGTTGGTCGGCGCGCTCGTGCTGGCGGCGCCGCTGTGGGTCGGCTGCGGTAAGACCGTCGGTGAGACCATCGACGACACCACGATCACCACGCGCGTCAAGACCGCGATGCTCAACGATCCCGGCGTCGGCGGCCTGCGGATCGACGTCGACACCTTCAAGGGCGTGGTCACGCTGTCGGGACGCGTCAAGAGCCAGGCCGAGAAGGATCAGGCAATCGCGCTCGCCCGGATGATCAGCGGCGTGATCGAGGTGAAGGACGCGCTGCAGATCGAACCTTGAAAGCGCTCAGGGCTCGGGGTTCAGGCCTCAGTCAGCCTTTGACCTCTGCCCTCCGACCTCTGCCCGGCTATTTGCCCCAGCGTTCGGTGTGGATATGCCGCGCGGGCACGCCGAGCGTCTCCAGCGTCGAGACCGATTCGCTGACCAGCTGCGTCGGACCGCAGATGAAGCAAAGGGTGGCGGTCGGCTCGTGGAGCACGGCCTCGAAATGCGATCGGCCGATCCGGCCGCGGCCGCCCGCCCAGGCGGCGCTGTCATCGCGCGTGACCGTGGGGTGCAGCTCGATGCGCCCCGCGGCCTCGTGCCGCCGCAGTTCTTCGATGAACGCGAACTCGTCGCCGCGGCGCGCGCTGTAGAGCAGCGAGATGCGTTGCGAAAGCTGCGACCGCAGCGTGTGATCGATCATCGCGTGCAGCGGCGCGATCCCCGTCCCGCCGGCGACGAATAACAGCCACGGCTGATCCGGCGACTCGGGGAAGGTAAACGATCCCATCGGACCTTCCAGATCGACCAGCGAGCCTGTCGCCACGCCGGCCAGGTGCTCGCCCAGATCGCCGTTGGCTTCGGTGCCGATCAACAACTCGAGCGTGCCCGTTTCCTTCGCCCGCTCGGGCGAGCAGGCGATCGAGTACGGCCGCCGTTCGCGTCCCCCGTGTGCGCCAATCGTGACGGCCTGCCCGGGGAGGAAGCGCAGCTCGCGCCCGCAGTCGAGTGTCAGCAACCGGGTGCGCGGCGTCACGGCGGCAATGCCCACGACCGGAACCGTGAGGGAAGGCACTGCCGGATTATAGTGTTCGAGCAGATGGCGACCATTCTTCAGCACGTTCCCGCCGGCGAGCGGGTGGGCATTGCGTTTTCCGGCGGCCTCGACACGAGCGCGGCGCTGCACTGGATGCGCGCCAAGGGCGCGATCCCCTACGCCTACACCGCGAATCTCGGACAGCCCGACGAAGTCGATTACGACGACATCCCGCGGCGCGCGCTGCAGTACGGCGCCGAGAAGGCGCGTCTGATCGACTGCCGCGCGCAGCTCGTGTCCGAAGGGCTCGCGGTGCTGCAGTGCGGCGCCTTCCACATCTCCACGGCCGGCGTGCCCTACTTCAACACCACGCCGATCGGCCGCGCCGTCACCGGCACCATGCTCGTCGTCGCGATGAAGGAAGACGACGTCAACATCTGGGGCGACGGCAGCACGTTCAAGGGCAACGACATCGAGCGGTTCTACCGCTACGGCCTGCTCGCGAACCCGAGTCTGAAGATCTACAAACCCTGGCTCGATCAGATGTTCATCGACGAACTGGGCGGCCGTGCCGAGATGTCCGAGTACATGCGGCAGGCGGGCCTGGCGTACAAGATGAGCGCCGAGAAGGCCTACTCGACCGACTCGAACATCCTCGGCGCGACCCACGAGGCCAAGGATCTGGAGCGGCTGAACACCGGCATCAAGATCGTCGAGCCGATCATGGGCGCACCGTTCTGGCGCGACGATGTGCCGATCAGGCCCGAGCAGGTGACGATCCGCTTCGAAGACGGCCACGCGGTGGCCCTCAACGGCATGACGTTCACCGATCCGGTGGAGTTGATGCTCGAGGCCAACCGCATCGGCGGGCGGCACGGGCTCGGCATGAGCGACCAGATCGAGAACCGGATCATCGAGGCCAAGAGCCGCGGCATCTACGAGGCGCCGGGCATGGCGCTGCTCTTCATCGGTTACGAGCGGCTGGTCACCGGCATCCACAACGAAGACACGATCGAGCAGTACCGCGACAACGGCCGCCGTCTCGGCCGGCTGCTCTATCAGGGCCGATGGTTCGATCCGCAGGCGATGATGCTGCGCGAGGAAGCGCAGCGCTGGGTGGCGCGCCTGGTGACCGGTGAAGTCACCCTCGAGCTGCGCCGCGGCAACGACTACTCGATTCTCGACACCACCAGTCCCAACCTCACCTACAAACCCGAACGCCTGACGATGGAGAAGGGCGAGTCGGTGTTCTCTCCCCAGGACCGCATCGGTCAGTTGACGATGCGGAACCTCGACATCACCGACACCCGCGACAAGCTGATGACCTACGTGAAGGCTGGCGTGCTGGCGCCCGCCGGCGGCGCGGCGCTGCCGCAGCTGCGCGAAGGCGGCGCCGAGGAACACGCGAAAGGCGACGGGAAGAAAAGCTAGGCGACCGAGCTGCCGGCTTCGAGCTGGCGCGCGGGATCTGCCTTGCGGCCGCTCTTGTCCAGATACATCCGGCTGTCGGCCTTGGCGAGCAGCGCCTCGTAGCTGTCGCCGTCGTGCGGGAACACCGCCGCACCGGCGCTGATCGACAGTTGCAGGCGTGCGTCGGCGCGCGGCTCGAACAGGATCTGATCGACCGCGTGCTGCAGCTCCACCCGCTTGTTCTCGGCCTCCTCGCGTCCGCAGCCCGAGAGTACGACGATGAATTCATCGCCGGCGTAGCGCACGCAGATGTCGTAGGGGCGGATGGTGGCGCGCAGCGTCTTGGCCACCTCGCGCAGCGCGCGGTCGCCGATGTGATGGCCGAAGGTGTCGTTGATCTCCTTGAAGCCGTTGAGGTCCATCACCAGCAGCGACACTTCCGACTTGAGGCGATCGGCGCGCGCCAGCTCGCGCGTCAGGTGCTGGAACATCGAGCGCGTGTTGGGGAGACCCGTGAGCGGATCGGTGAGCGAGTCGACCTGCGTCTGTTCGAAGACGATGGAATTGTGGATCACGGCAGCAGCCTGCTCGCAGACGCGATCGAGCAGGCGGCGGTGGTCGTCACGATAGAACCCCGGCTCGGTGTGGTAGACGGCCAGCGTGCCGATCAGCCGCTCTCCGAAGATCAGCGGACAGACCAGCGCGGATTCCAGCACCGTCGGCGCCTTCGAGCCCATGGCTTCCATGTCGGCGTTCGGCCGCGCGTTGACCAGCGGCCGGCGATTTCGCGCCACCCATCCGTTGAGTCCCTGTCCACACCGCAGCGCGAGCTGCTGGATCAGCTCTGAGTCGGTGCCCACCGCGAAGCGGCACTGCAGGCTGTCGGTGGCATCCGCATAGAGGAACAGCGCGCACGCCGAATACGGCACCAGCGCCGTCAGCTTCGACGAGATCAGCGCCATCGTGTCGGAGACGCCGAGGCTGGTCCCCATCGTCTGCGCGATCTGGTAGAGGGCGTAGATCTCCTTGTGGGCGATGGCGATGTCTTCGAAGACCGAGGCCTTCGGCCGTTCGGGGATGGTGCGCGAGCCGAGCGTGCGCGCGCCCTCGCCGGCCTGCGCGTCGCCGGTCAGCCGCACCGGCGCATCCATCTCGACGCGAGCCACTTCGGCGCGCAGCGCCGGCAGCGCGCGGACGAACGCATCGACGATGCGCGGATCGAGCGCCTTTCCCGACTCCTGTTGAATGAGCGCGAGGGCGGCGTCCACGCCAATCGCCTTGTGATACGGCCGATCCGAGGTCAGCGCGTCGAAGTACTCGACGATGCAGAGGATCCGGGCACCAAGCGGGATGGCATTTTCTTTCAGGCCGTCGGGATACCCGCGGCCGTCCCACCGTTCGTGGTGGCTCCGGACCAGCGGCGCGACCGGGTAGGGAAACGGAACCGAGGCGATGATCTCGGCGCCCACCTGCGGGTGGATGCGCACCTTCTGGAATTCTTCCGCGGTCAGCGGGCCGGGCTTGGCGAGAATGTGGTCCGGGACCGCCAGCTTGCCGATGTCGTGCAGCAGCGCCGCGGTCCTCACCGCGTGGATCTCGTCCGCGGACATCCCCAGCGCGCGGGCCAGTCCGGTGGCGTAGGTCTGCATGCGGCGGATATGGTTCGGGGCGGTCTGGTCTTTGGCGTCGATCGCCAGCGCCAGCGCTTCGGTCGTCGCGAGATGCACCTCGGACAGGCGCTGCGCGTTGCGGCGCTCGTCTTCGATTTGCCCCAGATACACCCTGTACGCGCCGTTGGCGAGATACAAGGACACAGCCGTCAGCGGCACCAGCCAGAACGGTGACATCGACAACGCCGATGCCGCCATGACCGCGCCCGCTGCGGCGATCGCGCCGCCCACATACGCGCGGGCGGCGAGAGCGTGGTTCATGCCGATGCCTTACTGGGTGAAATCAGGCAGCCAGATGATGGTGACTCGAGCTCTCATGGTCTTCTCCTCGATCGGTAGGCGTCCGGCGATCTACCGGCGCTGATCTTCCGCGGGTGGTCTCGGCCAGAGCACCTGGCCAGCCGCTCCCGTGCTCCACACGATGTTGTCGTCATCGGCGGTGCTCCAGACGATGTTGGTGCTCCACACGATGTTGTCGTCGTCGTTGGTGCTCCACACGATGTTCGTGCTCCAGACGATGTTGTCGCCGTCTGCCGTGCCCCAGAGCGTGCCGTCGCCGCGCTTGGCGCCCCAGATCACGTTCCTGCAGTCGGCGCCGCCGCAGTCGGTGCTCCAGACGATGTTCGTGCTCCAGACGATGTTGCGATCGGCCTCGGTGCTCCAGACGATGTTGGTGCCCCAGACGAGGTTCTTGCTGGCCTGGGTGCTCCACACGATGTTGTCGTCATCGTCGGTGCTCCAGACGATGTTCGCGGCCCAGAGCTTGTTCTTCTTCGCCTGCGTGCTCCAGACGATGTTGTCGCCGTCGTCGGTGCTCCAGACGATGTTGGCCGCCTTCACCCCCCAGACGACCGGCCGGCCGCTGTTCGCGGCCTCGGCGCCCCACGTCGTGCCCAGCGCCCAGGCGTTGCTGCCGGGAAGCGGGATGCCGCCGCCGATGCGCTGGTTGCCCCAGGTGATGTGCTCGCTCCAGGCGATGCGCTGGTTCTCGATCGTGTCGGCGGGCTGCGGCGGTCCGCTCTTCGGCGACTCGAAGAAGCGCGCCATGCGGACGGCGCCGAGCGCGTTGACGAGGCCCGCGCCCTGCGCCAGGAACGACTCGCCGGCGCGGACTTCGGCGGTGTATTGCAGGATGCCCTTGACCGCGTTCGGCGTGAGGTCGGGGTTCTCCTCGAGCATCAACGCGACGATGCCGGCCACCACCGGCGCCGACATGCTCGTGCCGCTCAGGCTGAGATACGGCTTATACGACGTCGCGCGCGTGCCGTCGAGCAGGTAGTCGGGGTACGCCGCGTAGAGCGTGCTGTGCGGATCGGACAGCGACTCGATGCCGACGCCGTATGCGAGGACGTCCGGCTTGGCGGCGAAGTCGATCCAGGTCGGACCCACCGAGCTGAAGCGCGCGCGCACGTCGTCGCTGCGCTTGGCGGTGCCTTCGTGGCTCTCGGCGCCGACCGTCAGCACCCACGGCGCGTTGCCCGGGCACGTGATCCCGCCCCACTGGAACTCGTCGTTGGCGTTGGTGCCGACGTTGCCGGCGGCGGCCACCACCACGATGCCGGCGTCCACGGCGCGCTTGGCGGCGCGCGCGAGCGCGTCGGTCTTGTACGATTCGAACACGCCCGACGCGACCGAGAGGTTGATGATGCGGACGTTGTAGCGATCCTTGATGGCGATGGCGTAGTCAATCGCCGCGATCACGTCGCTGATGTAGCCGTGCCCTTCGGCGTCGAGCACCTTGAGGCCGATCAGGTTGGCCTTCGGCGCCATGCCGGTGCGCTTGCCGTCGGAATCGAAGCCGTTGCCGGCGATGATGCCCGCCACATGGGTGCCATGACCGTAGTCGTCCGACGGCTGCTCCGAGGCCCAGACACGCGGATTGGTGGCGCGGGTGAAATCCCTGAAGTGGACGACGCGCGATTCCATCCGAGGCGACTTCGAGCCGGCGAGATACAGGTCGTCGTGCCAGCCGGTGATCCCCGAGTCGATGATGACGACGCCGATGCCCTGGCCCGAGAGCTTGAACTGCTGGCGTGCGAGCGTCGAGGCGATCGCGGCGCCGGTGCGTTCGAGCGTCGCGAAGGCGTCCCGATCGGGACCGACGCGGAGCACCTGTGGATCGCTGGCGATGGCGGCAAGCGCGGTGTTGTCGATCTCGGCGGCCTGCGAATGTCCTTCCGGCAGCTGGCGTCCAGCGACGCCGCGCAGCCGCGTGATCACGCGGGCGTCAGGCGCATCGCGAAACTCCACGATCACGTGCGACCGTCCGGTCAGCGCGTGCGACCGGACCTGCAGCAGGGGATCGAGTTTGCCCGCACTATTCGGTTGGCTCCATGCCGGAGCCGAAGACGCCACGAGCAGTGCCGTGGCAAGCGCGATGCGGGCCCCAAGTCGGGAGCGAGACTTTTTGGGCATAACGTAGCGGATCCAGTTCCGCAAAAGCTCTGCCGTCGAACGTGCGGGTCGCCGCACGTCGCCGTAAAGAGCTAGGAAAAGAGAGGTTACTCCGTCAGGAACTGAATCGGCGTGAAGAATCGCAGATGTAGTCTCGCGCAGGGCGTGTGCTGGAACAGCACAAGGCGAGGCCGAATTGGTATGCGCAAACTACTGACTCTGTAGGACAAACGCGGTGGTCAGGTGCGTGTCTGGCTATGCCCTGGTGCGCGACGGTGCTCTATTTTCGTGCTCGAGACCGTACTCGACGATCTTGCGGTAGAGGGTTCCGCGACTGATCTCGAGGACCCGCGCCGCCTCCTTTTTGTTCCATCCGGAGGCCTCCAGCGCGCGCATGATGTGAGCCCGTTCGGCCTCGCGCAGTGTCGGAAGTCTGGGCGGATCGTCGGAGGGCCGGCCAGTGTTGGCGTGGAGGAACTCGACGTCGGTGTCGCGGATCACCCGCCCCGGCGCCGAGAGCGCGGCCCGCGAGACGGTGCTTTCGAGCTCGCGGATGTTGCCCGGCCAGGGGTAGTTCTGCAGCAGCGTCATCGCCTCGGGCGACAGCGTCTTGCCGTCGAGCGGCAGGCCGTTGCTGGCGCAGTAGCGCGCGAGAAACCGCGACGCCAGCACCGGGATGTCGAGCGGCCGCTCGCGCAGCGACGGCAGTCGAATCGCGAAGGCGTTGACGCGGTAGTACAGGTCCTCGCGGAACCGCGCGTCGCGGACGAAGAGATCGAGCGGCCGATTCGACGCCGAGATCAGCCGGAAGTCCACCTGCACCGATTTCTGCCCGCCGAGCCGCTCGAAGCGATGATCCTCGAGCACGCGCAGCAGCTTGGCCTGCGAGACGAGCGACAGGTCGCCGATCTCGTCGAGGAAGAGCGTCCCGTGGTTGGCCAGCTCCAGGCGTCCGGGCTTGCGATCGTGGGCGCCGGTGAACGCGCCTTTCTCGTATCCGAAGATCTCGGACTCGAACAGCGTGTCGGGCAGCGCCGCACAGTTGACCGCCTGGAATTTCTCGCGCCCGCGGCGGCTCAACTCGTGGATCATCCGCGCGACCACTTCCTTGCCCGAGCCGGTCGGTCCGAGGATCAGCACCGAGATGTCCGACTTGGCCGCGGTGCGGATCCACTCGAAGACGATCAGCATCTTCTCGTCGCGCCCGATCATTTCCCTGAAGCGCTGGACCGAGGGCGCCTGGTCTTCGGGGCTGATGGTGGCGCGGCGCTCGAGGAAGGCGTCGAGCAGCTGCGCGGCGGCCTCGCGGTCGGGGCGCTGGGCGATGTAGCGGCTGGGCGGGCCGGGCGCGCGCCTGACGACGCCGAACTCGACGAGCTCGTTGAGGCAGTTGTCCACGTCGAGCCGCATGCGGCCGAAGGTGGACATCAGCGAGTCGACGTCGAACGACTCCTGCGGCCGCGCGTACAGGAACCGGAGCAACCCCGCCCGCAGCGGCGACTGCACGAGCGTGCGGAAGCGCGTGTCGACGTCCGCCGGCGGTTCCGGCCGGGGCACGTCGGATGCGGGTCGGTGAGCCGTAGTGAGGTCGTCCGCGGCCATACAGGCTTTACGGCTGGCTTATCGGCGCCAACACGCCACACCGACAGCCGACCCTGCGACCGAATGCCCTCTGCTCGTTCGGGGCAGGCGGTCGGGATGCTAAAGTACGGACCGTGCCCCACCGCGCTCCTGGCGCGCCGCACGGACGCCGCGCCAGTCACCTGTCAGGCAAGCCAATCCGGTATTACCGCCCGCGAGGCAGCGCCGACATCCGGCATCTGATCGATGAAGGATTCCAGGCGTTCAACGCCGCCCGCCTGGGCGAGGCGTGCCGCATCTTTACCGACAAGATGCTGCTGCCCGAGCACGACACCACCATCGGCCTGACCATCGCCGGCGCCATGACGCCCGCCGGTCTCGGCGGCTGCGTCGTCGAGCTGATGGAACGCGGGCTGGTGGACTTCGTGATCAGCACCGGCGCGAACCTCTATCACGACCTGCACTACGCGCTGAACTTCACGCTGCACCGCGGATCGCCGTTCGTCAACGACGTGGAGTTGTACGAAGACGGCGTGATTCGCATCTACGACGTGCTGTTTCCCGCGAAGGTCCTGCTCGAAACCGACGCCTACATCCGGGACTTCCTCGTGCGGTCCGGCATGAATGGTCCGGTGTCGACTGCGGAATTCCATTACGCCCTCGGCCGCGATCTGATGGCAAGGCAGCCGGGCTGCGAGCAGTACTCGGTGGTGGCGGCGGCGGCCGCGACCGGCGTGCCGCTGTTCACCTCGTCGCCCGGCGACAGCTCGATCGGGATGAACATCGCGTTCCACGAGCTGATGAACGACAGCCGCCTGATGATCGATCCCAACAAGGACGTCAACGAGGTGTGCGCGTTCATCCTCGCGGGCAAGAAGAACGGCTGCGTGATCCTCGGCGGCGGCTCGCCGAAGAACTTCTACCTGCAGGGACAGCCGACGCTGTGGGAGGTCTACGGCATCCCCAAGGGCGGCAACGACTACTTCATCCAGATCACCACCGACCAGGTGGTGTGGGGCGGCCTCTCCGGCGCGACGCCCGCCGAAGCGGTCAGCTGGGGCAAAGTGAATCCCGGCGTGCTGCCCGACACCGTCGTCAGCTACTGCGACTCGACGATCGCGTTTCCGCTGTTCTGCGAATACGCCGTCGGGTCCGAGCACTCGACGCGGCCGCGCAAGGAGCTGGTGCACAAGCGGGACGCGCTGGTCGCCGCCCTGAAAGAGGAAGCGCGGACGGCGACGCGCGAGCACCCGGAGCCCGACGATCCGGTGGACACCATGCCTGACCTGGAGCGTCACCGGTAATGGGCACGCTGGCGTCGGAGCTGGGACCGCACGCCGAGCGCATTGCCGGCCAACCGCGCATCTACGTCGATGCCAACGTCCCCGTCGGTCTGGTCGCCTTCATGCGCACGCGGCTCCACTGGGACGTGCTGTTCGTGATCGAACACGACGATCTGCGGCGCGCCTCCGACTACGAGTATTACCGCCTGGCGCGTGAGCTGCGCCGCACGCTCATCACCTTCGATCGCGATTACCTCGACGACCGCAAGTTTCCGCCGAGCGCCAGCGGCGGTGTGCTGGTGATGACCGCGCCCGAGGAGCGCGGCTACATCGCGATTCTCACCCGCGCACAGCAGCAGCTGTTCCACTCCGAGCAGCTGCCGCTCGAAGGACGCAAGCTCCACGTGCATGTCGATTGGACCGGCGGCGCTACAATTCACCCGTGATTCTCGGACTTGAAGTCCGCGACGGCGCGATCGCCGCGGTCACCGCCAACGAAAACGGCGACGTCCTCGCGCGCGGTCTGCAGCCGGGCGCCAGCGCCGCCGCCGCGGCCGAGGCGGTGCGATCGGTCAATGGCGCCGGCTCGACGCGGCTCGGCGCGGCGGTCAAAGACCCGCGCGATCCGGCGTTCACCGAAGTCATCACCGCCGCCGCCGGCGCGGCCGGCGTGCAGAGCTCACCGCGGGTCATCACCTGCGGCACCGCGGTGGCGCTGGCGGAGCAGTGGTCGGGCGCGGCGCGCGGCGCGAACCATGTGGTGGCGCTGACGGTATCCGACCGCGTTCATGCGGGCATCGTCTTCGACGGAAAACCCTTCGAAGGGGCGCACGGCCTCGCCGGCGCCGCGGGATGGCTGGCCCTCAATCCGGTCGAGCGCGAGGACTATCGAAAGCTCGGATGCCTCGAAGCCGAGATCGGCGCGCCCGGGATCGTCCGCAGGCTGGTGTGGCGCCTCAAGGCCGGCGACATGTCCCGCGTGCTCGACGTGGCCGGCGACATGTCGGCGATCACCGTGCAGCAGATCTTCGATGCGGCTCGTGAAGGCGACGGCGTGGCGATCTCGGTCGTGCGCGACACCGCGCGCTACATCGGCATGGCGATCGGCAACCTCGTCTCAGTCGTCGATCCTGACGTCGTGATTCTCGGCGGCCTGATGGCCGATGCGGCCGACCTTCTGCTCGAGCCCGCGAAGGCCGAGGCGGCCCGCCGGATGCCGGCGGCGGTCGCGGGGACCGTACAGATTGCGCCGGCCACACTCGGCGGCGATGCCGCCGCGCTCGGCGCCGCCCGCGCGGCCATGCTCGCCACATGATCGTCGTCGCCGGCGGCGACCTCGTGCTGCCGGATCGCCTCCTCACGAACTCGTCCCTGATCATCGACGGCAACCGGATCGTGGCGGTCGAGCCGACGCCGCGCGTCGATGCCGCCGGCGCGACCATCGTCGACGCGACCGGTTGTTACGTCGTGCCCGGATTCATCGACGTCCACGTGCACGGTGTCGAGGGACGCGACACGCTCGACGGACCAGGCGCGATCGCGGAGATC
>JADMIO011081491.1_pt1 | contig 18721 bp, 17 predicted proteins | sample 8958161 | NCBI WGS metagenome assembly JADMIO01 (sample SAMN16585339, study PRJNA669376) | soil metagenome | isolation source: Crop rotation soil | place: USA: Cullars Rotation, Alabama | collected 2011 | reverse complement strand
CCGCGACTTCAAGTCACGTGAATTCCAAGCTTCGGATCCCACTGTGCTGGAAAGGATTTCAAGCGGCGGGCACCAGAGGCGCGACGCTCGTCTCGGCTCGTTCAACAGGTATCGATGAAATCAAGATCCATGGGCAGTATACAAAAATCAGGGCTGAAATTTTGAATCTAGAATCTCTCTCGGCACATGCCGATTACGTCGAATTGCTCTCGTGGCTCGGCTCAAGTGAACTCAAACCCCGGCGAGTTTTCATTACACATGGTGAGCCTGATGCAGCGGATGCACTTCGGCGACATCTGGCTGAATCCTTTTCTTGGAATTGTCTCATCCCGAGCCTCGGCGATGTCGTTGAGCTGACTTGAACTGAGCCGGGCGGAGTGAGCTGGGCCGGGCGGGGCCTGGCCTGGCCTGGCCTGAACAGATTCTGTTTGCTGAGACGAAAACTGGGACATATCACCAGCACGATGGGTCGGATTGTCTCATCGTTCGCGAGCAAATCGTTAAAATCTTTGCGCAGGCCGGTATGCGAGTTGCACTAAGGCACTCTTTAGATAGCGACTGTCAAACTGCGATTGCGACGCTCAACATGCGCGCTTCGGTTTGCGAGCTAGAACGGTTTTGGTCTGCACACACTTAAACAGATGGTGAAAGAATGGAATTGAGCTCGAGAGAAATTTGGACGGTCTTACATGGAATGGTTCTTGGTGCCGTATTTTTACTCGCGTTTGGCGGCGCGGTCACCAACCTCTATGATCTCAATGGCCGTTGGTTGACACCAGCTGGCGCGATCTCGAATGGGAAACGCTTGCGCATTGGACTTTGGACAATGGCGGTCATTGCGTGGGCGACCGTCATTACGGGAACTTGGGTTGTCTATATTTGGTATCGGGCGAAAGCGCCACCGGGAGCGGATCTAATCGGCTATCCAAAATCGTTTTTAATATCGAAACCGTCAACGAGTGGCTGGCACGACTTCGGCATGGAATGGAAAGAACATGTCTCTTGGATTACCCCGATGATCATTACCTCGCTTGCGTTTTGTGCCCAGTATTATGGACAGGAACTTAAACGCCTTCCGCGAATGAGGCAAACGATGCTCCTGTTGTTGGTCTTGGCATTTGCCGGTGCCGCATCAGCTGGGATTTTCGGGGCATTCATTAATAAAGTCGCCGCTACTCGCTAATCAATTTTTATAGATAAATACGGAGTTCGAAATGAAATCACAGATTCTTTCCGCATCCACTGCAGCCGGCGAAACCTCGTTTACGGAAACACCTGATCAGCCGCTCAAACCAAATGGCGCTCCGATAGCTGCCTTGGTCTCCGCCGGAATTGGTGCATTCATATTTGGTTTGCTGATCATTCTCTCTGAAGCCAGTCCGCACTTTTTGAAGCCTGCGTTGACGTTGTCAAATGATGTGGGGCCACTTTCTGGAAAGACCGTTTTCGCCGTCATCGCCTACGCGCTTTCATGGCTCATTCTCGCGGCAAGTATGGGACGTCGTCATGTCAATGAGCGAGCTTGGACGTACATTGCATTCGCATTGCTTTTGGCTGGCTTCATAATGACATTCCCGCCGTTTTATCAGATCTTTACTGTTGCGCCTTAAGACTTTAGAAAGCGGAGGCCGAATTGAAAATCGTTTTAACAGGCGGTCCGTCGGCAGGGAAAACATCCGTTGTTGAGATCCTCACGCGTTCGCAGAGCCACCGCCTCCGCGGGGTGCCGGAAGCGGCATCCATTCTTTTTCGCGGCGGCTTTCCGAGGGGTGCGGGCGTTGATGCTCTCAAGTGCCAGCAGCGAGCGATTTATCATGTTCAGAGAGAACTCGAAAACCTCGCGTTAATGCAAAGCCAAGGACGTCATGTGATCTGCGACCGCGGTTCACTCGACGGCATCGCGTATTGGCCTGGCCCGGAGTCGGAATTTCTTCAAGCCGTACAAAGCACAATGGAAGAGGAAATCAAGCGCTACGATTGGGTTATTCACCTCGAATCGGCGAGATCGCATGACTATCAAACATCTGACGTTCGAATCGAGTCAGAAAGCCAAGCGAGCGTGCTCAATGAGCGAGTGAAACAAGCATGGCGGCTGCATCCGAATCGCCTGATCATTCCCAATTCGTCAAGTTTTCTCGAAAAAGTGAATAAGGCAGTGGATCTTGTGGATTTCATTCTCACCGGGCGTTCGCCCGATGAGATCCGCGAGCTGTTGAAGCTGAAGCACGATTGATCGACAAGATCTCTGTTCGTCAGTCGACCTTTCAGATGCCCGCATTTGCCAAAGTCTGAGCGATCGTTCCGATCGGCGAATCATAAATGGCTTCGCGGATTCGGTCTTTAAATGTTTCGAGCTGTGGCGAAGGCTCAGCGGCGATTATACGTAGCATATCTTCCGTCGTCACAATGCCGATAACGGCTGTGGCCCTTGTTACAATCAAAGAAGAAATTTTCTTATCGATCATTATTCGTGCGGCCACTGCGATCGTCGCACGCTCGTCGATTGTTTCGATGGGCCAGCTCATGTAATCACGGACGCGCGAATTGGGATCGAATTCAGGCTGAGGCGCTTTCCCGCTCGTGAAATCCGGTTGGTCAATGTGCATTGCCCGATAGAAGTCATGATCTGAAATAATCCCGACGATCATCCCGCGGTGATCGACCACCGGTAGGTGTCGAATGCGTTTATCGGTTATAAGCCGATAGGCCGAACCGAGCTGTTCGCTCCAATGAATACAAATCAGATCGCGCGTAACCAGATGCGAAAGCGATTTACTCATACTTCCCCCTAGCTCTGATAAAGGAGCAAAACCCACGCCAACGTGGAGCGCTTACAGTTCTGCATAGAGAAACCTGACGGGAAATCTTGTCCCATTGATCTTTTCTCAATCGAAGTGGATCGAAATCTATTGAAACCCATCGGAACCAATCGAGACCAATCAGAATCAATTGAATTCAATTGGATTCAATTGGAAATTATTGAAACCGATCGAACCCTACTGGAACCGATTGGAACTGATTGGAACCGATTGGAATAGTCGGAGATGATCTTGCTCCATTTTAGATCGACTTTGTGTTCTAGAGATGTAAGGACTAAAGTAAGATTGATCGATTGATGATGGATGGATGGATGGATGGATGGTGGCGTGTGGTGGTCTTCAGGTGGAGGAATGTCGCGTTTGGAGTCATGATCTCCGGAGTTGCATGGGCGCATGAGGGACACCATGTCAGTGCCGAGGGCCACTCACAAGAAGTGAAGTTGGCGGAAGTAAAACCGAAATCGAAACTTAAAGACACCTATCGGGACATCGCAAAAGTCTACGACTCCGAAGTTCGACAAATTTTCGAATCTAAATGTGCCGACTGCCACTCCAACGAGGCGCCAATGCCTTGGTACTATGCCATTCCGCTTGTCAATCGATTGCTTGATCACGATCGGACCGAGGCACAAGAGCATCTTGAAATCTCCAAAGGCTTTCCATTCGCAGGACACGGAACTCCCGATGAGGATCTTGCGGCGATTGATCAAGCGGTGAAAAAAGACTCGATGCCGACGCGATTTTACCGACTCATGCACCCGTCAACAGCACTATCGAAGGATGAGAAAAAGCGTATTCTCGACTGGACGGAGCGAAGTCGAGCGGAAATCAGCAAGGCGATTCGGGAGTGAGCCGAGTGTTCGGGATGGCGTCGGCGGATCTGGCGTGCAATTTCTCGCGTATGATTTGTAACGTGAGAATTATGAGCATTCGAATTAGAAGCATGCGAATTAGAAGCATGCGAATTAGGTGCGCCGACACGTGCCGTCCGGAAGTGAAGTTGCCTCGTTGTGCTCGAAAATATTTTTATTTTTTTTATTGACGAGTTGTTTTCAGAGAAAATCAGATTTGTTTGATCCTATCTTGAGGATGACGTTTAAGGCTTAAGACGACGCTTTAAAATGGTGATGCCGACTCAATTCCATAAAATCTTGAAGCAGGCGATTGCTGTTCAGTCTGCTCGATCCTCGTGCGCTCAAAAACCGGTGGTATAAATATTCTTGTGAGAGAGCGAGCAAGCAAGCGAGAGAGTCTGATGCTCATGCGAGGTAAAAGCGATCGAGTCCGGCAAGGCGACCGTTCCCAGGACCGTTCCCAGGACCGTTCCCAGGACCGTTCCCAGGACCGTTCCCAGCCGGCATCTTAGTCAGCGGCGCCGAGCCTTGCGAAAAATCTTAGAAAGAGTCCGCGCGATGCCGCGATGACTTTTTTCCGCCATTTTTCTTCATGGGGGAAAAATTTTTCGAGAAAGTCAGCCTTCGCTTTTGTCTCGAGCTGCTGGTTGACGAAACCGAAAAGCAGGCCTTGATGATCGATGAGCCATCGATTGATGCCTTCGATTTGCGCTTCGGCATCATGGCCGAGCGTTCCGAATTCTAGTGTCATCGCGCAGATCTTTTGTTGCTTGTGTGCCAGCTGCGGAAAGATGCCATTCAATGTGCCGTGGGTCTCATAGAACCCTTCGGCGTCGGCGGGGGTGAATTCGTAGAACTCCTTGTCTTTCGCTGGATCAAAAAGCTTTGTAAACAAAGACGGATCGATTTCGTCAGGTTGGCCACTGCCCAAAAGATGAAGGCGTCCACGATGACCGAGGCCCGTATGAAGATCGAGCAAGATGACGCTTGTGTACTCGGGCATATGCGTGCGAAGCCAATCGATGAGCGCCTGGGATTGCGGTTCCGGTTCTGTGCCGCCGTATTCCAGATTCTCGGGGTGGTCAAACTGCCCAGGTGCCACCGACTTGATCAGTTGATCGAGCGAAACATCGTCGAAAAAGACGCCGCCATTTTCAATTCGCATCGCTTGCAGAAGATGACTTCGATCCGAATCGACCGGCTTTTTCGGCATGAATCTCTCATGCAGGATTCGCGAAGCCTCGTTTTTACGCTGATAGAGAGATGGATGGGCAAAGAAATTCCGGTTGAGATTGATATTCGTTTCCGTGCCACGGCGATGATGTTTAAATCCAAAAGGATTCATCGAATGCACAATAAAAAGCCCGGTGTGTTCCCGGTCGATTTTCGGAAGTATCTCGGCAAAGAACATCGACTGGATCGCTGCACCAGCGTAGGCCTCGATCCCATGAATACCTGATGATAAGACAATCAGTGCCTTTGGCTGCGAGTTTGGCGGCAAATAAATGTGGTCGACGAATAAATCATCGTCTTGTCGTCCCGGAACCTTCCAGCTACCAAGCACGACCGGCTTTTGATTTATGGTTTTCACCGAGAGGGTTTGCGCAAAGGAATTGAACCGACGGCGCGAATCCGCATAATCGGTGGGAAAGTAGGCGAGATCTTCGTCTGACGTCAATGGGTTCACGGCCGTCATCATGGCAGGGTCATCTGACTCGGTCAAATTAACGCGACACAAATCAACCAGCGCGGCGGTTTGTCGGTGAGGCATCTGGAAATGGAAAATAATAGGTCGCATTTGGCCCGGCGCCGTAGACATCAAGCCGGCTGTTTTCGAGAGCGGAAGCTTTCAATGAGCGAAACTTTTTTTCGGTAAATCCGATCGCCGTGCAGGCTTCACTCCGAGTGAAGGGCTGCCCGAAGCCAAAATGGCGAAGAAGTTTTTCTAATGCGAGAGTGTTTTGATCGATGATCGGCCGCACTTTTGGAACCAGAATCGAGAACTCGCCAGTCACGCTTAATTTATAGCCTCGACGCGAATGCGTGATTTCAGCGGGAATCTTGGCTTCGCGCAGAAAAGTTCGCACCCTCATCAGCGATTTTCGCACTCGGGTCGGCGAAGAAAAAATATCAAAGTGGTTTTGCGGATGAAGCTCGGCAAATAAATTGCCGATTGTGAGAGGTTGATAGAAATCGCGTGAGAGAATTTCAAGCATGCGGTGAACATGACCGCCGAAACGGAATCCGCGTTCAAGCTGATGGCTGGCCGAGAGCCGGCCCGTAAGAATATCGAGACAGCGAAAAATAGGGAGAAGCGTCGATTCTGGCTCTGAAACTCTCTTCGGACTCAATCTAAAATTCAAGCCAGAGCTTAGATCCGATCCCAAGGCATAACTTTCAATTTCAGGTTCAACGCCGAGGCGACGGGTCATCGATTCTCGGTAGTCGGCAAACGGCGTTCCAAAGTACAGGTGATGGAACGCATCTTTATCGAAGGCGACCATGAGAGCATGAAAGTCGGCGTCGCGAATGGCTTCGGGCTGGCCGATTTTAACTGCCTCGGCACGGAACGCGTGCAGGGGTGCTGGGTCTTTACTTTCATAGGCTTGGAGCACGGCGAGCCATTTTTTGACAAAGATTTGATCGAGCGATTGCGGAGAATCCGAACCGCCCGCCGCGCTGTCGAGGCACCTTCGTGCCGCCAATAGATCGCCACGAGAGAGATAAAGTTGCGCCGCGAGTTCTTGTGAATTGGCGTGCAGGCGGGCAAAGCCATTCTCTTTGGCTGTAGCGATACATTCGTTGATGAGATCTAACGCTCGCACATGGTCTTCAATGAAAACAAGTGCGGCTGCCAGGTTCACGCGTCCGACAAGGCCGAGGTACGGCGTTGGCTGATTTTGGATGAATTCTTCGAGCCGCGGAATTGACTCTCGATACCGCCACTGATTGAAAAGACAGAAAGCTTCGTAAAGCCTAATTTCAGGAACCTGTCTGACATCAATCTGCGAAAGGGTCTCTTGCGCTTCCACGACGGCGCCGCAACGCTGGAGCAAGGTCGCGTATTCCGCAAGTTCAGACGGTGTCGCGGGCAGTGAGGCCCTCAGCGCGCTATTCCGGACGATCGGGGTCAGGACTCTTAAGCCGAATGAGATCATGCCGGTGCGGCGCCCGAAATTGGCGAAGCGCAATCGATAGGCACGCGGAATTCGTGCCGTGTTCAATTTTGCAAGGCGCTTGGCGGCAGCACCCGAGTGCCCTGCGCGGATTTCACTTTCGCAAAGTTGCAGCAGATCTTCGAATGCGCTCACGGTCCTTCTTCTTATTTAATAATTTATTTGATTATTTATTTAAATCTGAATTTGTCTCGTACGTCTTTGAGCGAGAGCGGTATATTTGTGACCGTAAATAGAATTGAATTCTCAGCATTCGATCCGGGTCCGACCGTCAACGAATTCTTGAGATAATCGACTCTCGACTTCGGATTGCAAAACGGGCATGTTTCGACCTGATAGCGGTTATCGATGAGGTGAAAATAGGATGATGAATCCGCAACCCAAAGTGAAGAGCCTGCGCCGAGAGACATTGCGCCGTAACCGTTAACGCCCGCGAGCATGCCGAAGGCCCAAATCGCGGTCATATCCGGATTGAGGCTCATGAGGGTCCTATAGAAAATTCGCGTGTTGTTGCCGGCGACCCAATGACCGTGCAAGAGCAGTGAGCGATCGGCGCGCTCGGCGATTTCTTCAAAAGCCTGCCCGCTGTTGCCGCCGAGATCGAAACTCAGCGCGAGGTCGAGGGCGCCGCTGCCGTTAATTCTTGCGATGGTCGCGACCTGGGTGCTCACTCCGCTGCTGTTGGTGATAAGGCGACCGGCGACAAGCAGGCCTCCATCCGCGCCGGCGGCAATACCGAAATATTCGGGTTGGCTGAACGGCTTTGGATCGCTTAGCTGTCTTGACCAATTGACCACGCCATCTGCGGAAAGACTTGCGACGCGGCTTCCGAGTCGACTGACGACTCCGCCGCCCGCCGCGAGCGCCGCGCGCGACGTGAGGCCGAGGGAATCCATAGATTCAGCAAAGGTTCGCTGCCAAACGATCGCACCGTCGCTGTCAAGTTTTAAGACAACAGGTGAGAGGCCACTGTTTGAGCTTCGCCTGACCCAGCCGGAAACAAAAAGACTTCCGAGTCCGTCGGCGGCGACACAGTCAAAGCGTGTTTCAGTTGAACCGTCGAGCGAGTAGCTACGAGCCAATCGAATGTTTGCACTGGCGTCCATGAAAGCGACCAGACCCGCGACGGTCGTGACACCTGCCGTATCTTGGGTCGTAGATTGCCCCACGACAGCCAACTCGCCCGTCGAAGTGAGAGCTCCGAATTTGAAGCCGTAGGCCGTGCCCTCCGGGAGATTCGGCGCTTGGGCCCAGCTGATGGTGTAGCTGCTGTTAATTCTTGCGATCGAGAATGTGTCAACAAAGAACGCTTCTCCGTTCGTGTCCTCGACGATCGCCACTGGATTTTGACCGAGCAATTGATCAGTTCCGCTGCCCAGTAAATAATAAACCTTTTCATTGTAGAGAATCGAAAATCCGTCGGCAGAAATCGCGCCCTGGATCGGCCGACCGCCGGGAATATCGACGCAATTTTCGCGAAGCAGGGTCATCAATGAGAGATTGAAATTGATAGTCGATTCAGTCTTTGTTCCGTCGGGACAAATTCCATCCGCAAGGTTATGGAGGTAAAGCTTGCCATCATAACCTACACCGTTGCCATTGCCGGGCGGAAGCTGAGTCGCACTGCTGGCTCCTTCGTTTTCCGCCGAGCCGATGCAGTTTTGAAATGAAAGGACCGCAAGGCTTGCAAGAAGTGCAAGAGGCAGCGATTTCCTGAAACTCGGCGAGCCCACTATTTTCCCCCGAAACCGTTTGTCATCTGCCACCAGACGACAATGCAAGCTTCGCTTTTAGTATCTCAGAGAAACCCGCTCGCGCCATAGACGACTTGTGATAGCGGCTGCTTCTTTCGAAAATCGTTTCAAAGTGAAATGAATTCGTAAATTCGTCGGTGTTTTCTCGATTCGAGACGATCTCGCCCGAGATGTCACTCCAAGGTAAGTGGGATTCGACCTAAATTGGTTTCAGACGGCGAGCAGCCGAGCAAAAAAGAAGCTGCGGACAAATCGCCGTCTGGGGGATCGAAAGATGATGACAATGGAAGCAAAAAAATGGATCGGATCACAAGACGTCAAAAGTAGAGCTTCAACGCCTTCGCCATCACTCGGCGGAAAGAATGGCATCTCGCTCGACACAATTCGCAGCATTGAATGGCTTCACGCCAACGCCGTACTCATCTCGTATGACACCGACGCAGGACTCAAAATTCTTGAAATCAACGCTGACGCCGCATCCCTGAAATGGCTCGTCGACGCCCTAACGCAACGTCTGATCGGCATCTCGCTCGACCCACGCTGACGGCTCTCGCTTCGCCATCACGGATGATGGTGATACCCCTCGTTCAGGCGTCTAAGCGTGTAGGAGTACAGGCATTGAATCACGCGACTCGAGATGACGTCTGACTCGCGATTGTAACGCGATAAAAGGTATGGTTGCCGACCCCAACACGTTGAAGTCGACCGGATTCAAGTCCCCAATTGACCAGGCGTTGAATCGTTGTTCGGCTCAGACCCACGCGTAAGCGCGCTTCCTTGGCAGTGAATTCACCACTTGGTTTAAAGGCATCGACGAGCGATTCGAAATGTAAACTCATGAAATCCACTTGATGGCGCAAGAACGGAACGCGAAACGAAAAGTCGCCGTTGATGCGAAGCGAATAATAGGTCCGTTGTTCATGGATTGAAACCGGGATCCTCTCGCTTTCGAGCCAGCGCCGAGTGCGACGGATCAATTGGCGTACACGCAAGGGCGAAGATGCGACGTCAAAATGTTCAGTCGGAAACAATTCGCTGAATAATCCCGCGATCCGCAGAGGACTGTAGAAATCGCGTAAGAGGATATCGATAAGTTGATGGCATTTGCGACCCGGAGCGAGGCTGTTTTCGCCATCGATCTTGCCCGTCAGGAGATCGAAGCGCCGAGACGCCTTGGGCCCGAGAATATAGGTTTTTTGATCCGGAGACTGATCGAATTCCAGGCAGATTTGCCTGCGGAATTCCTCGAAAGGTGATCCGAAAACCAAATGTTTGAAAAGAACGTTGTTGAATTTCACCCGCAGCGAATAGAGATCGGCTTCGCGAATACCGTCGTAATCGTTTACGAGAATCGCATGTTCGCGGAAACGATTGACGGGCTCGGTCGAACCGGTTTCGAGACTCTCAAGAAAGGCACGCCACTTTAGCGTATCGGTTCGATCGTGAGTGCTGAGAGATGTTTTGAGGCGATCGGCTGCATCGAGATCGTTACGGGCAGCATTGAAGTCCCGCTCATGAAGATGGACTTTGGCTCGGATTGAGTGACAGTGGCTTTTTAGCCGTAAACTGGTTTCGTCTGAATTCAGAGTTTCCTCGAGGCAGTCTTTCGCTTCCGCGCCAAGTCCGGCCCCGGCCAGCGCAAATCCGAGGTTCGCCCTGCCTACATGCCGCGCGTAAGAATCGATCGGTTCTTTCAAGTATCGCTCAAGCAGTGCAATCGCGATCGTGAATTCGAATCGGCTGAAGTGCAGGAACGAGCGGTAAAGAAGGGCCTCGGGAGCTTTGCTTGTATCGACGGATACAAGTAATTTCGCCGCTTCGTTTGCTGCGCCTGCACGCAGCAGGAGAACCCCGTATTCCGCGACTTCGTTTGCTTGCACGGAAGCGCCGCTGGGATTGTAAATCGGATTTACATTCGCCGAAAGTAAGGTGAGTCCTCTCGAATAAAGGCCGGCGCGGCGACAGAGTTTCGCGAGTGGCAGGCGCCACTCCCGAGGGACTTTCGCTGTATTGATTTTCGAAAAGCGGACGTAGACCTGTTGGCGATGGCCACTGCGGATCTGGTCGTCACATTCCGCGATGAGCTTTGCAAAATCGATCATCCCGCCCTCTACTCACCTATCGGCAAGTTTCCAGGACGGCAGAAGGCTTCGATCTCATTGTCGCGATCTGAGACGAGTGTTGCCGAAGTCTTACTTACGTTCTTACTTAATGCAATCCTCGAAATTGAACGGCTTGATACAACTCTTCGCCTTGGCTGCCATTTTGGAATCGGCGGGGTCTTGGCCTTTTACGCCGGAGTCCATTCTGCACAGTGCTTCGTCGACGCTTGTCTGCATGCGATTCGTTTTGCAAACGCTGAGAGTATTGCCGACGCTACTATCGGCTTTACTCGCGGTGTTTATGGCACCTGTGGAAGGCGTCGAAGGAGTTGACGATGTCGACGCCGCTCGCGATGTTGATTTCATAAAGTCGGCATAAGCTGATTTAAGTTTCGCATCGGATTTGATTTCCGCCGCCAGGACTTCCGCAAGCTGAGATTCGCCGTCATAGGGACCGGCCTCGCGCACAAGCGGAAGAAGGCTCGTGAAGACCTTCAGTCGAGTTGGATCGCTCTTTGGTAGTTTCGTGAAGTTTTCGAGCGCTTTGGCGGCTTCGATTGCGAGAAGGCCGCCTTTCGATCGATCCGCTTCGTTTTTGAAATTCAGAGCTTGAAAACTTTTTGTCATTTTAATCGCGGAATCGCAAGCCCCGCATGTCGCCATTGCAAATGACGCCGAGCTCATTCCTGAGACCACGATGAGGCCGAGAGCCATGAAACCGAATTTAAAGTTCTGCATTTTCATAACGTACCTCAAGTTTATTGGCGTTACTTAGCAGGGCAGCTGTTCGCGTATTGCTGAATCAGAGCGCGTCCAGGAACAAAGATCGCGAGCAGGTTACGAACGTGTGACACATTCTTTCCGCCCGACCAGCCGATGGCGGGTTCACGCGTTCGTGCGTCGGTATAATAGTAGCCGTCGCCGCCTTTGATCGTCACATGGCCCAGCCAATTGCCGGGAGGGTGCCCGAAGTTTCCATTGCGGAAATAGGCATCTGTATTCGGTCCACGAAAGATCAAAATCGCGCCAGCCGGCGCCTTTTTGATATCTTTAAGGCCGGAGTCAACAAAACCATGTTCTTTCAGTCTGTTGATGTAATCGACCGCGTTGCCCAGACCGTCGGTAACATTGCCGACTTTCGAGCGCTGCAGGCTGTGGCGAACACCAAGTGCGCAAAGACCACCGCTCGTCGATCGGTTATTCCATTCTTCGGCGACGCTTTCTTTTGCGGCCTTCAAAATGATTTTCTCCGCACAATTCGGTGCAAGAATGTCAATTTGTGGCGTGAGTTTTAGGGTCGGTTTTGCCTCCGGAGCCGGCGTTGCGATCGGAGTAACTGTGACAGGCTTGGCAGCGGGGGGTGCAGGCGTTGCGCGGCATTGCGCCTTAGGCAGCACGAACTTTTCGGCAACGTATCCGACGCTCTCGTTTTCATCGTGATCGACAAACTTTACTTTAATGAATGTGTACTTCGCGTCATCGACTTTGAGTTCCGGCTTTTGCTCGCCCGACTTTGTGAGGACCTGAACTCGGTCAAGATCGCTGGCCTCAAATAGAACGTTGGTCAGTTTTTGATCGCGGACCTGAAGATGGCCCTCGTTCAAGCAAATGACCATGTCGATTTTTGTTTGGGACTGATCTTCCGCACCTGATGAACCTGATGAATTGGTCGAGTTTTCGCCTGGTTTACCTGTGAACTGGAGCTCACCCGTGTGGCCCGGCTGGATTTTTGCGACGGTTGTCACGGTTGGGGCAGTTGATGAAGTTGATGCAGCGGTTGCTGTTGGTGATACTTCAGCAGGTGCAGCTTCTTGAGATTCCATATCGCGGCTGAGCATTGGATCGATTTTATTATGACCGATCTCCGAGAGCTCTTCTTTCGCTTCCTCGATACTGTCGATGCGCATGTTTTCAAAAATATCGATCTCGCGAGAGTTTACGCCGACTTGGATGACCGGGTTCGCAACACCTGGAGCGAAAACGTCAAAGAGAAGATAGGGGTTCTGATTCGATCCGCACTTGAGGACGTTGAATCGCTCACCGTTCATCGACGCTTGCCAAAAAGTCGCCGCAAGACGATAGCTTGTTTTCGGAATCGACTTATGATCGCTATTTCTGATCGCCGTCAAAACGTAGTCCGACATGCTTTCGATCAACGGCTGTTGAGCCGATCCCGGCTTGACCCGCGCGAGTAGGCGGGTATGCCGAGGCTTTTCGGAAACTCGAAAAGCCACGTCGTCGACAGTCTGAGCAACACAAGAAGTGCCTGAAACGAAACCTTTGTCATCCGACCAGATCAATCGGGCGGGAACATTGGCATTGGCATTGGCTGCTTGTGAGATGAGTCCGGTGAAAATCAGGTTAGCGCACAATAAGAAAGAGTGTTTCATTTCCCCTCACGGCCAATGTGTTGGATATCCCGGCGAATCTCATAACCCACTTCAATCATGGTGCCAAATCAGGAAAGCGGGTGGGGGCGTTGCGGTGGTGAAAATGCCTTCCGGCAACGGAAATAACTTCAAAACTAGCGACGGTTTCGGCCGTTTATGTCCACGGCTAAGAGCTCGCGAAATATCGGCTTTCCCGGGACTATCCCAGCTTCCGGCCCTGTGCCTTTTCAATTGCGTTCACGTGCTTATCGAGCGACGCTTTGGTCATGAGCACCAGCGATAGTCATGGAAAGATATTCAGCATCCTCATTGGATTTTTGATTCTCGCCTTCTTCTTTCTCTATTTGAAAAAGTCCGGCCAGCTCGAAGAAATCAAAGAAAGCTTTCATTCGCTGCGCGGGGACTGACGCCTACCTTCCGTCACCGCTGCCAGCGGCGTTGGAGTGCGATGAGCAGTGTTCGGCTGAGGGTCGTGTTCGAAGGGCTGCCGAGAAGAGTCTGGTCGGAATAGGCAGCCGATGCCGCCCAGTCGGTCGCGATCATATAGGCGAGCGAGGCCGTTACCGTCCCGAACCGTTCAAGCGCGATATCGGAAGTTCCGGCGGCCGTGCTTCCACTTCCATTCGACTCGCTCACGCCGATTGCGTCTTCGTATGAAAAAAGCGCGCCGATACCGAATCGCCAATCGCCCTGACTCCAGCCGCCGGCTAGTGATGCCGTCGCGCCATTTTTCGGATCAAGATGCACTCGGCCGCCAGCCTGAGGGCTTTCGATCTCCCGCGAGAGCGAGCGATGGACCTCGAGCATCAATTGCGCGTCAAACGGCGGTCGGACTTTGAGAAGCACAATGCCCGGTCCCAAGGTATAGAAGCCGCGCCCGGTGATGTCGAGATTGAGCTCGTTCGCGCTCTCGAGTCGTGAACGCCCGGTCGGCAAAACAAGTTGGAGATAGGCTATGCCTTTCGGCCTCCAGCTATTGTAGTCCCATTCCGGAAGGGCTTCATAACCAGCTGTTAAAGCGAAATCACCGAGGCCGCCGGAAGCGCCTTCGCCATCGGGACCCATACGCGAGCGCCGCGTGACGGGGAGGCTCGCGCCCAATTGCCAAAGGTCCGACACAAGTTTTGCGCCTTCGAGCCTAAGGGTTTCGCTCCGTTCCGGTTTATCCCGCGTGAGCCATTTGCCGCTCGGCTGAACGTCGATAGCGGTATTGCTCGTAACCAAAGACGTGGTCAGCTGCGCGCGGTCGTCGCCGGTGAGAAGTGACGGAAGGGTGAAGCCGCCGCCACAACAGGCAGCCGACAGAGCGATTTGCGGCCAAGTGAAGAGAGCACAGGCCAGCGCGAGAGCACGAGCGCGAGCACGATGTACCTTATTATCTATGCGCATCACATCATTAGTTGTGGGCATCGTAGAGCTGAATTGCTTCGTCGGTGAGAGTTGATCCGTTTTTGAGTTGGACGTGGATTTCCCAGCGTCCCGGCATAACGAAATAGACATCGGAAACCCGATACGATGTCGCGTTGATCTGCGAGAGCGTTACAGGCGACGAGCCATGGCCCATCGCCGGCATCCAGAGCTTAATCGCAACCGCTTGCACGGGCGCGACGGGTGCGCCGGCAGAATCCGTAAAACTAAGGATGAAACTGCCCTTGGTGTTTTCGTTCGGTTCCACTTCCCATTTGATAGCCGCGCAGATATTTTCCTTAGCGAGCTCGAGTCCGCAATTTACCGACGGTCCGATCGGCTTCAGTGGCGTGAGGGCGGGGTCAGCCGCATCTTCATTTGAATGCGCGCAAGCGGAAACCGCGACAAAAAGCATAAGGGCGATCGTAGACAGAAACAAATTTTGTTTCATGATACTACCTTTTGATGATGCAGCCGAGAGTGCGCGCTTGCGCCACCGGCGGGTTTTTTCCGTTTCGAACGGCTTCGAGTGCGTCTTCGAGATAATGTTTCTTCGCTTGATTCGCGAAATGACTTTCAGTCAAGCCACCTTGAAAGACGATGTCGCCGTTCGGGGAAAGCAAGAAGACATGAGGGGTCTTAAATGCTTTGAAGCGCTCGGCGATACCGAGTTTTTCGTCCTGAAGGATCGGAAATGGCAAATCAAGTTTCGCGAAATATGGACGTGCCGACTCGAGCGATTCATCCGTATTCGAATGAATGCCAACGAAACGAAACTCGGGAAACGAAGCTTGCAAGTGCTTGAGATCGGCTGAATGGCTATCGGAGCAAGGGCATTTCGCCGACAGAAAAACGATCACGAGGCCGCGCGCCCCTTCAGCGGAGACCGTGATGTTTTTAGAATGCAATAGATCCATGCCGGAAATCGACGCCGGAAGCGGTGTCGCGCCTGCGGAGCCACTCGTAAGTACCGTGGCCATTAAGAAAAGTCTCAAGACAAGGGTCCGATTCATTGGTTACAAAATTAACGTGAAAAGTCGGTGGATTCACTCGGATTCATACTCCCAGCGGCCTTTCTACGCCGCGGCATCCGAATCGCGAGTTTCCAAATCGACGCCAAAGGCCCCATTCTTGCGCCGCGACGTTTTCCTGCCTACTATTCATTGGCTACTATGATTGCGGATCGTCAGGTTTGGAGACCCAAGATGCAGTTCAAATCCACAGTTACGCTTTTGCTGTTCCTCTCGCTCTCATTGGCCGCCGTTTTTTCGACGGCGATGGCCCTTGCGCAAACTCCCGTTCCAGCAGGACTTGAATCAAAAATCGATGCTTTCGTAAAGCAGTATCAGCCCGCCGAGAATACCGGTGTCGCGGTTGGTATCGTGAAATCCGGAAAGCTGATTTACTTCAAAGGCTATGGTTATCGCGACCGAGCCAACAAGCTTCCCGTGACTCCGGGCACGCTCTTCGCGATCGGCTCGAACTCAAAAGCGTTCACGTCGCTGGCGATTTCGATTCTCGCCGATGCCGGCAAGGCCGACCTGGAGTCACCGTTGAAACCACAGCTGGTTGGTTTCGGCATGAGTGATGCCCGGATTGCGGATCAAATCACGCCGGTCGATATGTTGAGCCATCGAACCGGGCTACCGCGCCATGATTTGCTTTGGTACCTCACGCCCTTTTCGCGTTTCGAGTTGTTCCGCAAATTGCCGTACCTGGCGCTGAACCCGCATCCGGGTTTGGGATTTCGCCAGGGGTTTCAATACAACAATCTCATGTACATGACGATCGGTGTCTGGATTGAAGCGCTCACCCGGCAAACTTGGGAGAGCTTTGTCACACATCGAATTCTCTTGCCGTTGCAAATGAGCGATACGAATTTCTCGATTTCGGCCATGCAGTCCGCAGCCGAGTTTGCGCTCCCGTACCGAGGGCCTGTCGCTATTCCTTTCCATGACCTTCAAGCGGTGGGTCCAGCCGGATCGATCAACTCAAACATGAACGACCTCACAAAGTGGGTGAGTTTTCATCTTCGGGGCGGCAAGACGGAAAACGGTACGGCACTCTTGTCGGCAACTCAGCACGAACGTCTTTTCAAAAAGGAATCTGATGCGAGTTCGCTTCTTCACGGAATCGAGTCCATTGGCTACGGCCTCGGTTGGTTTTTGAGCGATATTTCGGGTCACCGCGTGATCTGGCATGGTGGGAATATCGACGGCTTCTCTTCATTTATTTCCTTTGTTCCCGACAGCGATTTGGCCGTCGTTATATTGACCAACGAGACTCACGGAAGCGTCTTCGAGTTTCCGATCATTTTGCCTGCAACTGCCGCGCATCCGGATATTAAGCTTTTACCGCGTATGATCTACGAAGAGCTTTTCATTGATAGCCAAACGACCGATGTGAGGCAATCGGCCATGAGCGCTCAAGCTCGAGTGCCGGCGCTACGTACATCACTGGCGTGGCCCGCGGATTTCTTACCCGATACAGTCATTGATGTTCGGGCCATTGAACGTCAATTGAGCGCACGGATGACGGTTAAACCTCCTGAGTCGAAGTCGAAAAATAAATCTGACGACTACGTCGGCGATTTTTCCGAGCGAGCATACGGTGACATCACTGTCAGAAATACGTCCAGCGGCCTCATGCTCGACTATTATTCGAATCATTTTCCATTGCTCGATGGCGCAAGTGCCGATGCCTTTAAAATTTCGGTCAAGCTCGATGAACCCGCGACGGAAATTCCCGTCACGTTCCGGCGCGATTCTCAAGGCGTCGTAACTGGAGCCGCGATTCCGCTCGAGCCCGAAGTCAGCGACATTTTCTTTGCGCGTTCGAGCCATTAGTCTTTGAAGTGAATCTTTGAAGTGAATTTTTGAAGTGGAACGCCGCGATTCGACTCAGTTAGGATCGCGGCTATGCGGCATGCGAAATGGCGACTGATCGCCTCGCGTGCACATCTCTTCAATTCCATTCTTTCGTCACTTCGATAGCTTATCTCCCACTGGGGGATCAAATGCGCACAAGTTTTCTATCAGCACTCGCGGCCATAGTCTTGCTGGTCAGCATAGAAGCCTGCAACAAATCCGACAGCGGTGGTTCGCCGAATCCACCGCCGAGTGCATCATCACCACGGGCGCCCGGAGTGACGCCAAGTCCAACTCCCGGCTCCAGTATTGATTTTGCAACGATACAGACGCGAATTTTCATTCCGCATTGCTACCAATGCCACTCGACCGCTGGTGGCAATCGAGGCGGCGTAAATGTCGAAACCTATGCCACCGTGAAAACTCTGATACCGAGAATTCACAATGAAGTGATCGTTCAGCATGCCATGCCGCCTGTCGAAGCCGGAGGACCACTCGCACAGGATCTGCAAAATCTTCTGCAATCATGGATCGATGCGGGTGCTCCAGAGAAGGTCACGTCCACGTCGTTTACTGAATAAAATTCGAGGCGCAAACGATTCTGCTCAAGCAATTTAGTCCAAAGACAAAGTCAGCCGGTGACAGAGGTGGCTTAGCACACATGAGTTTCATGGTGCCGAATTTTTTCTTTGGCAACCAACGGGCAGTCGTAAGTTGACGCAGGCGTTTCCTAAACATTCTAATCATCCTAAACAGTGGTTGGGCACCCGCGCGTAGCGACTGGTCGACAAGGATTTCCTGCTCGCCAAGCGGAATACGCGACCGGCTGCCAAATAGCCAAATAGGCCGTTTGCATGAGCCGTTTACGACTCCATGCCTGATTCCAATTCTAACTCCAACTCCAGTGTTGGCCTCATGACTGGCTCCGATTCTGAAGCCATTTCTGTTTCTATTTCCGAATCTATTTCTGAAGCCATTTCCGAATTCATTTCTGAATCTTTCTCCGATGCCATGTCTAGCTCCATTGCTTCGTGCACCATGCGGTGATGGGTGGCGCAAAGGGTGATGAGATTCGCGGGTGTATCTTTGCCGCCATGTTCTCTCGGGATAATGTGGTGATGGTGGACCCACTTGGCTTCGCCACACTTGGTGCCGTCTGGCATTTCGATAGCGCATCTGCCTTGGTCTCTTAGGGTCACTTGGTCTTCCACAGTCACAGATACAGACACAGATACAGACCGTTCCTGGGAACGGTCCTCGTTATTTAGAGTGGGAAAAGAAGGCAGGGAAAGACGCGATCGTTCCTGGGAACGATTTGCTTTTCTCACAGGATCAATCCGATCAAGCGTATA